>JGI24736J21556_1000048_pt1 | contig 19548 bp, 16 predicted proteins | sample KBSCornC2_FD_21556 | JGI IMG/M metagenome (IMG submission 21556) | reverse complement strand
GTTGGGGATCAGCGATCCGCGGTTAACGGCGGGCGGGGCAGCGCTGTTCGGTGTGCCCGTCAGCGGGTTGACGCAGAGCATCGGGCTGCCCTTGCGCGGTTTGCCGTCGAGGCCAAGGCTGTTGTCGTAGACATCCATGACCTGCCTTGGATCCGAGGGCTCGGCAAAGCTTTGCCACGAAAGAATGCAGTTCGCCTGTCCTGCCGCGCGGCATGCGGGAAGCCCAAGCGCGGGCAAGTCATGCGCAAGCGAGATCGGCCAGCCGACGATATAGGCAGCGACGATCCGCTTGGCCAACGGCGTACTTGCCACCCGCCGCGTCATCAGATGGATGAGATGAAGCGCGCCCTGGCTGTGCCCGACCAGCAGGATCGGCTGGTCCTTGGGGATCGTAGCCAGGAAGGTATCGAAGGCGCGCTCGACATCGGTATAGGCGAAGGCGATCGCCTTTTCGGCATCGTCGCTGTCCGATGCCAGAAACGTGCCGAGCACCGCCTGACGGTAGCGCGGCGCCCAAATGGCGCCGACATTGTTAAAGGCGCTTGCCTGGCTCATCGCGAACAAGCGCTGACGCTCTGCTGCTTCACGATCGTCATAGGGCGCATTCCAGCGATCGCGTTTCAGATAGGTGGTCGGCAGCACGTAGAATATCGCCAGCTTCGGATTTGCTGCCGGCTGAAAGCCTCGCGGGGTCCAGCGCGATGGATCGTTCGGCAAACCGGGGCGCGACAGCCAGGCATCAGACCGCGCATAATCAGGTGCCGTATCCTTCGTCGGCAAGGTAAAGGGCTGACCCGGCACGAACGCCACCCGCATCAGCTGGTCCTGAAATATGTTCCAGCCGATCGCCGCCGCCAAAGTAAGCATGATCAGCCCCGCTACAACGTACAGAAAGTGCCGCGCCAAACACGCTCTCCTGTGCTGCGGTGCAACACAAATCGGGGTGGATGGCAATTGCGTAGCGGACAATCATGTTCGCGTCGACAAACAACCGGCGCGCTTGAAGCCTGTGCGCCGCGATGCTAGCCGCCCTTGATCCACCCTTGTTCAGCAGGAATGCATGTCCGTCGATAGCGCTACCGTCCGCAAGATCGCCAGCCTCGCTCGGATCGCCGTGAGCGATGCCGAAGCGGAGGCCATGGCGCCGGAACTCAGCAAGATCCTGGGTTTGGTCGAGCAACTGGGCGAGGTCGATACCAGCGGCGTGGCGCCGCTGGCGGCGGTCATTCCAAACCATCTCCGGCTGCGCGATGACATTGTGACTGACGGCGATATCCGCGATCGGGTGCTGGCGAATGCGCCCCAAGCGGAGCATGGCTTTTTCGCAGTACCAAAGGTGATCGAATAGTGAGCGACCTTACCGGGCTGACCGTCGCCCAGCTTCGTGACGGTTTCCGTGCGGGCGAATTCAGTGCGCGCGAAATAGCCGATCAATTCGTGGCGGCGGTGGAAGCCGGGCGCGCGCTGAATGCTTTCATCGTGGAGACGCCCGAGCACGCCATCGGCGCAGCGGAGGCAGCGGATCGGGAGCGGGCAAGCGGCCAGGTGGGGGCTTTGTCCGGCATACCGCTTGGCATCAAGGACCTGTTCTGCACGCAGGGTTATCAGACCACCGCGGCCAGCCATATTCTCGAAGGGTTTACGCCGACGTACGAATCGACCGTCACCTCAAGGCTCTTTGCGGCCGGCGCGGGGATGGTCGGCAAGCTCAACATGGATCAGTTCGCGATGGGCTCGTCCAATGAGACGAGTGCCTTCGGCAACGTGATCTCGCCCTGGCGGCGCAAGGATGGTGGCAATGCGCCGCTCGCGCCTGGCGGCTCATCGGGCGGCTCCTCCGCCGCGATCGCTGCGCGTCTGGTGCCCGCGGCGACTGGCACCGACACCGGCGGTTCGATCCGGCAGCCGGCCGCGTTCACTGGGGTTGCCGGCATCAAGCCCACCTATGGCCGTTGCTCGCGCTGGGGCATTGTTGCCTTCGCCTCGTCGCTCGATCAGGCAGGGCCGATGGCGCGCGACGTTCGCGACTGCGCCCTCCTGCTTGAGGTGATGAGCGGTTTTGATCCCAAGGATGCAACCTCGCTCGATGCGCCGGTGCCGAACTGGGAGGCATCGCTTTCGAGCAACCTCGCAGGCAAGCGGGTCGGCATTCCCAAGGAATATCGCGTCGATGGCATGCCCGGCGAGATCGAGGCGTTGTGGCGGCAAGGCATTGCCTGGATGAAGGACGCCGGCGCAGAAATCGTCGACGTGTCGCTACCGCACACCAAATATGCGCTGCCGGCCTATTACATCATCGCGCCTGCGGAGGCGTCCTCCAATCTCGCGCGCTATGATGGGGTGCGTTATGGGCAACGGGATCTCCCCGAAGGCGCCGGGCTGCAGGATATGTATGCAGCCACCCGGGCGGCAGGTTTCGGCGCTGAGGTGAAACGCCGGATCATGATCGGCACCTATGTACTCTCGGCCGGCTATTATGATGCCTATTACACCCAGGCGCAGAAGGTACGCGCGCTCATCGCGCGTGATTTCGAGCAGGCATGGGAGCGTTGCGATGTGCTGCTGACTCCCACAGCGCCATCGGCCGCTTTCGCGCTCGGCGAAAAGCAGGCGGATCCCATAGCCATGTATTTGAACGACGTCTTCACCGTGCCGGCGTCGCTGGCGGGCTTGCCCGCCATGTCGGTTCCCGCCGGGCTGGACGGGCAGGGGCTGCCTCTCGGCCTTCAGATCATCGGCAAGCCCCTCGACGAGCAGGCTGTTCTCAACGCGGGCCTTGCTATTGAGGAACGGGCCGGGTTCGCCGCTCGCCCGGAGAAATGGTGGTAGACCAACCGCGCTGGCGCCATAACAACAGTGCGACGAACGGGATCAGCCAAGCCACCCGACCCTGATATCTGTCGAACACGCCCGCAATCACCCCCGAGACGACCGCGTTGATCACCACGCCCGCTATCAGTATGCCGGCGATCTTCCAGCCTTGTGCTGGTAGGGCCTGCGCGGATCCGGAGAAAAACAGGGCTGCCAGCGCGCCGAAGCCCGCGAGATATGCTATGAGCATCACCGTGCTGATTGCACCCAGCGGCATCGATCCTTGAGCAATTCGGCTGCTCGAATATGCATCGAGTATCGGCAGCATCGCGGAATCATCCTTGGGCATGACCGAAATGCCAAGGCCATATTCCCGCACGCCGACTTCGAAGAGCTGGCGGATCGCGTTTTCGCTCGATGCCTTGGCCTGCTGCAGGGGAAACTCGGTCAGCACCCCCTTGATGATCGCGTTGGATTGCGCGGCGATGGCGCTTTGTGTTTCGACCGAAGCCGTCTTCATCACGGTTTTGGGCGGCACGCTGCTCCACAGAAAATCATTTTCGCTCATCGGCATGCGCGGCAGGAAGCGACACAAGGCATATCCAGCCTGAGGGCAATGTTTCCGCAGATATTGCTCGGCGGTGCCGTCGCCGACCAAGCGCGCGAGCAGGAACGGCGTTTGGATGGGAGGCCGGCCGCTCGTTTTTTCCACGGCGACGTTGACCACCATGTGGCCGATGACCGCGGCTGCCAATACGCCGGCGAGCGACGCGACTTGGGTCTTGTCGATGCGATTTTTCAGCCAGCAATGACTCGTTCCAAGCACCGCGAGCATGGCGGACGTGGCAAGGTTCGCCTTATGAAAAAGGCAACTCCCCAGGAGCAGGACGAGCCAAAAGCATCGTTCCTTCGCCGACATTGATCCGAAGGCCGCGATGAGAAGGGCTGTGGCGAGGATCGCCAATCCGGAAAACACATCGGGCATGACGGTCGTTGAAAAAATGCCCAAGCCGGCAATCAGCCCCGTTGCCGCGCATATCGAAAATAATGCCAGCGCGCGCGGGCGGCCNAGATGCCGGGCCGCAAGCATTATGGCCATGATGGAGAGCGCAACCTGAACGAGAGGGAGTGCCCACTCTCCGCCCAGGCGGGTNAAGATGACCAGCAAGACCCCATAATAGGGCGACCGCGAGGTCGATGTCCCGTCAAGGCTTCGCTCCGCCATCGTCTTGCCTGCTGGATGAGCATGGGGTGNACTGAGCGGAGCGGCTGCATGAGCCTTGGCCTCTACCATATCGACGAACGCGCTTTCCGCCGGTTCCAGCGCTTCGAGGGCTGCGCTGCCGGAATGGAAATAGCCGACGCTGTCAGGATAAAGCACCGGATGGTGGTTGTAGAGCGCTGGCAGACAGAAAAGCGGTATCAGCAAAAGCGCGGCAAGGCACTTGCTCCACGGCAGCGCCAGACGCACTAGCGACCGATCGGAATGGAAAGGTAGGCAAGACGGCGAACTTCGCGCCGGCCGCGAACCACCGTATCGAGGATTATGCCACTGAACGCGAACAGTGAGGCAAGGATCGTCAGACCGGTACAGAGGATTGCAGTCGGAAATCGTGGCACAAGCCCGGTTTGTGCGTAGGTGATCGCAAGCGGAATGCCGAGGATGATCGCTGCAAGCAGCAGCACAAGGGCAATTGCGCTGAAAAACATGACGGGACGTTCGAGGCGGAACAGGTTGATAATGGTTCTGAGAATGCGCCACCCGTCGCGATAGGTCGAAAGCTTGGAGGCCGAACCCTCAGGACGGGCTGCATAAGCGGTCATGACCTCCGACACCGGCATCCGTAATTCGAGCGCATGTACGCTTATTTCGGTCTCGATCTCGAAGCCTTCGGACAAGACCGGAAAACTTTTGACGAAACGCCGCGAGAAAATTCGATAGCCCGATAGAATGTCGGTGAAGCTGCGTCCGAAGAGCGAGGTAAGCATGCCGGTCAGCAGCTTGTTACCAAGCCGGTGGCCGCGCCGATAAGCAAGCTCAACTTCCGATTCGCGCGCGCCGACGACCATGTCGAGATTTTCTTCAACCAGCAGGTCGATCATCCTGGGTGCGGCACTTGCGTCGTAGGTGGCATCGCCGTCGCTCAACACATAAATGTCGGCTTCGACATCAGCGAACATGCGCCGCACGACATGGCCTTTGCCCTGCATGCGTTCCGTGCGGACGATTGCACCATGCTCCCGCGCGATCTGAACTGTCCGGTCCTTGCTATTGTTATCATAGACATAAATCAGCGCGTGGGGGAGGGCCGCCCGGAAAGCCTCGATCGTGGCGCCAATGGCCGCCTCTTCATTATAGCAGGGGAGAATGACCGCGACCGCGGCCTCCGCAGCAGAGGCCCGGAGCCGGGCTAATGAATCGGGTACAGGCATATCCATCGGGCGAGCCGGTCTCTTCTTGCAGGGGGGCGGTAACGCATTTGCCGAATTGTGCGAAGCGCAAAATGCTCCAAAATTCTGTATAGATGGTTGAAGCTTGGCGTGTGGTGTGCAAACCGCGCGCATCTTTAATCGGATCGGAACTGCGAACAGCCATGACGAACGGCACGTCATATCGAATTCAAGGCGCAACCGGTGAGTGGGAGGTCGTCGTCGGCCTGGAGGTGCACGCTCAGGTCACCTCCAATGCAAAGCTTTTCTCGGGCGCTTCGGCCAAGTTCGGGGCGGAGCCCAACCAGAATGTCAGCCTGATAGATGCCGCGATGCCAGGAATGCTGCCGGTTCCGAACCGCGAATGCATTCGGCAGGCAGTGCGCACGGGCATGGCGATCGACGCGCCGATCAACAAATGGTCGCGGTTCGATCGCAAGAATTATTTCTACGCGGACCTCCCGCAGGGCTATCAGATATCGCAGCTCTACCATCCGCTCGTGGGAGAGGGCGCGATCATGCTCGATGCCGACGAAAAGAACGGCATCACCGAGCCCAAGCGCGTGGGCATCGAACGCATTCATGTCGAGCAGGATGCCGGGAAACTGATGCACGATCAGCACCCGACGCGAAGCTATGTCGATCTCAACCGTTGTGGCGTCGCGCTGATGGAAATCGTCTCGCGGCCTGACATGCGTTCGCCTTCCGAAGCAGGGGCTTATCTTCGCAAGCTCCGGTCGATCCTCCGCTATGTCGGCTCATGCGACGGCAATATGGAAGAGGGCTCGATGCGCGCCGATGTGAACGTCTCGGTGCGCAAGGCGGGCGAGCCTTTTGGCACCCGGACTGAAACCAAGAATGTCAACTCGGTCCGTTTCGTCATGCAGGCCATCGAGCATGAGGCAAACCGCCAGGTCGACGTGCTCGAAGGCGGCGGTACCATCGTCCAGGAAACCCGGCTGTTCGATCCCGACAAGGGTGANACGCGGTCGATGCGCTCCAAGGAGGACGCGCATGATTATCGCTATTTCCCNGATCCGGATCTGCTTCCGCTCGAACTCGAGGATGCGTTTCTCGAGGAATGCCGTGCGAGCCTGCCCGAACTGCCCGATGCCAAGCGCGCGCGCTATGTGAACACGCTCGGGCTTTCCGCCTATAATGCGTCAGTGATTACGGCGGACGTGGAGACGGCGCGCTGGTTCGAGGCGTTGCTCGCTGCCGGGGCGGATCCCAAGGCCGGCTCCAACTGGCTGACCTCCGAACTGTTCGGCGCGCTCAATCGGCTGGGCAAGGCCGTTGACGAAAGCCCCGTCAGCCCCGCACAGGGCGCGCAGCTCCTGGGACTTGTCGCCGATGGCACGCTGTCCGGCAGCCTTGCCAAGCAAGTGTTCGAGATCATGCTGGAGAGCGGCGACGACCCGGCCAAGATCGTCGAGGAGCGTGGTCTCAAACAGACGTCTGATACCGGCGCGATCGAGGCAGTCATTGCCGAAATACTGTCGGCCAATGCGGACAAGGTGGCCGAATATCGCAGCGGGAAGGACAAGCTGTTCGGCTTTTTCGTTGGGCAGACGATGAAGGCCATGGCCGGAAAAGCCAATCCGGGGGTCGTCAACCAGCTTCTCAAGAAAGCGCTCGACGGCTGATTTAAGGTCGTGGTGCACGCGCTGGACTGGGCCACGACCGACCAGAGCAAACGCGCGCTACCGCGGTCGCCATCAGCTCTCCCTTGCCCTCCCGGCTTCCGCTGCTATATCCGCGCCGGTTCGTGCGTCCTGCGGGCGTGGCGGAACTGGTAGACGCGCTGGATTTAGGTTCCAGTATCGAAAGATGTGGGGGTTCGAGTCCCTTCGCCCGCACCAGCTTCGCCAAGGCGGAGCAGGACAGACCAAGGATTCCTGAGAGGTTGAGTTAAAATGCAGACTGTCGAGACTTTGAACGAGGGCCTGAAGCGCGCTTATACGCTCACGATCCCGGCCAACGAGATCATCGCGCGAGTCGACGCGGAAGTGAAGTCGGTGGCGCCGCAGGTGCGCATGCCCGGCTTCCGCCCCGGCAAGGTCCCAGCCAACCTCATCAAGAAGATGCATGGCCCCGCGCTGGAGCGTCAGGCGCTGGATACCGCCGTGCGCGAGGGCGTACAGTCGCTGATCAGCGATAAGCACCTGCGTCCTGCCATGCAGCCGGCCGTCGAGCTTGATGAGGATTATGCGCCTGGCAAGGATGCCGAGGTGAAGGTAACGCTGGAGGTTTTGCCGGAGGTTCCGGAGCCGCAGATCGAGGGGATCAAGCTCGAGCGGCTGACCGTCGAGGTTCCGGAAGACAGGATCAACGAGCAACTCAACATGCTGGCCTCCCAGCAGAAAAGCTATGACCCCGCCGCCGAAGGCCATGCGGCAGCGATGGGCGATCTGGTCGTCATGGATTTTGTCGGCAAGGTCGATGGCGTGGCGTTCGAAGGCGGCACGGGTGAAGGCATGTCCGTCGAGCTCGGCTCGGGTCGTCTGATCCCCGGCTTCGAAGATCAGCTCGTCGGTGTGAAGGCAGGCGAGGAGCGCACGCTCAACGTTACCTTTCCCGAAGACTATAATGTCGAAACCTTGAAGGGCAAGGCGGCGACGTTCGATGTCAAGGTCACCGAGGTGAAGACGTCCAAGGAAACCGTCGTCGACGAAGAATTCGCGAAAAATCTGGGTCTCGAAGGGCTCGACCAGCTTCGCAACCTGATGAAGGGCCAGCTGGAGCAGGAACTCAATAACCTCACGCGCACCCACATGAAGCGCAAGCTGCTCGATCAGCTCGCCGCGAGCCATGACTTCCCGGTCCCGCCCTCGATGGTGGATGCCGAATTCGAGCAGATCTGGCGGCAGCTCGAGCATGAAGCGAGCCATGAGGAAGATCCCGCCGAGGCGCTCGCGGAGATGGAAAAGGAACGCGACGATTATCGCGCGATCGCGGAGCGGCGGGTCCGGCTCGGCCTTCTTCTGTCGGAGATCGGCCAGAAAAACGGCGTCGAGGTCAGCCAGGCCGAAATGAACCGACTCATGGCGCAGGCCGCGCAGCAATATCAGCCGAAAGATCGCGAGCGATTCATTCAATATATCCAGCAGGAGCCGTTGGCGGCAGCACAGCTTCGCGCGCCGCTCTACGAGGACAAGGTCGTCGATTTCCTTTTCGAGAAAGCTGAGATCACCGATCGCGGCGTGAGCCGCGAGGAGCTTGAGGCTGCGATCGAAGCCGAAGATGGCGCTCCAGGCCATGTCCATGGGCCGGGCTGTGGTCATGACCATCACGACCATAACCATGACCATGCGCATACGCAGCCCAAGCCAAAGGCCAAGCGCGCATCCGCAAAGAAGGCTGATGCAAGTGCCGAAGCAGAGGCAGCGCCGGCGCCGAAGAAAGCCACTAAAAAGGCAGCCGCGGAAACCGCTGACGAGGGTGGTAAGGATCAGGAGACGCCGGCCGCCAAGAAGCGTGCATCCGCCAAGAAAAAAGCGGAAGCTTGATCTGATCCATGCTCCGGCGCGGCCTGCCTGCCGATCGAGCTGAGGGAGCGGCGTTGAAGGAGCTGCCAGCGGAGCCGCGCATCGCCGTAATCCTGCCTTGCTACAATGAGGAAGCCGCGATCGGCCGGACGGTCGCCGGCTTCCGCGCGGCCCTGCCGACCGCCGAGATCTACGTCTATGACAATAATAGCCGGGATGGCACGGCGGCAGCGGCACGGGCGGCTGGGGCAATCGTCCGGGTCGAGCGGATGCAAGGCAAGGGGCATGTCGTCCGGCGCATGTTCGCCGACATCAGCGCCGACGTTTATGTCATGGCCGATGGCGACGCTACCTACGATCCGCAGGCGGCGCCCGAAATGGTGCGCATGCTGGTCGATGAGCGGCTCGATATGGTCGTGGGCGCGAGGCGCGACGAAGTCGAGGCGGCGTACAGACGCGGTCATCGCCTCGGAAACGCCCTGTTCACCGGGATTTTGGCGAAGCTGTTCGGCCGGTCGTTCAGCGACATTTTCTCGGGATATCGGGTGTTTTCGCGCCGATTCGTGAAGAGCTTTCCCGTGCTGTCGACGGGCTTCGAAATCGAGACCGAAATCAGCGTCCACGCGCTGGAGCTCAAGATGCCGGTCGCGGAACTCGTGACCGCCTACGGCGCGCGGCCCGAGGGCTCCGCCTCCAAACTCTCCACCTATCGCGACGGCATCCGGATCCTGCGCACCATCGTGACCCTGTTCCGTTTCGAGCGGCCCGTGCTGTTCTTCGGAGCGATCGGGCTCGCGCTTGCGCTTTTCTCGATCGCCCTGGCGATCCCGCTCGCCATCACTTATTATCAGACAGGGCTGGTGCCGCGCTTTCCCACTGCCATTCTCGCGACCGGATTGATGATCCTGGCGGCGCTCAACGGCATGTCGGGCCTGATCCTCGATACCGTCGTTCATGGGCGGCGCGAGGTTCGCAGGCTGGCTTATCTTGCATTGCCGGCGCCCGGTGACCCGGCCTCTTGAATAGCGGTCGCGAAACGCCGATGTATCAGCTTCCATAACAGCAGGGCTTCAGTCTTCCAATGCACGATCTCATTACCGACGCGCTCGTTCCGATCGTCATCGAGCAATCCAATCGCGGCGAACGCAGCTTCGACATTTATTCGCGGCTGCTGCGTGAGCGGATCATCTTCGTGACCGGTCAGGTGGAGGACCATATGGCCTCGCTGATCACCGCGCAGCTCCTGTTCCTTGAGTCGGAAAATCCGAAGAAGGACATTTATATGTACATCAACTCGCCGGGCGGGGTGGTGACGGCCGGCATGGCGATCCATGACACGATGCAATATATCCGTCCGCGTGTTGGCACGGTCTGCATCGGCCAGGCCGCCTCGATGGGAAGCTTTCTGCTCGCCTCCGGTGAGCCCGGCATGCGCGTGGCGCTCACCAATGCGCGGATCATGATCCACCAGCCGTCAGGTGGCGCGCAGGGCCAGGCGACCGACATCGAGATCCAGGCGAAGGAAATCCTGCGGATACGCCATCGCATGAACCAGTTGTATGCGAAATATACGGGCCAGCCGCTCGACCTGATCGAAAATGCGATGGAGCGCGACAAATTCCTTTCTGCGGAAGAAGCGAAAACCTTCGGCCTCATCGACGAGGTTTTCGACAAACGGCCCGCGCCTGCCGAGGAAGCTGCGGCCGCGTGAACCCTTTGGAAGGGGTAATTGCGGTAAACGGCATTGCAGGCNGCGCCCGGCGGGGTCTAGGATGGCCGGATTCGGTATGCGCCGCGCGTGCGGCCAAAGGATGATGTATGACTAAGCTGAGTGGCGGCGATTCCAAAAGCACCCTCTATTGCTCATTCTGCGGCAAGTCGCAGCACGAGGTTAGGAAGCTTATTGCCGGCCCGACCGTGTTCATCTGCGATGAGTGCGTGGAGCTCTGCAACGACATCATCCGCGAGGAAACCAAGTCGGCGCTGGTCAGCAAGAAGGACGGCGGGGTTCCTACCCCGCAGGAAATTTGCAACGTCCTCGACGATTATGTGATCGGCCAGAGCAAGGCCAAGCGCGTTCTGTCGGTTGCCGTGCATAATCACTATAAGCGGCTCAACCATGGCGCGAAGGGCGCTGACGTCGAGCTTGCCAAGTCCAACATCCTGCTCGTCGGGCCGACCGGCTGCGGCAAGACGCTGCTCGCCCAGACCCTGGCGCGCATCCTCGACGTGCCCTTCACGATGGCCGATGCAACCACGCTCACCGAAGCGGGTTATGTCGGCGAGGATGTCGAGAACATCATTCTGAAGCTGCTGCAGGCGTCCGACTATAATGTCGAGCGTGCGCAACGCGGCATCGTTTACATCGACGAAATCGACAAGATCAGCCGCAAGGCCGACAATCCCTCGATCACGCGCGACGTCTCGGGCGAAGGCGTGCAGCAGGCGCTGCTCAAGCTGATGGAAGGCACGACCGCCAGCGTTCCTCCCCAGGGCGGCCGCAAGCATCCGCAGCAGGAATTCCTTCAGGTCGATACGACCAATATCCTCTTCATCTGCGGCGGTGCATTTGCCGGGTTGGAGCGTATCATCGCCGATCGTCTGCAAGGCAAATCCATCGGCTTCGGCGCCTATGTCGCTGCCCCTGAGGAACGCCGCACCGGCGAGGTGCTTCAGCAGTGCGAACCCGAAGATCTGCTGAAATTCGGCCTCATCCCGGAATTTGTCGGCCGTCTGCCGGTGATCGCGACCTTGATGGATCTGGACGAGGCTGCGCTCGTCACCATCCTCACCGAGCCGAAGAACGCGCTGGTCAAGCAGTATCAGAAGCTGTTTGATATGGAGGGCGTAAAGCTGGGCTTCACGGACGACGCGTTGGTTGCGATCGCGCGCAAGGCTATCGACCGCAAGACCGGAGCGCGCGGCCTGCGTTCGATCCTCGAGGCGATATTGCTCGACACGATGTTCGATCTGCCATCGATGGACGGCGTCGACGAGATCATGATCGACAAGGATGTTGTCGAGGGCCGCAAGGAGCCCATNCGNGTTTTCTCCAAGAAGCTCAAGGAGAAGGCGGGCGACGCTGCCTGACCGGTTGGGAGTGACGGTCCCATGGAACTGATCAAGCATTTGTCGGTCTGGATCCTGGCCGTGATCAACATCGGCATGGTCGTCTACGCTTTTCGTCCGATCAAGGACTGAACGGGGGGCATCNGCGCCACGTTTCATTGATTAGCGCGGCGCGAGGTCCCATATGTTGGCCAAACGGCGCTCTTGTCGCCGCCCTGGAGATCACATGACGTCTTATCCTGTTCTGCCCCTCCGCGACATCGTGGTGTTTCCGCACATGATCGTGCCGCTGTTCGTGGGCCGCGACAAATCGGTNGCGGCGCTGGAGACCGCGATGGCTGCGGACAAGTCCATCTTCCTCGTNGCGCAGCTCGATCCTGCCAATGACGACCCNGACCGTGACGCNCTCTATGACATCGGCGTTATCGCGACCGTGCTGCAATTGTTGAAATTGCCGGACGGGACGGTGCGGGTGCTTGTCGAAGGGCAAAANCGGGCGCGTCTTGGCAAGCTTGANGATGGCGGTGCGCATCTTTCGGCGGAGGTCGAGGAGGTCGAGGATCTTCTCGCCGACGACAAGGAAGCCGCTGCGCTGATGCGCTCGGTGATCGAGCAGTTCGAAAATTATGCGCGACTTAACAAGAAGATGTCATCCGACACCGCGGTTCAGATCGCGCAGATCGAGGATGCTTCGCGGCTTGCCGACGCGGTTGCGGCCAACATCAGCATCAAGGTTGCCGACAAACAGGCACTGCTGGTCGAGCTCAACCCGGCGCGCCGGTTGGAGATGGCGTTCGCCTTCATGGAGGGTGAGCTTGGCGTGTTGCAGGTCGAAAAGAAGATCCGCAGCCGGGTGAAGCGCCAGATGGAGAAAACCCAGCGCGAATATTACCTCAACGAGCAGCTGAAAGCGATCCAGCGCGAACTCGGCAATGCCGATGCCGAAGAGGGCAGCGACGAGATCGCCGAGCTGACGGCCAAACTCGCCAAGCTCAAGCTGAGCAAGGAAGCGCGTGCCAAGGCGACTGCCGAACTCAAGAAGCTCAAGACGATGGCGCCGATGTCGGCGGAAGCCACGGTCGTGCGCAATTATCTCGATGTGCTGCTCGGCCTGCCCTGGGGCAAGAAGTCGAAGCTCAAGCGCGACATTCCCGAAGCCGAGAATATTCTCGACGAGGACCATTTCGGCCTGGAGAAGGTCAAGGAGCGGATCGTTGAATATCTCGCAGTCCAGGCGCGAACCAACAAGCTGAAAGGGCCTATCCTGTGCCTTGTCGGCCCGCCCGGTGTCGGCAAGACCTCGCTGGGCCGCTCGATTGCGCGCGCGACCGGACGTGAATTTGTCCGCCAGTCATTGGGCGGCGTGCGCGACGAGGCGGAGATCCGTGGGCATCGCCGCACCTACATCGGTTCGCTGCCTGGCAAGATCGTTTCGAACCTGAAAAAGGCCGGCACGTCGAACCCGCTTTTCCTGCTCGACGAGATCGACAAGCTGGGCCAGGATTTTCGGGGCGATCCGGCTTCGGCGCTGCTCGAAGTGTTGGACCCGGAACAGAACAGCAGGTTTCAGGATCATTATCTCGAACTCGATTATGATCTTTCGGACGTGATGTTCGTCACCACGGCCAATTCGCTCAATCTTCCTCAACCCTTGCTTGACCGCATGGAGATCATCCGGCTGGAAGGCTATACCGAAGATGAGAAGGTCGAGATCGCCAAGCGGCACTTGCTGCCCAAGCAGATCGAAGCCCATGGCCTCAAAGAAGGGGAGTTCGCGCTGACCGACGCGGGTCTGCGCGATCTCATTCGTTATTACACGCGCGAAGCGGGCGTTCGTACGCTGGAGCGCGAAGTCGCAAAGCTGGCCCGCAAGAGTTTGCGTCGCATTCTCGAAAAGAAGGCGACTGCGGTTACGATCGATGCCGACAATCTTTCGGAATTCGCCGGCGTGCGGAAATTCCGCTTTGGCGTGGGCGAAGAGGAGGACCAGATCGGTGCGGTAACCGGTCTTGCCTGGACCGAAGTGGGCGGCGAGCTGCTCACGATCGAGGCGGTCACGGTTCCCGGCAAGGGGCAGGTCGCCACCACCGGCAAGCTCGGCGACGTGATGAAGGAATCGGTGCAGGCTGCATTCTCCTTCGTCAAATCGCGTGCCCCNGCCTATGGCATCAAGCCGAGCATTTTCGCCCGCAAGGACGTACATATNCATTTGCCCGAAGGCGCCGTGCCCAAGGATGGGCCTTCCGCCGGCGTCGGCATCGTCCTTTCGATGGTCTCGACTCTTACCGGNATTCCTGTGCGGCGCGATTTCGCGATGACCGGTGAAGTGACCCTTCGCGGCCGGGTGCTGCCGATCGGCGGCTTGAAGGAAAAGCTGCTCGCTGCATTGCGCGGCGGCATTACGACCGTACTGATCCCGCAGGAAAATGAGAAGGATCTTGAGGAGATACCGACCAACATCCGTGAGGGGCTTAAGATTATTCCCGTGCGCCATGTTGACGAAGTGCTGGAGTTGGCGCTGACACGTCCCACGACGGCAATTGATTGGACAGAGGCCGATGAACTTGCTGGCCAACCCACTTCTAGCATCGCCAACGTACCTTCCGAGCTGGGAGAGGCGCCCATACGCCACTGAACTGCCTGAAAAGCCGGCAAACGTGTAGAATTTGACGTAAAATTGCGCTTTACAACGCTTTCCTTTTGACTCGCGTCAAAAGGCGGTTTTTAGATGGCGCACCGGCGCAAGCCGCGATTCCACACAATTTCACCTTTGCAAGGGGGTTCGAGAGGCATGAACAAACAAGAGCTGATCGGTTCGGTCGCGGATGCGACGGGCCTTGGCAAAGGCGATGCTGGCAAGGCAGTCGAGGCTGTTTTCGATGCGGTCAGCAGCGCCTTGAAGAAGGGTGACGAAGTGCGTCTGGTCGGCTTCGGGACTTTTTCGGTCAGCAAGCGCAAGGCATCCACCGGCCGCAATCCGCGGACGGGTGAGCCGATGAAGATCAAAGCGTCCTCGCAGCCGAAGTTCAAGGCCGGGAAAGCCCTTAAGGACGCAGTCAACTAATCTTTCTGCACGAGGCCAGCGCCCATTGCCGGAGCTGGCCTTGTGCATTAGAGCGATGCCGTCGGTCACGATGCATCGTTCGGTAGAGCGTGGGCGCGTAGCTCAGTGGTAGAGCACTGTGTTCACACCGCAGGGGTCGCAAGTTCAATCCTTGCCGCGCCCACCATACGCTTCGCCATTTCTTTCGCCGCTTCGTGGAGGCGGACATCAGCGCCATCGGATCAAGTCGCCATGTTCTGATCGCCAGTCTTGCTGGCACGGCGGTCGAATTCTACGACTTCTACATCTATGCAACCGCGGCTTCGCTTGTATTCGGTCCGCTTTTCTTTCCGGCCGGATCACCTTCGCTTCAGCTGCTTTCTGCCTATGCCAGCTTCGCGATCGCTTTTTTCGCGAGGCCAATCGGGGCAATATTGTTCGGCCATTTCGGTGATCGCATCGGCCGCAAATCGACATTGGTCGCTTCGTTGCTGTTGATGGGCGGTTCCACGATCGCGATAGCGCTGCTGCCGACCTATGCCATGGCTGGCTGGCTAGCGCCCTTTTTGCTGTGTCTGCTCCGTTTCGGCCAGGGTTTCGGCCTCGGCGGCGAATGGGGTGGCGCGGCGCTGCTCGCGGTCGAGAACGCGCCGCCGGGTTGGCGCGGGCGGTTCGGCATGTTTCCGCAGCTCGGCGCCCCTGTGGGCTTCATAGCCGCGAATGGGTTCTTTCTATTGCTGGGGCTGTTGCTTAGTCCTGATCAATTCATCGATTGGGGCTGGCGGGTTCCATTTTTGGCCAGTGCCGTTTTGGTAGGGCTCGGCCTGTGGATCCGGTTGAGACTTTCTGAAACGCCTGCGTTCGTTGCGGCATTGGCCGAAGCCCCGCCACCGGAGGTGCCGTTGGGCGAGGTGGTCCGGAACCAGCCTGGCGCCTTGCTGGCAGGCACATTCGGCGTGATCGCCTGCTTCGCGATCTTCTATATCACCACGGCGTTCGCGCTTGGTTATGGAACGACCAATCTCGGTATCTCGCGGACGGCTTTTCTGAGCGTCCAGCTGTGGGCGATATTGTTCATGGCCGCAGGGATCGTCGCGGCGGGTTGGCTCTCGGACAGTTACGGGCCGCGCGCCGTTCTGATCGGTGGCTGCATCGCGGGAATTCTTGCCGGATTGATGTTGATGCCGATGATGCGCACGGGATCTCTGTTCGCGATCGGTGGCTTCTTGTGTTTCGGACTCACCGCCATGGGTTTCGTTTACGGGCCGCTGGGCGCATGGCTGCCCGCGCTGTTTCCGGCGAGGGTTCGCTATACCGGCAGCTCGCTCGCCTTCAATGTCGGCGGCATCTTAGGCGGCGGACTGACGCCGATACTCGCCCAGGCGTTGGCGGAAAATGGTGGCTTGATGCTCGTCGGCGCCTATCTTTCTTTCGCGTGCATGCTGAGCCTGATAGCTCTTGTTGCCATCCGCCGTTGAACGGCTTTCGCCCCCTAAAGACTTTCTAGCACTGACCGGCACGCAACACATGCTAGCCGTCCGCCGGATATTGGAGATTTGCGTGTTTCTGTTCCGAGGAAAAGAATCGCACCCGCGGTCATTCGCCAAAGCGGTGAGCTGGCGCATGCTGGGCAGCATCGATACCTTCGTGCTTGGTATGGTCTTCACTTCGAACTGGCAGGCGGCAGGATCGATTGCCGGCACCGAGGTGATCACCAAGATCCTCTTATATTATTTCCATGAGCGCGCTTGGGCACTGTCGAGCTGGGGACATGGTCGCGCAGAAGAGGAAGAACCTATGCCCCGCTTCAGTGAAGCGAGATGAGCTAGATCTGCGCGGTTTCGGCTTCGATCATTTCGACGCTACCGCTTTCGAGTGTAACACGATCCAGGATTTTCGCGGTCTCGTCACGCACCGCGAGCATCACCCGGTGGAGCTGGCAAACGCTTTCGTCGATGCAATTTTTGCACTGTTCATAGGCACGCCTGCTTGCGCATGGCACCAGCGCGAGCGATCCGCGCGTCAGGCGAACGACCATGCCATAGGTGATGTCGGCCGGTGACTTGGCAAGCCAATAGCCGCCCTCCTTGCCGCGCAGCGTTTCGACCAGGCCCGCTCGCTTCATCTCGGAAAGAATGACCGTCAGGAATTTAGCGGGGATGTTCTGCTTTTCGGAAATCTCGACAAGCTGCACCGGCCCCTGACCATAGCGGTCAGCGAGGTGTTGAAGCGCGCGAATGGCATAGCGGGTGCGTTGGGATAACATCTGGTACGGTCTCAGGGGCCGTTAACCGCAAACCCGGTACAAATGGAACCCTTTTTGCATGCGCGTCAGAAAAGACCCCGCATGGCTTGACGGTCGCCGCTGCCGCCTCCTATGTGCGCGCTACCCCCATCCAGGGCGTTTTGCGGCGACCGTAGCTCAATTGGTTAGAGCGCTGGTTTGTGGTACCAGAGGTTGCGGGTTCAATCCCCGTCGGTCGCCCCATTTCTTGAAACTGAACCGCGGCTTTGACTGCTACCATTCCTGGTGCACGCGGATGGCGACGATATCCGCCTTCGTGCCTTGATCCGTATTCGTTGCGGACAGCTTCTCTGCGTCCGCATGAATATAGTTGAGCATCAAGCGCAGATATGGGTTCAGGTACCAATTGACGCCCACCGTATAGTCGGTGAGCCTGCCGCCGCGCACCCCTCCCAGCGGAAGCTGGTTGGTATGGCTGTTCAAATCGAGCCTGCTCCAGCGAGCGGCCAACTCGATTGCGCCGAAGCCGCCGTCCTTGCCGAAGGCATGTTTGGGCGCGAGGCGAGAGAAGACGCCATTGCGGGCATCGTAAACGCGGCTTTCCCCGGTAAGGAAGACGCTACCCATCACATAAGCGCTGTCAAACGCGAGATCGACGAACCCGGCCGTTTGATCGACCCATGACCTGGCATATTCGCCCTGGAGGGAGAACGGCCCCTGCACCCACGCGGCTTCACCGCCCAAGTAGCTGTACCGGCGTGCGTGGGTGAGTTGGCCGGTATCAACCAGCCGGCTCGCGTCGGTGGTGATTTCCGGCTGGGCGCGATAGCGGAGTTGTGGCAGCACTGGATCCGTTGCTGCCGTCGTAGCGCGGCCGGTCCCCGGATCGCGACGATAGGCTGACACTCCGAGATGGACGATCCTCCCCGGCTTGTTGAGCGGAGCCAGTGTCGCGCGGCCGTGGACGCCCCAGCCTTCCGCGACCGGATTGGCGATGCCGGCATTGTTGATATCGTCGGCAAAGATACCGATGCTGGCCGAATAATGATCCGACCCGGCAGAAAGGCGTGCACCGATCGCGCGGGTGCCATTGACCGTGGCCAATACCGCCGGCAGGCCGGGCTCGAGAAAGGTCGAAGCGTTCGACCGGTCCGAGAAAGTGGGTTCAAGCCCGTTTTGTGGTTTCTGGTTACCGAGCGTGAGCGTGAACGGCCGTAAGCCGACATAGGCAACGGTGGCATCGCGGATCGAGGAAGCAACGCCGTTCAACGACGCGCCATCGAAGATGAGTTGATAGTTGAAGTCGCGGAAAGCAGTTCCCTGCACGCCGAAATGCGCACGGCGGAAATCGGTGCCGTTGTTAAGGTTGGGCGCGCCCGCCCCACGACGCGATTGGCTATAGAATGCCGCCTCGGCCTGAATCGCGCCCACCAGCGAGATGCTGAAATCCGAATTTGGAGATTCCCAGCGCGGGGCCGGGGCGGTCATGATGGTCTTGCCGCTGTCGGTTGCCGCTTCGACATTCGATACGCGATTCGAAAGCACCGTCGAAACGTCGGAAAGCTGTGCTTTCAGCGCGGCAATTTCCGCATCCTGCTGTTCGATGCGCTTCATCAGCATCTGCTCGGTCGCCGTGAGAGCGGGAGTTGTGGCGGGTTCCTGCGACAGCGCGGGCGTAACGAGGATAAGCGGCGACATCAGCGCCGCCGCCGTCAGGCGTTTAAGCTTCATGATATTGCCCCCTTTTTGGCTATCGTGTGCCGAAGCCATATTTGTGAAAGATTGCCGATGCGGTGCTCGAGAGAAGGAAGGCGCGGAAACTCGTTGCTTCCGGGTTTTTGGAGCTTGCGAGGATCGCGACCGGATAAGTGATCGCCGGGTGGGTGATCTCGGGGAACACGTCTGCGACAACCACGCCTTTGCTGACCTTGGCGTCGGTTTCGTAGACAATGCCGGCGCGGGCTTCGCCGCGACTTACCAGTTGAAGTGCAGCACGAACGTTTTCCGCGCCGACCACTTTGGGCTCGACATCGCGCCAGACGCCGAGATTGATGAGCGCGGCTTTGCCATATTTGCCTGCTGGGACCGAATCCGGATCGGCCATGGCTAACCGGCCCGCACCAAGCGCCGAGACAAGCGAGAAGCCGGGCCGGATGCTGATCGCCAGCGGTTGCGACGCGGGCGCGATCAGCACGAGGCGGTTGCGAAGGAAAGATGTGCGCGTGCCCTTTTTCAGCAGTCCCTTGTTGGCGAGGAAATCCATCCACGGCTCATCGGCGGAGATGAAGAGGTCAGCGGGCGCGCCGGCATCGACCTGCCGTGCTAGCGCTGACGAGGCCGCGAAAGACAGCACCGGCTTCGGATGGCCCTGCGCGGCATAGGCATTGGCTGCCTCCGTGAGTGATTCCTGAAGGCTCGCCGCAGCGAGCGCCAATGCTCCACGCGCTGCCGCATTGGCAGGG
>JGI24736J21556_1000045_pt1 | contig 20426 bp, 24 predicted proteins | sample KBSCornC2_FD_21556 | JGI IMG/M metagenome (IMG submission 21556) | reverse complement strand
CGGGGGCAATTCCGTGCTGAACCTCGGCTGCGGATCCGGCACCAACTCGATTTCCGCCAGCGCGGCTGTCAACGTCAACGGCCAACCCACCGTCAATTCGTCGCCTATCGTGGCGATGGGTGGAATTGAGAACTCGACGGCATATGCGCAAGGAACGGTGTTGATGCCAAACCACGCGCAATTGTCCGATCCTTTTGCCGGCAACAACTATAATCCGGGATCGAGCACCGTCTCGAACGGCGCTTGCAAGAACGGTAGCAACTGGAGGGTTATCAACATAGGATCGGGCACGGTCGTCGACGATAGCGCGGGGACGCTTTATCCACCCGGCTGCTACGGAACGATCAACGTCCAGGGCACGATCACGCTCTCGCCCGGTACCTATTATTTGGCCAATGGAGCCAACAATGCAGGCCTTCAGGTGGGTGCCCAGGGCCACCTCACATGCCTGGGCTGCACCTTCGTATTGACAAGCACCACGACGAATAATGCGAACAGCTTTGCCACCATGGATATCAACGGCGGCGCCGAAGTCGACATTTCGCCGCCGAGCACCGGGACTTATGCAGGCATTACCATCTATCGAGACAGTCGCGCGGCAGCCAGCAATCAATGCTGCCAGATCAACGGCAACTCAAACTCTTCCTATAGCGGGGCATTTTATTTTCCTAATGACACGCTTACGTTCAATGGAACTTCGGGTATGACACTCAATTGCTTCCAGATGGTGGCGCTTCGTCTTTCTTTCAGCGGCAACGCTAATATCACCAATACGTGCACGCTGCCTGGCGGCGACGCCAAGTGGTCCTTGAATTCCGTCCGGCTGATCGGCTGAGAGAGGCGAACATGTTGAATTTGTTGAAGGACAAGCGGGGTGCGACCGCGATTGAATATGGCCTGATCGCGACCTTCATCGCAATTGCCGCCATAGCTGGAATCACCACGCTGGGCGGCAAGGTAAGTCAGAGCCTCAACAATACCAGCGCAGCCTTCGGATAGGATGGGTTGTTGGCGTAGTTGAGCGGTGTGGTAGCAATCAAATTCGGCCGCTATTGATATTTCAATGGGCTCTCCCAAAGAGGTAGCGCCACGTGGTAAACGAAGCGGGCGGCAAAAAAGCGAGAACGTCTGATAAGCCTTTTGTTCAGTGCTGGTAGCTAAGCATTCTTGATAATTTGGTGATCAAATGGGCTGCGTAATGTTTCATTATAAAATTCAAAGCGTCTCCAGAACTGCTCAAGAGCGTATCGATCTGTTAAACCAGCTCGCGCGAGAGATGGACGATCGGCCGCTGGCAGCTCGCTTGCTCAAGATCGCATATCAGCTGAAGAAGCGGAATGCCGGTCGCGACGAGTTGGCCACGACGAACCGGATCCGCCTTCAATCCGCGCGGCGAATGGAGAATTGAGGGCGCTTCGAGCTCAGGGCAGATCTGCTTTGTCCAGCATGACCTTGCCATCCGCAAGACCAAGCTGGGCAATTTTCCGGCGCGCCAGCAATCGGATTGCCGCTTGCTCGTCGGCGACAAACCGAAAGAACTGATCACTCGACATACGCCGGCTCACGGTCGCGCTCTTTGCAAAATCACGGGTGACCGTAACAAGCCAAGGCGAACCGTCTATCTCGGTGCGAACGGATATGCGCTGGCGATGGATCATTGGTCTCTCCGTCACCCGAAATACGCCGCAATCACACGGCAGAAAAGCCAACCTAAGTTATACTGCCATATCACACTTTAACCGTGTCAGCGTGCGGCATGGGAGCGGCAGAGCGTTGGTTCGCCGACCCGCACCGGTGCCGATCGATAATGGTTCGCACGCTGATGCGCTCGATCTTCCTATCCGATTCGATTGCTCACTGCTCGCAAGCGCGCTCCAGCTCTTCGAGCACCTCTTTCGGAGCAACCTACTTAAGTAATGGAACATGATCATCGACCGTTTGTGGAGTGGAACTATTCTGCAAGAAAAGTCGAGTTTGATTCGGACGACCGGACAATTCCTGCATGACCTGACGATCTTGGGATCTGACCAGGTTGCGATGAAGCTACGGCTCCTGGCGATCCGCAACGCAGGCGTCAGATGGCGCAGACTCATTGAATGGACCACCGCCATGGGCCAGTTTGCCCCGCCCGGCGGCGGGCAGCAGGCTGACCCGGTTCATCCCAAGATGCCCGGCAGATCCAGACCCTTTTCGCGCGCGCAGTCGATCGCGATCTCGTAGCCGGCATCGGCATGACGCATCACGCCGGTTGCAGGATCGTTCCATAACACGCGTTCGAGCCGCTTGGCGGCTTCCGGCGTACCGTCGGCGACGATCACCATCCCAGCATGCTGCGAATAACCCATGCCGACGCCGCCGCCATGATGGAGCGAAACCCAGGTCGCCCCGCTGGCGGTGTTGAGCAGCGCGTTGAGCAGCGGCCAGTCAGAAACCGCGTCGCTGCCGTCCTGCATTGCTTCGGTTTCGCGATTGGGTGAGGCGACCGAGCCGGAATCGAGATGATCGCGGCCGATCACGACCGGAGCCTTCAGCTCGCCGGAAGTCACCATTTCGTTGAAGGCGACGCCGAGCCGATGGCGATCGCCGAGGCCGACCCAGCAGATGCGGGCGGGGAGCCCCTGAAACTTTATCCTCTCTCGGGCCAGGTCCAGCCAGCGGTGGAGATGCGCATTGTCGGGCAGCAGCTCTTTCACCTTGGCATCGGTCCTGTAGATGTCCTCAGGATCGCCTGAAAGCGCCGCCCAGCGGAAGGGGCCGATGCCGCGGCAGAACAGCGGACGGATATAGGCGGGCACGAAGCCCGGAAAATCGAACGCGTTCTTCACGCCCTCGTCGAAGGCGACTTGGCGGATATTGTTGCCATAGTCGGTGGTCGGCACGCCCGCTGCCTGCAGATCAAGCATGGCCTGGACATGGATCGCCATGGATTTCTTAGCGACCGCGGCAACCGCTTGCGGCTCGCGCTCGCGCCGTTCGATCCACTCGGCGATGGTCCAGCCGATCGGCAGATAGCCATTCACCGGATCGTGCGCCGAGGTCTGGTCGGTCAGCAAATCGGGCCGAATGCCGCGTTTCACGATCTCCGGCAGAATTTCGGCGGCATTGCCGAGCAGCCCAACCGAGACTGGCTTGCCGTCCGCTCGGGCGCCTTCGATGATCGCCAGCGCATCCTCGAGTGTATTCGCCGCCTTNTCGAGATAGCCGGTACGCAGGCGCATCTCGATACGGCTCGGCTGGCACTCGATGGCCAGGCAGGACGCACCTGCCATCACGGCTGCGAGCGGCTGCGCGCCACCCATGCCGCCGAGGCCCGCAGTGAGCAGCCATTTTCCGGTGAGATCGCCGCCATAATGCTGGCGGCCCATTTCGACGAAGGTCTCGTAAGTGCCCTGCACGATGCCTTGCGTGCCGATGTAGATCCAGGATCCGGCCGTCATCTGGCCGTACATGGCGAGGCCTTGCTTATCGAGCTCGTTGAAATGCTCCCAGGTCGCCCATTTCGGCACGAGGTTCGAATTAGCGATCAGCACGCGCGGCGCGTCGGCATGGGTACGGAATACGCCCACCGGCTTGCCCGATTGCACGAGCAAGGTCTGATCGCCGTCCAGCCGCTTCAGCGTGTCGACGATGCGATCGAAACTCTCCCAGTCGCGCGCGGCGCGGCCGATGCCGCCGTAGACGACCAGCTCCTCCGGTCGCTCGGCCACGTCGGGATGCAGATTGTTCATCAACATGCGCAGGGGCGCTTCGGTCAGCCAGCTTTTGGCGGCTAACGTCGGCCCGGTGGCGGCTTTGATCACGCGGCTATTATCGAGCCGATGCGTGATGGGGCGAGTCATGCGTTACCTTTCGCGAAGTTGAGGCAGGCGGTGAGCACCTGCTGGAGAACGGGCAGAATGGCAGGTTGGCTTGCGATCGGCGTGGGCCAATTGTCCGGTCCGGGTAGCGCGGGCTCCTCCATATAGCCCCGCATCGCCAGCTCCATCTGGATAGCATGGATGCCGTCGGCAGGGCGCCCATAGTGGCGGGTCGTCCAGCCGCCCCGGAAGCGGCCATTGAGCACATGGCTGTGACCTGAGGATGCGACTATGGTTGTTACGCTGGCTTCGAGATCGTGCGCGCAGGTTTCGCCATTGTTGGTGCCGATATTGAACTGCGGCAGTTCGCCTTCGAACAAGCGGGGAATATGGCTACGGATCGAATGCGCATCGTAGAGCACGATGTGGGCATAGCTGGATCGCAACCGCTCGATCTCCGCGGAAAGTGCGGCATGGTAGGGATCGAAATAGGCGGTGCGGCGCCGTTCGACTTCGCCCTGATCGAGCTCGTTTTCGGCATAGAGCGGCTCGCCATCGAACGTCTCGCGCGGGCAGAGCCCGGTGGTCGCCTGCCCGGGATAGAGCGACGCGCCGGAAGGATCGCGGTTGCAGTCGATCACGCTGCGCGACAGGCGCGTGCGGACGGTCGTGGCGCCGAGTTCGTGCGCGAAAGCATAGAGCCGGTCGATCCACCAATCGGCGTCCTTGCGTGCCAGCCAAGGTGAGACGAACGCATCCGTCAGCGCGGGCGGAAAATCCGTGCCCGTATGCGGAAAGCTTAGGATCAGTGGCGCGGTGCCACGGTGGATTTCAAGGAAATCGCTCATGCCAGCGCCGGCAAGTCGATGGTCGCTGCAGCAACCAAGGCGCCGGAGCGAACGAGCATATTCGCAGCCTCCATATCGGGATGGAGATGACGGTCGTCGTCCAGATGCGGCACGCGCTGCCGTAGCTGTGCGCGCGCCGCTTCCAGCGGTATGCTGGAGGCAAGCGGCGCGTGGAAATCGCAGCCCTGCACAGCGGTAAGATATTCGATGCCGATCACGGCGGTGGCATTCTCTGCCATCTCGAGCAACCGCCGGCTCCCATGCGCCGCCATCGAGACATGATCCTCCTGGTTGGCCGAGGTGGGAATTGAATCGATGCTTGCCGGGGTGGCGCGCTGCTTATTCTCCGAAACGAGCGCGGCCGCTGTCACTTGCGGGATCATGAAGCCCGAATTCAGGCCCGGCTTGGGCGTCAGAAACGCAGGCAGGCCCGACAGCACCGGATCGACTAGCATTGCGATCCGCCGCTCGGCGATCGAGCCGATCTCGCAAATGGCGAGCGCGATGATGTCGGCTGCGAATGCCACCGGCTCCGCATGGAAATTGCCGCCGGACAGCGCTTCGTCGGTGTCGGGAAATATCAGCGGATTATCCGAAACGCCATTGGCTTCGGTGGCCAGCGTCGACGCCGCCTGACGCAGAACGTCGAGCGCGGCGCCCATCACCTGCGGCTGGCACCGCAAACAATAAGGATCCTGAACGCGCATATCGTCGACAAGATGGCTCGCGCGGATCGCCGAACCCTCCATCAAGCGGCGCAGCGCGTCGGCGGTCTCGATCTGACCGCGATGGCGGCGTAGCGCGTGGATGCGGGGATCGAATGGCGTGTCGGAGCCCTTCGCCGCCTCGGTCGAAAGGGCACCGGTAATCAGCGCCGATTGAAACAGGCGCTCGGTTTCGAACAAGCCGGCCAGAGCGTTGGCGGTTGAAAACTGGGTGCCGTTGAGGAGCGCGAGCCCTTCCTTCGGGCCGAGCTGGAGCGGATTCAACCCGGCCGCACGAAATGCTTCTGCTGCCGGGACGCGGTGTCCGCCGACGATCATCTCGCCGACGCCGATCATCGTCGCGGCCATGTGCGAAAGCGGTGCCAGATCGCCGCTTGCCCCAACCGAACCCTGCGCCGGCACGAGCGGGGTGAGACCATGTTCCAGCATGGCGTCGAGCAGTGCAACGGTCTCGGGCTTCACGCCCGAAGCGCCTTGCGCCAGGCTGGCAAGCTTCAGCGCCATCATCAGCCGCACGATCGGCACCGGCGAAGGTGCGCCTGTGCCCGCCGCATGGCTGAGCACGATGTTGCGCTGGAGTTTGGCGAGATCGGCGTCGCCGATGCGGACACTGGCTAGTTTGCCGAAGCCCGTATTGATGCCGTAGACCGGCTCGCCCTTTTGGATGATCCGTTCTACCGCCGCGGCGCTTGCGGCGATCTGTGGCGCCGCCGCCCGATCGAGCCGCGGTATCGCGCCGCGATAGACTTCCCGCCATTGGACCAGGGTCACCGCGCCCGGCGTTAGGACAATGCTCATTACAATCCACTCCACACACGGGCATGGAGCGGGTTGAACCCCATGCGATAGACCAGCTGGGCCGGCCTCTCGACATCCCAGATGGCGAGATCGCACGCCTTGCCCGCTTCCAATGTGCCGATTTCGTGAAGCAGGCCTAGCGCGCGAGCCGCATTGCGCGTCACGCCCAGCAGACATTCCTCGACGGTCAGGCGGAACAGCGTCGCCGCCATGTTCATGGCCAGCAGCAGCGACGTCAGCGGTGAGGTGCCAGGGTTGCAGTCGGTCGCGATTGCGATCGGAACGCCCGCTGCGCGCAACGCTTCGATCGGTGGCAGCTTCGTCTCCCGCACGAAGTAGAAAGCTCCGGGCAGCAGCGTCGCCACGGTTCCGGCCTTGGCCATCGCTGCGACCCCTGCCTCGTCGAGATGCTCGAGATGATCGGCGGACAAAGCGCCGCAGCGCGCGGCAAGCTCGGCGCCGTGAAGGTTGGAAAGCTGCTCGGCATGAAGCTTTACCGGCAAACCGAGCGCCGCGGCAGCCGTGAAGATGCGCTTGGTCTGGGCTGGCGAGAAACCGATGCCTTCGCAGAAGGCGTCCACCGCATCGACCAAGCCGGCTTCCGCGAGCTTGGGCATCATCACCTCGCTCACAAGCGTGATATATGCGTCAGCATCGTCCGCGAATTCTGGAGGAAGCGCATGTGCGCCCAAAAAGGATCGAACGACCCGCACGGTGCGTCCTTCGGCAAGGCGCCCGGCAGCCTTCAGCATTTTCATCTCATCGTCGATCGTCAGGCCATAACCCGATTTCACTTCGATGGTGGTGACGCCTTCGGCAAGCAGCGCGTCCAGCCGGGGCANCGCTTNGGACACCAGTTGGTNTTCAGATGCGGATCGGGTGGCATGCACCGTGGAGACAATGCCGCCGCNGGCCCGGGCAATCTCTTCGTAGCTNGCGCCAGCAAGGCGCAATTCGAATTCGTGCGCGCGATCGCCTGCATAAATGAGATGGGTGTGGCAATCGATCAGGCCTGGCGTGATCCAGCGGCCTTCACAGTCGATCGTCTTGTCGGCGGCCAATGGCGGCGCGTCGACCGTTGGCCCGGCATAGAGGATCCGGCCTTCAAGCGCCGCTACCGTCCCGTCTTCGACCAATCCGAGACCGCCGCCGGCCATCGTCGCCAATCTAGCATTGGTCCATTGCGTATCGCAGTGCATCTTCATTCGTCCTGATGCTTACTTGGCATCTTTGCAATTTAATGTATAGACATATTTGCTAATCTGGGAGGAGCCAACGCGATAATGAGTGGCGATTATAGCCTCTTTGCCCGGGCCGCGCTGCTGCCCGATGGCTGGGCCGAGAATGTTCGTCTGACAATCGTGGACGGCATTATCGCAGAAGTGGAAATGGGCGCTGCCGTTCAGCTTCAAGACGAGGTGCATTCGGCGATCCTCCCGGGCATGCCGAACCTTCACAGTCATGCTTTCCAGCGGGGAATGGCAGGGCTTGCCGAAAGACGCGGCCCTTCGGCCGACAGTTTCTGGACATGGCGGGAAACGATGTACCGCTTCGTAGAACGCGTTGGGCCTGAGGAGCTGAAGGCGATCGCCGCGCTTGCCTATGTCGAAATGCTGGAGTGCGGTTTTACGCGGGTGGGCGAATTTCATTATCTTCACCACGATGCGAACGGCGGCCGGTTTTCCGATCCCGCCGAGATGAGCCGGGCGATCGTTGCAGCCGCAGCGGAGACCGGGATTGGCCTTAGCCTGCTGCCGGTCTTTTACGCGCATGCAGGCTTCGGCGGTGCTCCGTTGACCGAAGGCCAGCGCCGTTTCGGTCACGATCTGGAGGGGTTTGCGCGGTTGATCGACGCGGCACGCGCAGCCGCCGCCTCGCTGCCGGATGCGGTCGTCGGTATCGCGCCCCATAGTTTGCGCGCGGTGACGCCGGAAGAGNTCNCNGCACTGTTGCCGCTGGCGGCGGGCGCACCGATCCACATCCACATCGCCGAGCAGCTGCGCGAGGTNGAGGATTGCCTCCGCTGGTCCNGCGCCAGGCCGGTGGAATGGCTGATCGACAATGTCGCGGTCGACGCGCAATGGTGCCTGATTCACGCGACGCATATGACCGGGCCGGAAACGGCGCGGCTGGCCGCAAGCGGCGCCGTAGCTGGATTGTGCCCGATCACCGAAGCAAATCTGGGTGACGGGCTCTTCCCGGCGCAGGCGTTTCTTGCCGGTGGTGGGCGCATCGGGATCGGTTCCGATTCCAACGTGCTTATCGACCTGTCGGAAGAGCTCAGATTGCTTGAATATGGCCAGCGGCTGACGGCAAGAGCGCGTAACATTTTGTCGACCGACGACCAACCATCGACCGGAGAAAATCTTTATCGGGAAGCGCTGAAGGGAGGCGCACTTGCATTGGGCGTCGGAGCGTCCGAGATCGCCGCCGGCCGGCCGGCCGATCTGATCAGCCTGGATCTTGATCATCCCGCCTTGTTCGGACGCGACCCAGGCCGCCTGCTGGATAGCTGGATCTTTGCGGCGGCCAGCCGCGGTGTCGATTGCGTCTGGCGGCGGGGTCACAAGGTGGTAAGCGGCGGCCAGCATGTTTCGCGCGGTGCGGTGGTCGATCGTTACCGGGGCATATTGGGAAAACTGCTCGCGTGATGACGATGTCCATGCACGAACGCATCCGCACCGAGATCGAGCGGAAGATATTGTCGGGCGTTCTTGCGCCCGGCGATCGGTTGCCGACCGAGCACGAGTTGATGACCGAATATAATTGCGCGCGGATGACGGTGAACAAAGCGCTGTCCGCGCTTGCGGCGGCCGGCTTGTTGGATCGAAGGAAACGTGCCGGCTCTTTTGTCGCACGGCCCCGTTTGCATGCGATGGTGCTCGACGTGCCGGATCTGATGCAAGAAGTTCTGCGAAGAGGGCAGGCTTACAAATTCCAGTTGCTCAAGCGCGAAATCAAGACTGTAAAGCCAAAGGACGTGAAGACCGGCGGACAAGATGGCTTCGATCTTGGCCCGGGCAAGGTTCTCGTATTGGCCGGTATTCACTACGCCGATGGACGAGAGCTTGCCGTTGAACAGCGGAGCGTAAATTTAGCCGCCGTGCCCGATATTCAGCATGTTGCCTTTGACAGTGAGCCGCCCGGCAGTTGGCTGCTTCATCACGTGCCTTGGACGGACGCCGAAACGCGAATATCCGCGAGGGCTGCGGATGAGCAGTTGGCGGCTTTGCTGCATCTGGATCGCGGCGCCCCTATCCTCCAGATCGAAAGGCGCACTTGGCGGGGGAAGGACAGCATTACATCAGTCCAGCAAGCATTCAGGGCGGAATCCTATGATCTGTTCGCTAAATTCAGCGCTCAGCAAGTGGCCGACAGGTAAGGCTCTGGCAGCTGTTTCTCCCCGCCACCAAGCGCATTCAATGAAGCGCGGAAGGCTCAGATCGCTTGGCCAGCGGCCCAGCCGCTCGCCCAAGCCCATTGGAAATTATAGCCTCCAAGCCAACCAGTAACGTCCATGGCCTCGCCGATCACGTAGAGGCCGGGAAGCTTGACGCTTTCGAGCGTCTTTGACGATAATTCGGCGGTGCTGATCCCGCCGGCCGTCACCTCTGCCTTCGCGAAACCTTCCGTTCCACNCGGGTGGAANCACCAGGCCGCGAGCGCTTGCTCNGCGGCCAGCAGGCGTGCGTCCGTGATGTTCGCTAGCTCGCTCTCCAATCCAAGACGGGACGCAAGCACCTCGGCAAGCCGCTCGGGAAGCGCGGCGCCAAGCAGCTTTTGCAGGGTGGTGCGTGGCCTGGCGCGTTTGGCGTCCTTCAACCAACCCGGCGCGCGGTCAGGCAGGAAATCGACATCGATCGCTTGGCCGTGGCGCCAATAGGAGGAGATTTGAAGCATTGCCGGCCCTGACAGGCCGCGATGCGTGAACAGTGCCGCCTCACGGAACGCAGCCTTGCCGCAGCGGACAACCACTTCAGCGGAAACCCCGCTCAGGCTTTTGAAGAGAAGCTCATCGACGCCCAGCGTAAGCGGAACGAGCGCCGGACGCGGTTCGACCAGCTTGAGCCGAAAATGGCGCGCGATCGCATAGGCGAAATCGGTCGCGCCGATCTTCGGAATGGATGGGCCTCCAGTGGCGATCACCAGCGCCGGGGCCGTGGCTGTGCGGTTGCCGAATGTCACCCGAAAGCGGGCATCGGCATGCGTTACATCGGTGATGGCATTGCCGAATGCCAAATCGATCGAGCCGGCGGCGCATTCGTCCATCAGCATCGCGACGATCTGGCGCGCCGAACCATCGCAAAAAAGCTGCCCCAGCGTTTTCTCATGCCAGGCGATACAGTGGCGCTCGACCAACGCTATGAAATCGGCGGGCGTATAACGCGCCAGCGCAGAGCGTGCGAAATGCGGGTTAGCGGACAGGAAGCGATCGGGCGTCGTTGCCAGATTCGTGAAATTGCAGCGACCGCCGCCTGAAATCAGGATTTTCTTTCCCGGCTCGTTGGCATGATCGATCACCAGGATATGCCGACCGCGCTGTCCGGCGATGGCGGCGCAGTGCAAGCCGGCCCCGCCCGCGCCGAGCACGATCGCATCGTAACTTTCGGGCAGCACCTGCCCGGTCAGTGCAGCTTGGCGATCGACAAGCCGTCGAGCTTCGCGCGCTCCTTGACCGATTCCTCGCTGCGAGTGAGCGCTTTGGCGATCGCCTTCAGCGCCATGCCCTTCTTCGCGAGTGTGTGCAGTTTCTGGATCTCGTCGGGGCGCCAGGGCTGACGATGTCGTTCGAAGCGTTCGGCCATGCTTTCTCCTATCAGTTCAGCCCGCGGCCGTCATGCGCAGCGCGACCGCCTCGGCAACCTTGATCCCGTCGATCGCAGCAGAAAGAATGCCGCCGGCATAGCCCGCGCCTTCGCCCGCAGGATAAAGCCCGGCGACATTGATGCTCTGAAAATCCTTGCCGCGCCTGATCCGGACGGGTGAGGATGTGCGGGTCTCGACGCCGGTCATCACCGCTTCGGGATGGTCGTAACGTTCGATCTGGCGCCCGAATACCGGCAGCGCTTCCCGGAACGCCGCAATCACGAAGGGCGGCAGGCATTGGGCGAGGTCGGTTGGCCGCACGCCTGGCTTATAGGACGGCGTGACGGCTCCGAACGCAGTCGATGCGCGATCGGCGAGGAGATCCCCAACCATCTGCCCCGGTGCCGAATAATCCTCTCCGCCTGCCATAAAGGCGCGCGCTTCCAGATCGCGTTGCAGCGCAATCCCCGCGAGCGGATGGCCGGGATAGTCGCGTTCGGGGTCGATGCCGACCACCAGCCCGGAATTGGCATTGAATTCCGCGCGCGAATATTGGCTCATGCCNTTGGTGACGACGCGGCCNGGCTCGGAGGTTGCGGCGACGACCCGACCCCCCGGGCACATGCAAAAGCTNTAGACGGTGCGGCCATTGCGGCAATGATGCGAGAGCGTGTAAGCGGCCGCGCCAAGATCAGGATGCCCGGCGCAGGCTCCGAACCGGGCCCGGTCGATCCAGGATTGCGGATGCTCGATCCTCACGCCGATCGAGAATGGTTTCGCCTCGATATGGACGCCGCGTTCGTGAAGCATGGAAAAAGTGTCGCGCGCGCTGTGGCCGACCGCCATCACGACATGATCGGCCTCAATCACCTCGCCGGTGCTGAGATGGAGGCTGCGCAGCTGATACGATCCGTCCGGCCTTGCCTCCAGCGCGACATCCTCGACGCGCGTGCCAAAGCGATATTCGCCGCCAAGGTCCTCGATCGTGCGCCGGATGCTTTCCACCATGGTGACCAGCCGGAAGGTGCCGATATGCGGGTGCGCCTCGGTCAGGATTTCCTCGGGCGCGCCTGCCTTCACGAATTCGGTGAGCACTTTCCGGCTCAGGTGACGCGGATCCTTGATCTGGCTCCATAGCTTGCCGTCCGAAAACGTGCCCGCGCCGCCTTCGCCGAACTGCACGTTGGATTCGGGCACGAGGGCGCGGCGGCGCCACAGGCCCCAGGTATCCTTGGTCCGTTCGCGCACCACCTTGCCGCGATCGAGGATGATCGGCCGAAAGCCCATCTGCGCGAGGATCAGCCCCGCAAACAGGCCGCACGGCCCGGCGCCGATCACGATCGGCCGCCGCGTTTCTCTGGGTGGGGCATGGGTGACGAACCGATAGTCGGTGTCAGGCGTCGGCCGCACATTGGGATCATTGGCAAAGCGCGCCAGAACGGCGGCCTCGCTCCGCAGCGCGATATCGAGCGTGTAGACCATCAAAATGGCCGATTTTTTCCGGGCGTCGTTGGCGCGCCGGGCCACCGTGAAAGCGATCAGGTCATCGCGATCGATACCAAGCCGGCGGCAGATCGCTGGGACGATCGCGTCGGCGGCATGGCCAAGCGGCAATCTCAGTTCGGAAAGGCGGAGCATCTAAGCCCCATAGGCATCCAAGGCGGCAGGCGCTACCGACTCTCCTGCCGGCGCCGCGAAGGCGTCAGCTTCCGGGAACGGTGACGATCAGCGCACCTTCGGCGATCGCGAGCAAGAGAGCCGCGATCACCAGCGTAGCCCCCAAAGTGCTCATTCCAACCAATGTCAGCGTGCGGCCATGCGACCGGTTTTCCCGGACGTTGCGGGATGCGCAATTGAGCACGAACATCACAATCAAGCCGTAAAGCAACGCAAAAAAGTTCAGCATCGGCGACTCCGCGAATCGCGCGGAGAATATCATCGGCACCCGGCGGGTTGAAGCCTCAGGTTACGCCACCCGATATCCTTAGGTCATGCTGAACTTGTCTCAGCATCTACCCGGCCACCGGCGTTGCACGTGCCGAACGACGGACCCTGAAACAAATTCAGGGTGACGATTTTTAGGGAATGCGCAATCGCTGCTCTCGCCGATGCCGCACGACCTCCTCGTCTTTCAAAAGCGGGGGCGATCTACGCCCAATTTTCATTATAGAACGCCCAAATGATCAGAAGCAGCGCCGAAAACACGGCGGCCGGAATGGCTATAAGCGGGATCCCAAGCTTGGCCGTCGCTATCGCCGCCGCTCCCAGCACGATCGCAATCAATACAGCCCACATTTCTCGCCTCGTTACGGGTGAGTGATGAACCGTCAGCAGAAACGCATATCGGGCTACAGGGTTTCACGAACATGATGACAGTTGAATGATGTCTGCCGTTCGGCTGCATTCGCGGACGTCCTCGCTCACAGCAGTGAGTTGAGCAGGCGCGCGATATTTTCGAGCAGTTTCCGCAAAGCCGGGCGCCGCCGCCAATCCTCGAGACCGAGCTGATCGCTGGCATCCAGATAACCGCGCTGAATGGTTTCGACGGCGGCGACTGACGGCTGATCGTACAGGATCAGGCTCACTTCCTCGTTGAGCTGGAATGAGCGGAGATCGACATTGCTTGATCCCACGATTGCGAACTTGCCATCGATGCTCACATTCTTGGCGTGCAGCAGATAGTCGCGGAAGAGATTCACCCGTACGCCGGCATGCAGCAATTCATCGTAGAAGGACGATTGCGACAGATTGACCAGCCTTTGATCGACGACGGCTGATACGACCAGATCGACCACCACCCCGCGCGCGGCTGCGGTGCACATCGCGCCGATCACCCGGTCATCCGGTATGAAATAGGGCGTAACGATCGTGACGCGGTGACGCGCCTGATGCAGTTGCCAGACCAGCAGCGTCTCGAAGCCCTCCAGCGGATAATTGGGTCCGCTCGGCAGCAGTTGCGCTTGCACCGGGCCAGTCGGCTCCGGAATTGGTCCTGGCTCTTCAGGAGAGTCACCGGTCTCGATGGTCCAGTCGCTTTCGATCATGGCGCTGATGCTGGCCACGATCGGGCCAGTGACGCGAACGACAAGTTCGCGGTTGACGACGTCCGGCCGAAAATCCTGGGAGACGATATTCTGCGATCCGGCATAGCCGATCCGCCCGTCGATCACGAACAGCTTGCGGTGATTGCGCATGTCGCGGCGGGTCCGGCGGCGGAGCAGGCGGAAAGGCAAGGCTTCGCGTACCTCGACGCCCGCGCTGTTCAACAGGCGCAACGTCTTCCGCCGCCATTGCCGCGAGCCGACCGGATCGAACATGACGCGGCAGGCGACGCCCCGCCCCACGGCGCGTTCCAGTGCGCCCGCCACGTCACGGCCGATGACATCATCGGCGAAGATATACACCAGCAGGCTGACGCTGTGCCGCGCCGCATCGATGTCAGCGACGAGGTGGCCGACGGCTTTCTGGTAATCGTCGATGAGGGTAATCTGATTGCCGCCCACTGCCGGCATCAGGCCTGCCTTGTGCGCGAGCTCGGCGATCGCCGCTGCGTCACCGAGGTCGGGCGTCTGCGGCTTGAGCTGCTCCGCCACCTTGGCAAAATAGGGAAGGAGGCGTTGGAATCGCTGCTTGCGCCAGGCTGGGAAGTTCGGGCTGCCGATTGCCAAAAACAGCAGCAATCCTGCGACGGGAAGAAAGAAGATCAGCAACAGCCATGATCGCGCCGCCGCCGGCGTGCGCCGCTGCGGAACCACCGCCAGCGCGCCCAGCCGGATGATCCACTCGGATGTGTAATAGGCGGTCTTGAAATCAGGCCAGCTGTGGATCATGCGGCCAGGATAGTTCAGTGCTTATGCAAAGTACGCAAGCTTGGTCAGCCATCTTTCGCCGGCGCGTATCGCCGACAATGTTCGAGATAACCCGATTCATGAAGTCCGGCGAGCGCGACCGCGCTGTCCCAATCCATCATGGCGCATCGATCCGGGCCGAGCGATCCTGTTTCAAGACGGATCGCCACGCGCGACGGATTTGGTGCCTCGAGTATCGCTGCCCTCTCTTCAGGCGCCGGCAAGCGCATCCCTGAAGCTCTCGTCTGCCGCTAAGTCGGATCGTAAAACTATCGCACCGCGCACGCGATCCGCTCCCCGCATCGGCGTCTAAACGGTGACGGTCTCGAAAGTGCGTATTTCGGGTTTGGGGAGATCCTTCTTATATTGGGCGAGCAGTTCCTTCTTTCGGGCAGCAAGCTGTTCGCCAAGCGCATCGAGATCGAGATCGCTGCGGCGCGCTTGTGCAAACAAGCCCTTGAGAAAAGCTTCCTCCTCGTGAACATGGTGCTTGATTTGCTCCGCGAGCACGGTGACCTTGGCATCATAAAAGCTGTCGCTCGGCTTGCCGCCGCTGATTTCCGCTATCAGCACTTTGGCGCCGTCATGCTCCACGAAGCTTTCTTCGAGCAGGTCATCCTCAACTTTGCCCTTGCAGGCGGGATAGAAGATTTCTTCCTCGATCTGCGTGTGGATGGTGAGCTCCAGGCAAATCTGCTCGGCGAGCTTGCGCTTGGCCGCGGCCCCATTCGTGCTTTCATATTTTTCGAAGAGATCCTCAACTTCGCGATGATCGGCCTTCAGCAGAGCGATTGCATCCTGCGCCATGACGACTACTCCTGCATTTCATGAGTTGACCGCGTAACGAGCATTGCGAGAGGTTCGTTCCGCAGTGGGTCATCTGGCGATCATTTGAAATCCGGCGGAGCGGAGTTGATCATCGTCCGGGTTATGGCGCCTTCGGTCGTGCCAGTTGCAAAATTATGTGGACGCGTATCCGATCACGCGCGAAGCAAGGGCCATGAGCAATCCGTTGGTCGTCGAGATTCCCCATCAACTCGGGCGCGAGGCGGCAAAAGATCGGCTCAACAAAGGCCTGGACAAGCTTGCCGGCTTCATTCCGGGCAGCGTTATCACGGACAATGTTTGGTCCGGCGACACGCTCAGCTTCAAGATTCATGCTCTTGGCCAGACTGCCAGTGCGAAATTGGACGTGTTCGAGGATCGCGTGCGCGCGCTCGTCGAACTGCCGCCGATGCTTTCATTGTTCGCTGGAAAGGCTCGCGAATTCTTGAGCCGCAATGGTCATAAGCTTCTGCGCTAACCGCCGCTTGCCTGCATCCGGTCGCCTTGGTCGAGCCGGATAAGCACTGCTTCGGAACGATCTTGATATCGAAGGGATCGATCGGGCGCGGCATGGGATAAGGCACCGACGCTTTCAGCCTCTTTGCCTTTTGACAGGGCGCAACCTACCTTATTTGCATATCTTGAACATGTTCAGTCACAGGAGTTCGCGTGGGCTACGTCGATACCCAACTCTTCATCGCCGGCGCTTGGCAGGATTCGGTCGACGGCCGTACGCTCGCGGTCCATAATCCTGCGACCGGAGAGGAAATTGGCCGTGTCGCGCACGCCGGCCGTGCGGATCTGGATCGCGCGCTGGAAGCCGCCCAGCGGGGGTTCGAGACGTGGCGCGATTTTACGCCCGCCGCCCGAAGCAGGATCATGCGGAAAGCCGCGGGCTTGATGCGCGAACGCGCGGCCGACATTGCGACGCTGCTCACGCAGGAGCAGGGCAAACCGATCGCGGAAGCTAAGGGAGAAGCGCTCGCCGCGGCCGACATCATCGAATGGTTCGCGGAAGAAGGGTTTCGCGTCTATGGCCGGCTCGTCCCGCATCGCGCCAATCTTGCAATCCGCCAGATGGTCGTGAAAGACCCGGTCGGCCCGGTAGCGGCGTTCACGCCCTGGAATTTCCCGATCAATCAGGTCGTGCGCAAGGTCGCGGCTGGCCTAGCGTGCGGCTGCTCGCTCATCGTGAAGGCCCCGGAAGAGACGCCGGCCAGCCCTGCCGCGTTGATCAAGGCGTTTCAGGACGCCGGGATTCCGGAGGGAGTGCTGGGCCTCGTATTCGGTGACCCCGCTGAAATCTCGGAATATCTGATCGCGAGCCCGATTATCCGCAAGATCACCTTCACCGGCTCGACGCCCGTCGGCAAGCTGCTTGCCGGCCTTGCAGGCAAGCATATGAAGCGGGTCTCGATGGAACTGGGTGGCCATGCACCGGTCATTGTCTGCGACGACGCCGATGTGGCGCTTGCGGTCAAGGCGGCTGGCGTCGCCAAGTTTCGCAATGCGGGTCAGGTTTGTATTTCGCCGACGCGCTTCCTCGTCCACCGCAGCATCGAAGGCGAGTTCGCCGAGGCGCTGGCCGGGGTTGCAAGCGGCATCAAGGTCGGCGACGGCCTTGCAAAGGACACGCAGATGGGGCCGCTCGCCAATCCGCGCCGGCTCGCGGCGATGGCGGAGTTTCAGCAGGATGCCGTCGCCAAGGGTGCCGAAGTGCTGATAGGCGGCAGCCGGATCGGCGAGGCCGGCAATTTCTGGGAGCCGACCGTATTGAAGAATATTCCGCTCGACGCACGGCTGTTCAACGAGGAGCCGTTCGGTCCGATGGCTGGCATTCGTGCCTTTGACAAGCTTGAGGAGGCGATCGCGGAAGCGAACCGCCTGTCTTATGGCTTGGCCGGCTATGCCTTCACCCGTTCGCTGGCTAACTCCGATCTGCTGGCGCGCCGCGTCGATGTCGGAATGCTTTGGGTGAACACGCCGGCGGCAGGAAGCGCGGAGCTTCCTTTCGGCGGCATCAAGGATTCCGGATATGGCACCGAAGGCGGCCCCGAGGCTATGGAAAGCTATCTCAACACCCGCGCGGTCGTAATCGCGAACGCTTGATTTCTGCGACGTGCGGGCAGGCGTTAGGTGTCCATCCGCTTCGATGCCATCGGTCGAAGGTGGACGGGCTTATCGGGCAAGCTCTGCTCGGTAAGCCGCCGCCGCGCATAATGGTCATGGCTTGACGGCTGGCGGAAACGTGGCGGAGGAAGGAACGATGATCAAGCTGCTCCTCACCCTCGCGCTGGCGATATTGCCGCTGCGGGTCTCCGCGCAATCGAACGATGCCGCCGGCGCGAACGCTCCGGCGTCCCAGGCGCTTGTAAACGTCCGGCTGGAGACGACCGAAGGACCGATCGTTGTTGCGCTTGAACAGGGCAGGGCGCCGATCACGACGGCCAATTTTCTTCGCTATGTCGATGAAAAGCGCTTCGACGGCATTAGCTTCTATCGAGCGGTCAATGTCGCGCCCGGTTTCGGGCTGATCCAGGGCGGCATTCGCGGCGACGCGCGAAAATTGCTGCCGCCGATCAAGCACGAGCCGACCACGGTCACGGGGCTATCGCACATTGATGGAGCCATTTCGATGGCCAGGAACGCGCCGGGCACGGCCGACGCCAGCTTCTTCATCACCGTTGGCGCAATACCGTCGATGGATGCCGATCCGAAGCAGTCGGGCGACAATCTCGGCTTTGCGGTGTTCGGCCATGTTGCCCAAGGAATGGATATCGTTCGCCACATCTTGCAGGAGCCGACCTCCCCGACCGAGGGCGAAGGAGTCATGAAAGGCCAGATGCTCGTTCAGCCGGTGCGGATCCTGTCCGCGCGTCGCATTCCGTAAACCGCCGGATCCATCAAACGACCAGGTCAATCGCTGTTCGGAAGGGCTGCTTCGATCTGCGGGATGGGGCGCCCTGCTACGCTCAGGACCGGTTAAATTGCTTGCGGAGGTAGCGATGGGTTGATTCAATGGCGGCGTGAGGAGGCGTCGTCATGAGTGATCTGATCTGGCTGTCCGAGGCGCAAATGCGCCGGCTCGAGCCGTATTTCCCGCTGTCGCATGGTGTGCACGGGTCGATGACCGTCGGATCATCAGCGGCATCATCTTCGTAATCAGGAACGGCTTGCGATGGCGCGATGCGCCCGCCGACTATGGTCCGCCGAAGACGATTTATAATCGCTTCATCCGGCGGAGCCGGCTCAGGGCGACAAGCCTAGCCAGTTGATGATCGATGCGACGCATTTGAAGGCGCGCCGGACCGCAGCCAGCCTGTTAAAAAAGGGGCTGTTCCCCGACGTATGCGACGGTCAGGGCAGGCCGCTGGTCATGCTGCTCGGTGAGGGGCAGATGAGCGACTACAGAGGTGCTGCCATGTTGCTCGACGCCTTGCCTTGCACCAAAGCCCTGCTCGATGACCAAGGCTATGACGCCGACTGGTTCCGCAAGGCGCTCGCGGAGCGCAACATCACCGCTTGCATCCCGTCGAAGAAGAACCGCAAGGTCCCGATCCCGCACGACGCCGCGCTCTACCGCCAGCGCCACAAGATCAAGAATATGTTCGGCAGGCTCAAGGACCGGCGGCGCATCCACACCCGCTACGACCGATGCGCCCACACCTTCATGTCCGCCATCTGCATCGCCGTAACCATCATCTTCTGGCTCAATCAATGAGGCCTGAGCTTGGGTTATCTACTGAAGGGGATCGAGGTGGCCGATAGCGGGGTCCGGGCGCCGGAGGTTCCGGCCGTGCCTGCGTGCGTAGCGGTGCTCGCGTCCGGTTCTAGAACACGGTCGATCTGGCCAACCGGCTCGAGGCCGAGACCCGCGCCGGGCGGCAGGGCCGTATCGCCGGTCATCTCTACCGCCTCGATCTCGTGATCCTGGACGAGCTCGGCTGTCTGCTGTTCGCGGTGTCTGGTGGCCAGCTGCTGTTCCACCTGGTCAGCCGACTTTACGAGCAGACCTCGATCATCGTCACCACCAACCTCGCGTTCGGCGAATGGCCATCGGTGTTCGGTGACGCCAAGATGACGACAGCGCTGCTCGACCGGCTCACTCACCATTGCGACATCGTCGAGACCGGCAACGAGAGCTGGCGCTTTAAAAGCCGCGAGGCCGCCTAACCCCTTCCCCGGACCGCTCGGTTCTCGCCATGCCGCCGGCATGGCTGCGCTGCCTCACCCCCGCGGGTTGACCCGGTGGGTTCCTCCTATGGACTATCGGGACAACCCGCACGGCCCATCCAGAGGGGGTCAATGTTGGGCTCTGACTCAATTTTGATGAAATTGGAGGGCAAGAAGAGCTGATTTCTCGTGGAGGATCAGTGCAATGACCCAACGAATTCGCGCCGCCGCACTTATCCCTGGGGGTTTCGTTCTCGAACGCATCGTCTCCAGCGATCTCAGGACCGAGATGATCGTTCGAAGAAGCAGGTCAGCCGCTGCCCTGACTGTGGCGGTGACGCATCTCGTGTGCATAGCCGATATTTCCGTCGGCTGAGCGATCTGCCGCTGGCAGGTCGCCCTGCGCCTGATCCTGATGGCGCGGCCTCGCGAAAGCCGCCGTCCAGGTCCACCTCACCGCCATCGCATACAACCTCAAGCGATCCATCAACATCCTCGCCGCCCAAAGATGAACCCGGTCAGGCACCCGCAGGATCCGGAAATAGGCTCTCTGCGCGGTATCACGATAAAAACAATGTACTTCAGAGGCCTACACCCACCCGCACA
>JGI24736J21556_1000040_pt1 | contig 21010 bp, 19 predicted proteins | sample KBSCornC2_FD_21556 | JGI IMG/M metagenome (IMG submission 21556) | reverse complement strand
TGTCAACATCGGCGGGCTCACCGGCCGATCCAGCGACACGCTCAGCGGATTGCGCAACGCCGCGGTGTCCCACCTCACCAAGGTGCTATCCGATCAGCTGGGGCCGTTCGGGATTTCGGTCAACGCCGTGCATCCTGGGATTGTGCGCACTCCGCACCTGGAAGAGCTGTTTGCCGAAATGGCCACTGAAACCGGCACGACCGCCGAGGATATCGAAGCCGAATTCGTCAACCAGATACCCGCCGGTGCCTTGCTCGTGCCAGCCCAGGTGGGGCGGATGGTCGCCTTCCTGGCAGAGGCGAAAGATGCGGCGATTACCGGGCAGTCGCTAACTGTCGACGGCGGTTATTCGCGCGGCGTGTTTCTGTAGCACGATGGGAGTAGCCATGGGCAGCGATTCTGGGCAAGCTGGTGTCAAATACCCGCTTTCTATGCGGGTGCTGCATTGGTTGCGTGCCGTGCTCATCCTCGGCCTGATCGCGTCGGGCTGGTATATGACCCGCTTCAGCGACCTTCCCGATAAGGACATACCGCCAGCGATTTTCGGGATATTCTTTCCCAATCACAAACAGTTTGGCGTGCTGGTGTGGTTGATCGCGGTCGTGCATCTGTTCATCCGCTGGGAGAACCGGGCGCGTCTGCCTCATTCGCCCGAGGGCCTGAAACCATGGGAAAGGAAACTGTCGCATGTTATCCATCGCCTGATCATGGCGATGACGCTGATCACGCCGCTGCTCGGCTATGCCATGTCGTCCAGCTTCGCTCAAAGCGACGGGGTGCCGTTTTTCATCTTCGGCAAGCTGCCTGAGCTGTTGCCGAAGAATGACCACGCCTTTGAGATATTCGAGGCCTTGCATGCCTATAGCGCGTATTTCCTGCTCGCGCTGATCGTCCTTCATATCGCCGGCGCCCTCAAGCACCGGCTGCAGGACAGAGGCGGTGAGACCGACGTGCTGCCGCGCATGCTCTGAGCCCAGGCATTTGGCAGGAGTTCCTTATCCGATGACCGATCCGTTGCAGATGCTAGGGCCCGAAACCCTCGACCATGCTGGGCTTGAGGTAATCAATCCGTCCAACGGCATGCGGGTTGCCAGTGTGCGCCTGTACGATATTGCCGCGCTGACAGAGATCATCGAACGCGCGGAAGCAGCGCGCCATGAATGGTCGGCGCGCACCGCCAAGGAACGCAGCGACGTGCTGCGTGCCTGGTATAACCTGATCTGCGAGAGCAGCGAGGGCCTGGCCCGCTTGATGACTCTGGAAAGCGGCAAGCCGCTGGATGAATCGCGGGGAGAGGTGAAATATGGTGCGGCATTCATCGAGTGGTTTTCGGAAGAAGCCCGCCGCGCCTATGGCGAAGTGATCCCGACTCACGCTACGGGCAAGCGGATCATCACCCTTCGTCAGCCCGTCGGCACCTGCGCTGCCATCACTCCGTGGAATTTCCCGCTGGCGATGATCACCCGCAAGGCTGGTCCCGCATTAGCGGCGGGTTGCTCAATCGTCGTCAAACCCGCCGAGATGACGCCGCTTTCGGCCTTGGCCCTCGAAAATCTTGGCCACCGCGCCGGCTTGCCATATGATCTATTCAGGGTCGCGCCTGCCATGCGACCATCGGATGCGGGCGATCTATTTTGCACGCATCCGGCGATCCGCAAAATCAGTTTCACGGGATCGACGCGGGTCGGCAAAATAATCATGGCCAAGGCGGCCGGACAGGTGAAGCGGCTCAGCCTCGAACTTGGCGGGAACGCACCCTTCATCGTGTTCGACGATGCCGATCTGGACAAGGCGGTCGAAGGCGCCATGACATCGCGCTTCCGTAACGCGGGGCAGACCTGTGTCTGCGCGAACCGGTTCCTGGTCCAGGCGGGGATTCACGATGCTTTCGTCGAACGGCTCTCGGCACGCGTCGCCGCGCTGAGCGTTGGGGATGGCCTCGCCAATCCGTCGGGTATGGGCCCATTGATCAACGATATCGAAGCCCGGCGCGTCGCCGGCCTGGTGCGGGAGGCCGAAGCCCAGGGCGCCGTCCGGGGCGGATCTTCCCCCAGCGTGCCTGCGACCGGCGCGTTCCACCCGCCGGTGGTTCTGACGGGCGTTACGACCCAAATGGATATTGCGCACGAAGAGATTTTCGGGCCCGTCGCTCCGGTAATTCGATTTCAGGATGAAGCCGAAGCATTGCGCATTGCTAATGATACGCAGTTCGGATTGGCGGCGTATGTCTACACCGCCGATGCGGCGCGCCAATGGCGCTTCATGGAGGGATTGGAATATGGCATGGTGGGCGTCAACGACGGGCTTATCTCGACCGAGGTTGCTCCCTTTGGCGGGGTGAAGGAATCGGGCTTTGGCCGTGAGGGGTCAAGCCACGGCCTCGCTGATTATATGAACATAAAATACTGCATGCTCGGTGGTATCTGACGCGTATTCAGGCAAGGTTGTACCGCCTCAAGCTTGAACTCGCGGCTGAACTTCCTTCGTTGCATTGATGCTCTCCGGTTGATGAAAATACTTATCTTGGTGCCCATCAAACCGGCAGCAGCTCGCTACATGCGGATGCCCACCTGGACGCCGTAGGTTGCAGGTTTTGCATAGGATACGGCCTGGGACGAGTAGCCCGTCAGGACGCCGCCGTTGGCGATCACGAAATCGTTAAAATAGCGATTATCGAGGATATTTTTCCCCCAGACAGAAATGCTGACCTCGTGCCCCTTGGATAACTCATGGCGGTATGTGATCCGCGCGTCGAGAGTGTCGTAGGCGGGCCGAGCCTGAAAATCGCTTCCCAACGCAAGAGGTCCGGCGCCAGCCGTGGTCACCATCTTGCCGTGATAGGCATAATTGGCAAAAAGCGTGACGTCACCCTTGTCGAACGTCATTGCCGTCCAACTCGCGCCAGCGGCAATACTATTCTTGGGGGTAAAGGGAATTTTAAAATATCCGGATATATCTCCACCGACCCTAATTGGCGCAGCAGGATTGACCGCCGGATCGAAGATGGTGCCAGCGGGGGCCATCAGCTTGATGCTCTGATTGAGATAGGTATACGAAATGTTGATGTTTAAGGCATGAACCGGCCGAAATGTTAGTTCGGCCTCGATGCCTTTGACCGTCGCCTCGCCCGCGTTGATTGTATCGGAGACGCCAGGATTTGACGGATCCAGCTGAAATATGACCTGTAAATCCTTATATTTGGATATGAAACCTGCCAAATTGAGGCGGATCCTCCGATCAAGGAGATCGGATTTTATTCCTAGCTCGTAATTTTTTGCCGATTCCGGTCCGAATGCCTTTTCAAACCGCGACCCCGTCTCCGACGTTCCGCCCGCCTTATAACCAGTGGCATATTTAGCGTAGAGGAAGATGTTTTCGCTGGCCTGAAAGTCGAGCGTTAGCGCCGGATTGAAACGGTTCCAGTGGCCGCTAAAACGCGCAGTCTGGGGACCCAAGCGGATATAAGTTCCAGCGCCGAGAAATAGTCGGTTGGCAAGAGGTGAAATACTGGTTCCAGGCGCGGCAGAAAAAAAGAGGTCGTCTGTATAGCGGATTGCGGACCGATCATCATGGGTAAACCGGCCGCCCAGAGTGACGCGCAGCCTGTTCTCCAAAATCGGGGGGGTCACGGTGAACTGTCCGTACACTGCAAAAGATTTTGCGCGTGCGTTGATTTGGGCGTTCTGCAAGACTTCACTGTCGTTGGCACCACCAAACCATGCCGGATTAGGCACTATGTCATATTGTCGGTTATGTTTCACCCGTTCTCCGAAATAAAAGGCTCCGACGACATACGCGATGCGCTTGTCCGCCAGTGATCCCACTGCTTGCAACTCCTGGCTCCAGGAGTCGCTGATGATTTCATGGCGTTCAAGATACGGTACGAAAAACGCTTCGCCATAATCGCCGATTGATGCAAAATCGAGGTAGCGATAGCTGGAAATGGAACGCAGCGTCAATTCGGGTGAAGCATCCCAGGTGACGGTTATCGCGTGCCCCGTCGTTTTGGACGGAGATTTCGGTAAATAAAAGGGACGATAGCTCCTGTAAGCGTCTCCGGTATATCCGGGAATCAAACTGACCACGGCCGAATTCACATAAAGAACCGGTGTGGACTTCGAGTAGGAATAGTCCCCCGAATAGTCGACAGTGATGTTAGCGGCTGGCTTCCAGAGGAGACTTAGCCGCGCCCCGGCGTTGGAGCTTGCATTGAAATTGTTGGCCTGGGGCGTTCTAGTACGCTTCCCGATGTTGGTGGCATAGCCGTTATCGGAACTGTGGAGGAGGGTTACCTTTGCAGATACGTTCCCGGCCGACGGAAGATTGAGGTTGAGAAGCTCACGATTATAGCCGAACCGACCGACGTCTACAGTTCCGTCCAGTCCCAGCTCTCCGGTCGGCTTTCTGGTGATGATATTGACCGCGCCGCCTGTTGTGTTGCGTCCATAGAGAGTGCCTTGCGGTCCACGCAGTATTTCGACCCGTTTGACATCCGCAAGGTCGAATGACGCTGTCTGAGGGCGCGAAAGGTAAACCCCATCCAGATAGATGCCGACAGCGCCATCCTGGGTAACTACCATCGGATCGATCGTGCCTTGACCTCGAATGAAAGTGACTAGCGTAGTGGCCGATGATGGATAAGGCGTAATGGTCGCCGCAGGTGTGTGCTGCCCCAGATCAGCCAAGCTCGCGATACCCGCGCTTTGCAACGCATCGCTGGTCAGGGCAGTTAGTGAGATCGGCGTCTTCTGTAGACTTTCGGACCGCCTTTGCGCCGTGACGACGATTTCCTCAACACCGGATGCGTAATCGCTGCTTTGTGGATCCGTTCGTTGTGCATCAGTCCGATCCTGAGCCACGGCCGGCGCGGCGTAGATTATGAGGCAAGCCGTAAACGCCGGTCTGGTGAACTTCCCTTTTATCATGCGTCTCCCTTGATCTTTATGTTTGTCAGGCAACGGATTGCTCGGATCAGGAGGTCGTCATTTTGCTTCGCGCAGCGGCTGTGCGGCCCGCGATACGACCGAAGGCGAGCGCGTCGGCGATGTGGAAACCCCCATCTTTGCACCAACTATATGTCGAACTGACGCTCCCGGCAGCGAACAGGCCGGGCAGAACGACACCGAAGGCATCGAGTACTTCGCCATGTTCGTTCCGACGCGGCCCGCCGTTGCTCCAAGCGACTAGCGGGGGGCCGCTGAAATAATAAAATGGGGGTTTTTCAAGCGCGACAAGCGTGGCTGGATCGCGATCATATTGGCTATCGTTACCGGCATGGCAATCTGCGTTGTAGCGCCGAAGGGTGTTCGTGAGGACGGTGGGATCTACACCGATGTCCCGCGCCAGGTCGTCGATTGTATCGGCCCGCTTGATCCAGCCTTTCGCGATCTCGGTGCTGTTGTCTGCGCTCCAGCGATAGTTTTCGATCAACAGATTCCAGCCGATTGCGAAGGTAGAAATATTATCCGTCTGGATGTCGGCTGGTCCCAACGGGCTCGACATCGGCCCCAGAGGGCCACTTAGCCGGGCGGACTCGTCAAAGATCACGTGCATCGGCTGCGTCGGCCACAGCTCGTATCGGCCATTCACCAAAGCGTGTCCGTGGCGCGATTGCAGGGATTCGCTGGTGAAGCGCTTGCCTTCGGGGCCGACAAATATAAAGGCCTGGGCGCCATGGAGGCTGATTGGGAAGCCGGCTTCGAACTCACTGACCTTAATGCCGACATAGGTCATCATGTTGCCCATGTGCCAAAAGCTGGCGCCGATTTTCTGCGCCATCCGATGCCCGTCTCCGGTGGCGGCGGGCGAGCCCCAGATTCCGGCATTTGCAATGTTGAGGTAGTCGCGCGTCATCTGAGGATTGTTCTCGAACCCGCCCGTCGCAAGAATCACGCCGGACTTCGCCCTCACCCGGACCAGCTGGCCGAGGTGCTCGGTGACGACCCCCAAAATTGCACCCGTTGCGAGGTCCTGCACAAGTTCCCGCGCCGGGGTCTCGAGATGAATCGGTATCCCGCGCTTTCGGACCTGTTCGTACAGAAATTCGAACAGAAGCCCGCCACCCATGACACCCTTGATCCCGAGATAGCCGCCGTAGCACTCGCTTCCCTCCAGCTCAGGATATTCGGGAAGATAGCCTGGGACATGGCCTAACTGCGCGCCCAGCCGAGTTAGCCAGTCCGTATTAGCCGCGGTTTCCCTTGCCCAGGCCAGAATAACCTCCTCCGGCAGTTCAAAATCGCCGCATAAATTCCGGAGATAGACGGCCGCACGCTCGGCATTCACGTTATCGAAGCATATGCCCCCTGATACCCTGGTGTTGCCGCCTTCGCGACCCGCAGGCATTTTATCAAAAATGGCGACTCGCGCGCCAGCATCGTGGGCCTCGATGGCTCCCGCCATGCCGGCCGCGCCGCAGCCCAGGACGGCTACGTCGCATTCGCTATCCCAATGTTCAGCTCGACTGCTCATAATTTCTCCTCAATCGTCCAGTAGGCGGGGGCAAGTTCGAGCAGCAAATGCTCCAAATCGATCTCCGCGCATGAAGACTGCCTCGTGCTGTTTGATCGATATGCCGAACACTGTTGACTTTGACGGCCGGATGGCAGGCGAGNTGCGCGCCTCTGTCCCNCTTCGAAGATCAGCCGGCTTCGAATTCGATCCGGCGCGTGANGCACTTTTGACCTCATGGCTTTCCTCTTCCCCGCAAGCGCATCTAGCGCGCACCCAATGGGCTAACATTATGGCTGGAGGGCGTGGCACGGAGAGCCTATTTATGTCCGTAAAGGAGTCCAAAAATGTTCAGGGATGGAGGGTGAAGGGTGATCGTCGATCCACGCGCGCGGACGAAGCGGTCCACCGTCTCCAAAGGCTTGGCCGCTGTCATGATTCAGGCAATGGAAGCGATCGATGGAGATGTGGAGGCGCTGGTCGCGGCTGCTGGATGCTCGTCGCGGGATCAGCTCCTGCGCCAGGATGAGCAGGGCGAGCTTACGCGCGACTCATTCGCGCATTTCGCTCGCGAGGCGGTCCTCGCCTTCCAGGCGCATGCATGCCGACGCGACGCCCTCACTTCCATGCCGGTCGGCGATTTTCGGCTGATGTGCCTGGCGATGCTCGCCTGTCCCGATTTGGCCACGGCAATAGAAGTAGCAAGACAATTTCTAAAACTCACCGATAAGCGAAAAGATCTCCGGGTGATCCTGGAAGAGGATCATGCGATTATTTGGCTGGATATCGGAGTGCGCGGCCGCCAGTGGGCAGACTTGCTATTAGAGATTTTCGGCCTCTTGGCTTTTCAGCGACTTTTTGGCTGGCTTATTCAAAAGCAAATTCCGATCAGGAAGATAATGCTAGCATTTCCGCAAGATGAAAATTTCAACATTTATAAAGAGTTTTTCCAAGCGCATCTGGCGTTCGACCACAAAACAAGCGCGTTTATGTTCGACCGCAAATATCTTTCGAGACCCATCCTCAGAAATTATCGAGACCTAGAATGTCTGTTTAGCTTATATCCTTTTGATTTTCTCCCTCCCGAATATGAAAGTCAGCCAGTTGCAGAACGAGTCCGCGCAATAACCGCCGCGGCGCTTTCGCGTAGCGAAAAGCCACCTAACATGAAACAAATGGCCATGATTTTTGGCTTGAGCCTTGGAACGTTCCGACGCCGCTTGGCGTCGGAAGACACGTCCCTGATGGCAATCCGCACCATGTGCCGCATCGAGATAGCGGATCGGCTACTTTCGGAATCCGGCCTCAGCATCAAGGAAATCGCTTTTCGCGCTCAGTTCTGCAACGTCAGCGATTTCCGACGCGTATTCAAAGCCCGGACGGGACGTTCTCCTCGCGCCGCTCGACTAGCGATGCGAGTGGCCCCAGCATCAACGGCACGGGACGTCGGGTAGACTAAGCAACGCGGGTCCATCCTGCGGTTACAACGCAACCCATCGACAGAACTGCAAGGGTATCCTTTTCGCGCGCCGACGCGTTACCACCTCCTAAGTACATCGTGGTAGGACCGCGACCGGAGCGGTTGGCAACGATCGCTGGCTTCGAGACTTGGCCAATCGGCACTGGCCATATGCGCTTGACGCAACTTCGAGTATTTCAGCCATCATGTTGAAGCCAGGCGGCGTCATCTAAGGGATTACACAGCTTTTGGTTGACTACTTCATGAAACGTGGACGATTGTTCATGGCAAACATAGGCATCCGCATCGATAGATGCCAGAGTCGTATTCTGATTGAGTCCCGCCGACTGTGAACGCAGCGTCGTGGGACTTTTTGCCGTTCGCGGGCAGCCCGTTGAACGTCAATCTACGCTCCAACCTGCCATTCTCAGGTGGGATCGCCGGGCATATTCGCTGCTATAGCTGCCATAAATGACGCTAAAGCAGAACCGTGATAGCACGCCCGCCGACCAATTGTCGGCAGGCCTTGGCCGTCTTCTCGGCCAGGCATGCCAACGTCACTACATCCTTCTCACGGCGTACGTCGATGCCCAGGGGAAGCCCTGCTCAATCCTGACATCCAAGTGCCGCGATATTTTCCCGGGCAAGCTCGGCAAAATGTGCGGCCGCCCGATCCAACCCATTGGCCGCAAGCAACGTGCAGAATACGTTCGGCAGGTCCGGTAGCCCGGAGTCGACGATGATCGGAGCCTCCATCGAGAACAGCGTCCTGCAAGTGATTCCTAAGCCTGCCTGGACTGACGCCCGCAGCGTGGTCAGATCGGGCGTTTCAACGGCAACGCGATAGGTCAGCCCGACCTCGTCCAACGATCGGAGGGCAATGTCGCGAAACAGGCAAGGCGTCTCGAGCACGGCCAGCGGCAGCGGTGTCTGCTCGACGAGACTGGGATTGCCATACCATCCTATGGGGGTCTCTGTGACCGCATCTGGATTGTGTTCGGCGCCGAAGCCGATGACGATGTCGAGCTGTCCCCGACCTAGCAGCGCCAGAAGCTCTCCGGTGCCGGCAATGCGAGAATAGATCTGCGTGTCGGAATGACGTTGATTGAATCGGTACAACAAGCCCGACAGTAACAATTCCGCGAAATCCTGCACCATGCCGATGCGAATCGGCCCGGAGAGCTGACCGGCGGACACTGCCATCACGGCCTCGTCGTGAAGCGTCAACAGCCTTCGCGCATAGTCCAGCATCAGCGCGCCCGAAGGTGTAAGTTTGAGCCGGCGTCCGTCGCGCAGGAACAACGTTTGTTGCACCATCTCTTCCAGCCGCTTGATCTGGAGGCTCAACGCCGACTGCGTGATGTAAACCGCTTCAGAAGCATGGAGCATCGTGCCTGTGTCGACGATGGCGACAAAACTTCGCAAAAGGCTCGTGGGAATGTTGACGGGCATTGGCGCGATCCGATCGGCATGCTTCAGGGAGATACAGGCCGATGTCTGCCTCCCTCCTGCCTCGCGAACTATAATTCTTCCTCAACAGTAGGCAACATTTTCTCGATGGTGGGACATCCCGCGGTCGCGTTACGTGCTGCCAGACAAACCAAACGGGCGACGACATGACGACGCGCAGCCTTTCCGGTCATTTCTCTGAATTGCAGATCGAGCGCCAACGAACATGGAGTGCCGAGGCGCTTGCTGCCAATGCTCGTCAACGGCAGATTCTCGTCGATCGAGATAGCGAACTTCGCCGGCCGGCCGCAGGCGACAATATTCCGTCGTTCTCGCTGCTGGACGCCCGCGGCGATACGATCGCCAGTGCGGCGCTCGTCGCCGACGGACCTGCAGTCATCATTTTCTATCGCTTTGGCGGCTGTCCAGCATGCAACATCGCAATGCCTTATTATGACCGCGAATTGTACCCTTTGCTGGAAGCGAGGGGGATCTCAATGCTGGGGGTCAGCGCACAAAATCCTGTCGACGCCCAGTTTGCTGCCCGACACGATTTGCATTTCCCCCTGTTTTGCGATCGTGATTACGCTTTGGCGCGCACGCTGGGGCTTACCTTCCTGCCAGAATCCCGGCCGGAACCGAAACCGGGCGAAGGATGGATTGGAACGACCATGGGAACCGACAGTTATGAGATGGTCAAGCCGGCAGTCCTGGTCCTTGAACCAGACCATCTTGTCAGCTTCATCGATGTGAGTCCGGATTGGATGGTGCGGACGGAAGTCTCGAAGATCATGGAGAATTTGGCGAAGCGCCGGCGTGGTGCAAGGACGGTCGAGCCATGACGAGAGCGATCCGCCCAGTAGCCCACATGATCAGGCGCAGGGGAACCATCTGGTCTGCCGGACATATTGCAGGCGCCAATACATGCGGCGTAGAACTCATTTTTATTCGCCCTCATCTNGAGCGATGATCTGCCTACCGAACGCTCATAAGGCGGCTCTCGNTGAATGCAGCGCCGCCCACAAGCAAGCACGCGACGGCCTGGTTCGATGAACTGTTTGAAAATGATTAGAGGATGTAGCGATGGCGATGAAAGATCGGAAATTCGAAATCCGACCGCTTACCGGCCAGATCGGAGCCGAGGTGCGGGGGATCGACATTTCGCAACGGCTGACCGAAGCCGAGCGCCAGCAAGTGCTCGACGCCTTCCTGCTGTATAAGGTATTGGTTTTGCGCAACCAGCAGGGCGCCAGTGATCTCGATTTCGTGGATTTCTGCAGGACTTTCGGCCCTCCGGAAGTCGAGAAGCATCCGCAGCATGCATCGGTGCCAGGCGTCCCCGCAATCAAAGTGCTGCGTAGCAATGCCGGCGATGAGGGCGAGGATCGGGAATATTCCTGGCACATGGATGGCTCGACACGCGCGTCTGGGGTCCGGCAATGGGTTTCGCTGCTTCGCGCTGTCGAAGTGCCGGAATTCGGGCGCGACACCGGGTTCGCTGACATGGAAGGAGTTTTTTACCGCCTCTCCGACACGATGCAGCAATTTCTCAGCGGCCTCCGGGCGACTCACTCATGGGGCTGGACAAATCCTGGTGCGCCCGAAGTCGTGCAGGAAGTAGCGCCGCTGTTCAAGCGCACCGGTCGCCGCCATCTCTATGTCAGTCCCCATTACACGACGGGCATAGTGGGAATGCGTCCGGATGAGAGCGAATTGCTGCTCAAGTTCCTGTTCAAGAAGGCAACCCGGCTCGAGCATCAGGTCCGCGTAAACTGGGAACCGGGAACCATCGGGATATGGGACAACGCCCGCACGCTTCACGCGCCGATCATGGACATCGCATTCCCCCGCGTCATGCACCGGGTGATGTTGCTCATGCCCGACGACGGCAAACCTTGGGAGGCTTGCGAAAGCCGCTGGCAGGAACTCGCGCCCGCCTGACAGTGTGACATCGCTTCCTGAGGAACCGAACAATGGTGACAACCACGTTCCCTGCACGGACAGATCTCGTATTTCGCCCAATCACAACTAACATCGGGGTGGAGGTAACCGGCGTCGAGCTGGGCGGTCACATGTCTCCAGACGATGTTGCCGCTATTCGCTCCGCCTGGCTGAAATGGCGCGTGGCAGTATTCCCGGGTCAAGACGGCCTCGATCGCGGCCGCCATGTCGCATTCGGCCGATTGTTCGGACAGGTCACTCCGGCACATAGGCTTGCCGGACGACCGGCAGATCAAGAGCACCCGGAAATCTATGTGCTCGATCTCCAGGAACTGCGGCGCACTTATCCAAGCTTCCAGGGAGTTCCGGATGCTCTCACCCCTTATAAGCCGGCCGGGAGCGAGGGCTGGCATACCGACCTCTGCTATGAAGCCGATCCTCCGCTGGGCTCGATGCTGCGCGCGATCGCCGTGCCTGAGTATGGCGGCGACACGATGTTCGCCAATCTCGCGGGGGCCTATGCGGCCCTTGCCCCCGCCACGAGGGACTTTCTGTCCCGCCTGCGTGCCGTGCACCGCATCGAGCATGTGGACAACAAGGCCGGAACATCGCGAATTGAGTCGGCAGCGGTGCACCCGGTCGTCCACGTCCATCCTGAAACGGGGGAAGCCGTCCTGTTCGTGAACCCCGGTTTCACCAGCCACATCGTTGGCCTGTCGCGCACCGAAAGCGACAGTATTCTGCAGATGTGCTTTGAAGTGATAACAAGTCCAGAGTTCGTATTGCGTGTCCGCTGGAATCCAAATACCTTGGTGTTTTGGGACAATCGTGCGACTTGTCACTTCGGGCCCATCGAAATGGGAAATGCTAATTATCACCGAGTGATGAACAGAATTACGATTAAAGGCGTGCCTCTCATTGGCATGCATGGAGACGTGTCTGAGACTATTATCTGAATCCCGATAATTATGAATAATGGGGGAACAGAATGGCTAAAAAAAGTTCCATCCGGCTCGCGAAGCTGTCGATCGGATTATCTGCCGCCATCACTGCGCCGACTTGCGCGGCGCAAGGTGCGCCGTCCGAGCACGGAACTCTGGAGGACATCGTCGTCACGGCGCGTAGGGTCACCGAGCGCTTGCAGGATACGCCGCTTTCTGTCTCCGCCGTGACTGGCGATACGCTGGCCAAGCAGGCAATCACCAACATCGCCCAACTTAACAATATCGCGCCTAACCTCAGCGTTCAGGCGTTCCCCGGCGATCGCACCGCGCCGATGTTCAATATCCGCGGGCAAATCACCACGAATTCCAATATCGCGATCGATCCCGCCGTGTCGGTTTACGTCGACAACGTCTATGTCGCCCGAACTGCGGGCAACATCACCAATTTGGTGGACGTCGATCGGGTCGAAGTGTTGCGCGGACCACAGGGCACCCTGTTCGGCCGCAACAGCACCGGCGGCGCAGTCTCGCTGATCAGCAAGCAGCCAACTGACCGCTTGGAAGGGACAGCGCAGATCAGGGCGGGAAACTACGGGCTGATCGAGGAAACCGGGGTCGTCAATGTCCCGCTAGGCATGGACGGCGTTGCAGTACGCCTGGTCGCGCAGAACAGCAAACGTGACGGCTACGACCGCGGATACAATCGCATCGAACTCAACGATGACCACTCGCTTTTCCTGCGTGGCATCCTCAGAGTCGCGCCCGCCGGAAGCAGGCTGACCGCCACCGTCAGCGCCGACTATACCCGCTTCCATGGGACTGCGCAGCCGACCAAGTTCATCTTTGCCAATCCAGCCGGGCTTCCCGGACCTCTGAGCAGTTCGACAAGGAAGCTGGTGGCACTTTGCGGAGCGCCGCTGCTGCCGTCCGGCTGTCCAGCCGTTCCAGTCGGCCTCACGCTTAACAGCTTTACCTTGGGCAGCGTTCATCAGACTGGCACAGCCGCACCAACCGGACCCCTTGCGAAATACCCGCTGTTTGCAAGCCTTTTCTCGCGTTCCAAGGTGTGGGGCGCATCCATCAACCTCCAGTATGAGCTAGGCTCGGCTACTCTCAAGTCGATCACCGCCTGGCGCCATCTCGACCGGCAGCAGAGCAACGACCTCGACGGAACGCCTTATACGATCCTTGCCTCTGCACAGGACAGCCATCAAAGTCAGTTTACCGAGGAATTGCAGGCGTATGGTTCAGCCCTCTCCGACCGGCTCAAATACACGCTCGGCGGCTTCTACTTCGTCGAGCACGGATTGGAGAATTCCGCAACCGCCAATGTCGTTCCTCTCGCAGGCGCAGCAGCATCGATCAGCAACGTGAACGGAACCGCGGCCAACAAGTCTTATGCGCTATACGGCCAATTAAACTACAAGCTGACGGACCAACTCACACTTACTGTCGGCAGCAGGCACACTTGGGAAAAGCGCGGCATAGTCGTGCTGCGCACTAATCAAAACATCATAACAGGCACTGAAACCTGTTTGTTCGACGCATCGGTTCCGCTGGATTCGGGAGTGTTCTGCCGGGCATCGCCAAAGGCCAGCTTCCATTACTGGTCTTACACCGCCGGGCTCGACTACAAGATCACCCCCGACGTCATGGTTTATTTTCGGACCGATCGAGCCTCGCGTGCTGGCGGTTTCAATCGCGGCCCGACTAACATCGCCGGATTCCTGCCATACCGTCCGGAGCGCGTTACCAACTACGAACTGGGCGTGAAGGCGGACCTGCTGGATCGCCACCTGCGTGCCAATATCTCACTGTTCCAGGAGAACATGAAGGATATCCAGCGTAACGTCACTCAGGCCATCACTCTCCCCAGCGGCCTTCCGGCGACCATCACGCAAACTATCAATGCGGCGCGCGGCAGGGTGCGCGGGGCAGAATTCGAACTTACCGCGCGCCCGAATGAGCGTCTGACCCTCAACGGCTCGCTGGGGCTGCTGAAGACGGAATACCTTTCCTTTGTCGATCTCAATACCAGCGTAACGCCCGCGGTTTTGGTCGACCGGTCCAGTGAGCAGTTTCCACTGACGCCGAAGGTCAGCTACACGCTTGGGGCGACTTACAACGTGCCCTTCCACGGCGGGTCGACCGACATCAGCACGGATTGGAGTTACACAGGCCGGACAATATCGTCTGCGTCCTTCCCCGTTTCGCCGTTCAGCGCCATTCCTGGATACGGACTTTTGGGCGCACGCATCAAGACACAGCTCGACAATGGCATCTTCTTCACCGTGTGGGGCACCAACCTGCTCGACAAGGAATACCTTCTCCGGACACTTGACCAGACAACCAACGGCTTGGGTTTCATTAGCGGCATCCCGGGGCCACCGCGGACTTTCGGAATCACCATGGGTGCGAACTTTGGCGGCTGAGCGGCACGATCGTCCGACATCGGGCAGAAGTCGTCGCGAAAGTCTCGCCCGACAACTGGTATTTCCTCAAGTGCAGGAGGGAACGAATGCAGATTTCGCCGGAGCAGATGCTGACTGACAGACAGCGTGGCGGTCAAGGCACTGCCAGCGGTAGGTGGACCGCCCATTTCGTGATCGCGCTCGGCTGCCTGTCATTCAGTGTGCTCCTGGCGATGGGCATCATTTATCACAGCTTTTCGCTGTTTGCCCTGCCATGGTCACGGGAGTTCGGAATCTCGCGTGCATTGGTGGGACTGGTACCCTTGGCAGGGGTAATCGGCGGAATTTTGATAGGGCCGTTCAACGGCTGGATTCTCGATCATTTTCCCGGCCGCCTGGTCGTCGCGGCAGGTCACTTCGTGATGGGTGCAGGTCTCCTGCTGATCACTGTAGTGCCGCGGTTTTGGGAGGTGCTTCTCATCAACGTGTGTCTGCTCGGGCCCGCCCTGCATCTTTCCGGTCTGATGGCGGCACAGACGCTCACCTCGCGCTGGGCTCCCTCCCGACCGGGCGCGGCGCTCACTGTCGTGGCGCTCGGTTCATCTCTCGGTGGCTTTGTCGTACCGCCGCTCATGGCGCCGATACTCGGCGAGTACGGCTGGCAAGTAGCTTACCGAAGCGCTGCCGCGTTCGTCGTTATCGCAGCCGCACCACTGATTTTTCTCGGCATCTCCCACTTTTCCGCCAAGCATGACCAGCAGCCTCCGATTTCTTCCAGGCGTCGGCCCGGACGGGGATGGATCCGGGAAATCGTCTTTACTCGCAGCTTCTGGGTGCTGTCCGTCGGAATGTTCACCCTGGCAACGGGAACAGCCGGCTTTCAGCACAGCCTTGCCCCTTACGCCCGCTCGCTGGGTCTCTCGGTGCAGGAAAGCGCGTTCCTGATCGCGCTGTTCTCGGTCGCGATGATTGTCGGCAAGGCCTTCTGGGGCGTCATGATCGACCGGATGGAGGAGGTCACCTACTTCGCCATCATGGCTTTCGCAATTGCAATCGGGTTCAGCATTCTGGCGCTCAGCCATTCGGTGCTACAGTCTGCGATCGGCCTGTGCATCGTGGGGCTCGGCGGTGGAGGGACGGCACAATATACCCCGATGTCGGTGGCGAAGCATTTCGGCGCCGACCGAGTGGGTCGAGCGCTCAGCCTAGCGATGGTACCAATATCGCTGAGCGCGGTCGGCGCACCCATGGCGGGTGCGATGTTCGACCGCTCCGGCTCATATCACTATGCATTCGCGATGTTCGGCTTCCTGGCCCTCTTCGGCTACGCAGTGGTTGCACGCTACTCCGTGCGCGATCCGGAGACTCCAGCGGCGCGCACCCGTGGTTGATCGCGGGCTTACTCCTCTGCGGGATTTCGTCATCGGCATGGCCGATCTCGTCACCCGAGAACACGACGAGGCCCGGCTGGTGGCGCAAGGCCGGTTACTGCTGGCAACGTTGGTCAGCGTCGATGACTGGTTGCCGGAGGCGTTCGCCCGCCCGGATTCTGCACGTTATCAACAGTACCTGCTTCATTGCGACAGTCGTGAACGATTCAGCGTGGTTTCCTTCGTATGGGGACCAGGCCAGGGCACCCCGGTCCATGATCACCGCGTCTGGGGGCTGGTCGGCATGCTGCGAGGGGCTGAACGTGTTGAGGACTTCGTCCTGGACCAGGACGGCCGAATGCGAGCGGCAGGCGCGCCACGCATATTGGATGCTGGTGAAGTCGATGCAGTAGGGCCGGAGGTCGGCGATATTCACAGAGTCGCCAACGCGCTCGCCGACCAGCCGTCGATCTCCATCCATGTCTATGGCGCTAATATCGGCGCGATCCGGCGCGCAACGTATGCGTCTGACGGTGCGCCACGTACTTTCATCTCGGGTTACGTCAACGATGTCGTGCCCAATATCTGGGGTAATTCGGTTCACTCATGACAATGACGCCGCAAGATGTACGCAACGCCCTGCTCTCGCGCCAGGAAATCGCGCTGATCGATCTCCGCGAAGAGGATCTGTTTGCCCGCGCTCACCCATTGTTCGCGGCCCAAATCCCCTTGCGTCGGCTCGGCGAGGAAGCCCCTTGGCGCATCCCTCGGACGCAGGTTCCCATTGTGGTCTACGACGATGGCCAAGGTCTGGTCGACAAGGCAATCGATCAGTTGCATGCGCTTGGCTTCGCCGAGGTCCATGTGCTCGCAGGCGGGCTGGACGGCTGGCGCGAAGCCGGCTTTGAGCTGTTCGAAGACGTCAATTCCTATTCCAAGGCTTTTGGCGAACTCGTCGAACACCGCCGCCATACCCCATCGCTGCCCGCGGCCGAGGTGCAGGCNCTGATAGACGAGAGCGCGGACATNGCAATTCTCGACGTCCGGCGATTCGAAGAATATACGACGATGAATATTCCNGGCGGCATCAGCNCGCCGGGTGCCGAATTGGTGCTGCGCGCCGCTGCCGCAGCTCCCGACCCTGAAACAACGGTCATAGTCAACTGTGCCGGGCGTACACGCAGCATTATCGGCGCGCAGTCGCTGATCAACGCCGGTCTCCCGAATCGGGTCTTCGCACTGCGCAACGGCACCATTGGCTGGACCCTCGCCGGCCAAGCGCTTGAAACCGGCCAGCAGCGCCGCGCACCCCTGCCCGATGCGGCTTCAACTGATCGGGCACGAGAGCATGCGCGCCAAGTCGCATATAGCGCCGGCGTGCGGCGGATCGGATGGCGCGAACTCGCGCACCTGCGTGCCGAGCAAAACCGGACGCTTTATTGCTACGATGTGCGCCTGCCGGACGACTATGCGCGCGGCCACCTTCCGGGATTCCGGAATGCACAAGGCGGGCAGCTCGTGCAGGAAACCGATCATTTCGCTCCCGTTCGCGGAGCGCGCATCATTGTGGCGGACAATGTCGGTCCGCGCGCAGACATGTCGGCTTCATGGTTGGCGCAGATGGGATGGGAAGTACTTGTGCTTGAATGGCCGAGTGATGTCGCGCTCGACACCGACAGCGATGCCTCCCCTTTCCCGCGTGGCCCTGAAGGCCGATACAAGCGTCCGTACGAAGGCACCGACAATGCCGCCGCCGCCATGCAGGCCTATCTTGATTGGGAATACGGCCTTGTCGACCAGCTCGCGCGTGACGGCACGCACGGCTTTTTCGTGATCTGAACATGGAGATGCCCTTGTCCGCCACTATACGCCGCGACGCAACGGCGTCAGATTCCCCGCCCATGAATCCACGTCCGGCAGGCATCAGCGAAGCCGAATGGCGGACGCGCATTGATCTGGCCGCATTCTATCGCATCGTCGCGATCTACGGGTTCGATGATTTCATGTATACCCACATCACCGCGCGAATACCCGGGGCCGAGGAACACATCCTGATCAATCCCTTCGGCCTGATGTTCGAGGAGATCACCGCCTCGAGCCTGGTCAAGCTCGACCTCGACGGCAATATCCTCAGCGATTCCGAATTCGATATAAATTATGCGGGATATGTCATCCATTCAGCGATCCACTCGATGCGCCAAGACGCCAAGTGGATTGCTCACTTCCATACGCGGGACGGAGTCGGAGTCTCTGCTCATGCGGACGGCCTGCTCCCCCTGACGCAACGCTCGGTGTACTTCGGACCGTTGCTCGCATATCACGATTACGAGGGCGTCGCGCTGAACTTGGAAGAGCGGACCCGGTTGCAGTTCGACCTCGGCGACAAATCGCTCATGATCCTGCGCAACCACGGTACGCTCGCTCTGGGCAGCACCCCCGGGTCTACCTGGACTTCGATTTATCAGCTGGAAAAGGCCTGCGCGGAGCAGGTAGCCGCGCTGGCTGGAGGACGCGAGCACGTCCTCCTCGCCCCGGAGGCAGCGCAGGCCGAAGCTCGCCGCCTGCTCGATCGCTCTCCCCCTCTCAACGGGGAAAAGGAAATCTATCGCTGCCACGACACGCTAGTATGGGAAGCGGTCCTTCGCAAAGTTCGCCGCGCGCTTCCCGGCCATGACACCTGATATTTCCCGAAGTCGGAAACGACAGCCTGGCCGGGACGAAACGCTTTCCGCGCGGGATCACCTTATGAGCAAGAGCGACTGGGATGCGCTGCCTTATGGCGGCGATCTTTATGGCGAGATCTACATTGCCGAACATGGGCGCATCCAGGCGGCGGCACCTGAATCACCTGGATTATTCCCCGGTCTTGCCGCCGCCTGCGTAGCGAGTGCTGCGGCCGGCTGGCTGTCCGATCATTACCACTTCCCGGTAATCCTGCTTGGTCTGCTCATCGGCCTCTCGTTGAATTTCATATCAGGCGATGAGCGTACGCAACGAGGTCTCGACTTTGCCGGACGCACGTGCCTGAGGCTCGGCATCGTGGCGCTTGGACTACAAGTGACATTCCGTCAGATTGCGGTGCTCGGTCCAGCGACCTTCATTTGTTTGCTCCTGGTCATGTCACTGACGATCGCAGCGGCTTGGGCTGGCGCCAAACTGTCGGGCCTATCCAGCTGGACCGGGATTCTCGCCGGCGGGGCTACCGCGATCTGCGGCGCCAGCGCGGCACTGGCGATCTACGGCATAATCGGCCGAGAGCGCGTGGGGCAGGCGCAGTTTGCACTCACCCTGGTCGGAATATCGCTGGCCAGCGCTGCAGCGATGTCGACCTACCCCGTCCTCGCGCACGAGCTCGNCCTGAACGACCACCAGGCCGGATTCCTTATGGGCGCATCGATTCACGACGTCGCTCAGGCTATCGGCGGCGGCTACGCATTTTCCGATGTTGCAGGCAGCAACGCCACGATCGTCAAGCTTTCGCGGGTGGCTCTCCTCGCACCGGTGGTAGCGCTGATCGGTCTGTTCGCGCCGGCTGGGAATGATCAGCCGCCACAATGGTGGCGGCGCCTCGCATTGCCATGGTTCATTCTCGCGTTTGTGGGCGTGGTCGCAGTCAATTCACTCGTGAGCGTTCCGCAGGCGCTGACTGGCGGGTCGCTGGTTGTTTCCAAAGGTCTGCTTCTGGTGGCGGTAACTGCGACCGCTATGCGCACTCAGCTCGATCTACTGCTCAAGGCTGGATGGCGTGGATTTGTGCCCGTCACTGTTTCCACAGCAACCAGTCTGGCTGCGACTTTAACGTGCGTCACCTTTGTCATAAGGTGAATTNGNGTGCAAATCCGGTGGCGTATTGCTGACCGACTGGTTACCTCGTGATAAGCCTGAACGACAACTTCGAGATGGATTGGAAAGCGACCAGAGTAGACTAGCTGGAGGTTAAAACGGCTACACCGGCTATCGGCAGTGACGCCTTATTTCCTGCCGTTCCGGACTGCCCAACAGCACGGTCTTCAAAGGTGGCCCCCAAACTCCATTCACGAATGACCGGATTTGGCAGAAGCAGTCGTTCGTTTGCTGATTCTGCAAGGACCGGCTCTGGTCGGCTGCAACCGGACGCGAATGCCGCGTTATGGGACAAGGACGAACCCGCTCCGCGGGAGGGCGCTTGAAGTTGGGTCGCGCCGTAATCGCAAGGCGTTGGGCGAGGCGGAGTCGCCATGAGATAGCGCTGGGGCTATCCGTCATACGGTGTGAACCCAAGCTTCGAGATGTCCTGAGTGTCGAAGAGGCCGCACGTTTGATCGAGGCGGCGCCAGGCATCAAGTACAAGGCGCTTGCTACCCTTACGCCGAAGACCCGGGTCGTTTTCCTGCTCCACCGCGTCGAGGAACTGACCTATAATGAGATCGCCGTTCGCCTGGACATCAGTATCAATACCGTAGAATATCATATGGCTCGCGCCCTGTAGCATCTTGATCGTGCCTTGGACCGCGATTGATGGTCGACGATCTTTCGCGGACGGAAGCCATCCGGGAAGCCGCGGCCGAGTGGTTTGCGCGTGCGTCGCCCTGATGCTGCCCGGTTCAGACAGGAGTTCGAAGCCTGGCTTGCCGAAAGCGGCGATCACCTCAGCGCGTATAATCGCATTGGCGAGACCTTCAGCCTTGGAAAAAATCTGGTGTCGGAGCTTGGATTGGCGCCAGCCGGTGTCAGGCCGCAGCGGCGCGCGGCCAAAGGCGGTGAGCTGATATTCATCGCCTGCGCGATCTTGCTTGGCTGCGGCTTTGCCGCCGCGCTGTGGAACGAGCGATTTGGCGCGCCCGCTGCAAGGCAGGCCGCTTCCAGCCTGGCACCTACGAATCGCAATCCGTCGGTCCAGCTGAAGCAAGATCTCTCAAAAGGTCAGCGAGCGGTTCCCGAATCCCGAATTAGGATACTTCTAGCCAACATGTGACGGGCGTTCCATAGCCTGTGTGTCTCGCTAAA
>JGI24736J21556_1000039_pt1 | contig 21072 bp, 17 predicted proteins | sample KBSCornC2_FD_21556 | JGI IMG/M metagenome (IMG submission 21556) | reverse complement strand
CGAAGCTTCGTCGTCGCGATGACGGCAGAGGGGCGACGGCAGTTCGCCGATGCTGTAGCCGAGTCGGGAATGGACGTCCGTCCGGATGAAGTTCGGTTGGCTTGCAGCGTGCTCCGCCGAATAGGGCTCGACAGCGCGGCGCCATAGGCTGTCGCCTAACACCGCCGCCAAAGCCCGTAGTCTGTTTGAACCATGTGGAAATGGTGACAAAGCCTTCTTGTTCTCGATCAATTGGACTTGCACTGGCAAGCTGAGCGGAGAGCATGAGCATGTACAGGCGATTTGATGGCAAGGTCGCGCTGGTGACCGGCGCCGGGTCGGGCATAGGTCGCGCGTCCGCGGTACTTTTTGCGCAGCACGGGGCGAAAGTCGTCGTCGCCGAATTGGACCCGGCGAAGGGTGGCGAGACGGTTGAGCTGATCCGTCAGACTGGAGGGGAGGCTGCATTTGTCGAGGTGGACGCCGCAGAGGAGGGCTCGGTGCGTTCCATGGTCGACTTTGCGATCAGCACCTTTGGCAGACTCGATGCGGCGCACAACCACGTGGGTCATCCCGGGCCCCAGGGGGACCTGACGGAGATTTCACTCGCAGACTTCGAGCAGTGCCACCGACTAAACACGGTCACCTGCTTCCTCGGCATGAAATATGAGATACCCAAGATGCTGGAGAATGGCGGCGGAGCGATCGTCAATACTGGCTCGTTGGCTAGTCTGATAGGGACTCCAGCGTTGTCTGCCTATGTCAGCGCCAAGCACGGGGTTGCTGGCCTTACCAAGACGGCTGCACTGGAATTTGCTACACGCAACGTTCGCGTCAACGCAATCTGTCCCGGCGCAACCAACACCCCGATGCTGCAACGGGGGCTGGAGGCTATCCAGAAGACCGATCCCGAAATGATCAAGCAGTGGGTGGAGCCGGTGGGCCGCTTCGGGACTGCACAGGAGCAAGCCGAGGCCGCGGTCTGGCTCTGCTCGGACGCCGCATCGTTCGTGACGGGCCACGTCTTCCCCGTCGATGGCGGCCATCTCGCCGGCAATCGTGCCACCGATTAGAGCAGCGGAGAAAAAACCATGTCCGGCAGATTTGCTTCGAAGGTGATCGTGGTCGTCGGGGCCACTCGCGGTATTGGAGCGGCAACGTCACGCCGCCTGGCTCAGGAAGGCGCCACGGTTATCATAGGTGGTATAAGCACCGAACGAGGGAGGGCTTTTGCCGAAGAGTTGAGGGCCGAGGGGGGGCAGGCGGAATTTCGGAAAGCCGACCTGTCGGACGCTTCAACCCTCAATGCGCTGATGGACGGTGTAGCGGCCGACCATGGCGGGATCGACGGCGTGTTCAACAACGGCGCGGATCTTCATCTGCTCGAGCAAGATCTCGATGTGGTGACGACCAGCCTCGATGTGTTTCGCAGATCGCTGGAAACCAATACCATCGGCTATTTCGCCTCATGCAAGGCTGCTATCCCACATTTGCTCCGTCGTGGCGGGGGCGCGATCGTGCAGACATCGTCGCTCGCGGCCTCGCGCGGCGATGCAGCGATGGTCGGTTACGCCGCATCCAAAGCTTCGGTGGACTCGCTGACCCGACATGTCGCGGCGCGGTTCGGAAAGCAGCGGATACGCTGCAATGCCATTCAACCGGGAATGATCATGGTCGAAAATGCCGTTGCCATGGGAGACGCTCTCCCGCTGGAGGCGCTACTGCGCCAGACGCCTTCGCCGCGCCTGGGCGAGCCGGAAGACATTGCCGCAATGGCTGCCTTCCTTCTGTCGGAGGAGGCGGCGTTCGTCAACGGACAGGTGATCCGGGTCGACGGTGGCATGGGCATCCCGTTGACCGCGCAATCGATTGCTCCTGCGGATAGCTGAGGCTTGCGACCTGACCGTGATGACCAGCACTAGATCTGGACAAGGTGCGCGGCCTTCGAGGTGCCGCGTACATCCCCGCGCGAATGCAAGGTCATGATTGCACCTGACGCCTGATCCCTGTCGAGCACTCATCCGGCTGCACACATCCGATCGGACGAGGTGCCTGTTGGCTCCTTGCTTCACCCTTTCGCCAACAACATAGGCCGCGCGTTCCGCGCCGCCCCTATCGGGAGATGGTCTTGAACGGACAATCAAGCGGCAGACGCTATTCGCTGGAGCCACTGACCGTTCCCGAATTGGCCGGAGCAAATCTGGTGCGGGCCGCTGCCGACGCAGGCTACGACTTCGTCAGCATGTTTGCGCACATGCCCAGCGATCAGCTTCCGCTCGATCCTGCGGTGAGAGATGCCGATCACCGTGCGGCAATGAAGTCTGCGATGGCCGAGACCGGCGTCCGCCTGTTGAATCTCGAATGTTTCAATCTGGATGCGTCCGCCGAACCGGTCGAATTTGCCCAGGCGCTGGAATGCGGGGGCGATCTTGGTGCATCGACGGCTACGGCCATCGTCTGGGAGAACCACGATCTCGACGATGCACTCGCCAAGTATTGCCGCCTGTGCGACATGGCAGCCGAGCATGGCATCCGCGTCAACGTGGAGTTTTTTGCGACAGCCAAATCCCTGCCTTCGATCTTCGAGGTTGCGGATTTCGTGCGCAGGGCAGGGCGCAAGAACACGGGCATTGTGGTGGATTCGCTCCACCTCATGCGGACCAGCGGCGGTATGGCGGGTCTGCGCACCATCAATCCTGAACTCGTGGGGGGGGTACAACTTTCAGACGGTATGCTGACCCCGCCGGCGGACCTCGACGCAGAAATGATGGCGCGGCTGCTCCCGGGCCAAGGGGAATTCCCCTTACGGGAAATCGTCGACTACTGCCCGGCCGATCTGGTCTTGTCCCTGGAAGCGGCGAACCTGTCGCAGGCGCGATCAGTTCCCCCGGAACGGCGCGCAGCAGATATGCTCGCGTCCGCCAGGAGGCTGTTTGGATAGCCGAAGAACCCCGAACTCCCCACTCGGGAATCTCCGGGGCATGAGGCGCATTAGTCTGGAGGGACGTTTGCACTGGCCCGTTCGCGTGGTTTGTTCGACCAATCAGAATCATCGTAGTTAAGGAGTTCGATCGTGTCTGGAGTTGGCGGAAATGTGTTGATCAAGGGGGGCATGATCATCGACGGCACTGGCTCGCCCGCTTACGAAGCGGACCTCAGGATTTCGGATGGTCGGATTGTCGAGATCGGCTCAGNTCTCTCTGCTGATAATCAGACAGTCTACGACGCCCAAGGTTGTTACGTGACCCCCGGCTTCATCGATACGCATACGCATTACGATGCCGCCTTGTTCTGGGATCCTTCTTGCGATCCGATCGTACAGCACGGTGTTACCACAATCCTGATCGGCAACTGCGGTCTGAGCCTTGCACCCGTCCGCAAGGACAACGTCGATGGGCTGGTGCAGCTGTTCAGCTATATCGAAGATCTCCCCCGCGATGTCTTCCGGGCCGAAGTTCCCTGGACCTGGGAAACCTTCCCCGAATATGCGCAGGAGATGAAGAAGCGCAAATGGGGCGTGAACATCGCTTCGCTTGTCAGCCATTCGCTTCTGCGTGTTTACGAGATCGGCGATGAAGCGTGGAAGCGCGCGTCTTCGGCGGACGAGGCCTCGCGAATCACCCTGGCCTATGCCGATGCGCTCAAGGCTGGCGCGTTCGGGTTTTCGACTTCGCGTTTCGACCGCAGCCCCGCCGGAGATCTCGTACCGAGCTACTACAGTGATGCGGCCGAATTCGAATCCCTGTTCGGCGAGAGCGCGAAGGGCAACGGAATTGTCCAGATCATTCCGGACATGAGCGACCTCGACCAGCAGGTCAAGGATCTGAACGAGATGGGCGAATATTCCGCCCGTCATGGTGGCGTGCCGGTTATATCCAACGGCATTTTCGATCGCCCCGACGATCCGAACTATGCTCCGCGACTGGTCGAGGCCGGCAAGGAAATCCAGGCGGCTGGTGCGAATTTCCATTACCTCGCGTCACCGCGTTCGATCGAGCTGGGAATCAACTTCAATCAGTGCTTCAACTTCATCTATGTGCCGGCATGGAATGAACTCGTGCAGCCGGACGTGCCTGCCGAGGAGAAGAAGCGCCGCCTTGCCGATCCCGAATGGCGCGCGAGGGCCCGCGCGGACTGGGATGCGGTGAAGGAAGGCTTTCCGAGCGGGGGGATGGAGCGCTTGTTCCGGATTACCCAGGTCGGCAAGCCGGAATACGAAAAGTACCTCGCGCTCACATTCGACTTCGTCCTCGATCTTCGCCCCGGCCACTCGTCGGACCAACTGGCCGACTGGGTGCTCGAAAACGATCTGAAAGCCGAATTCGTCTATCCCTTTACCAACACCGATGCCGCAAAGGTTGGCGAGCTGCTGGCCTCTGAAGTCAGCCTGATCAGCGCGAGTGACGCCGGCGCCCATATCAGCAGCTTCGATGGCGCGGGAGACTCGACGCTTGTGCTGACCCGCCACGTCCGTGACCGCAGCGACCTCACGCTGGAAGACGCAGTGAAGAAGATGACGAAGGACCAGGCAGACCTGCTTGGGATAAAGGACCGCGGCGAAATCAAGGTCGGCGCCTTCGCCGACATCGCTGTCTTCGACCTGGCCAAGCTGCAGTGGTCGCCGGAAAAGAAGGTCAAAGACATTCCCGGCGGTCTGCCGCGGTTCCGCCGTCCGGAAGGTGGTTTCCGCTATACTTTCATCAACGGCGTGCTTGCGCAGGAAAACGGTGTGCTGACCGGGAAACTCCCGGCCCGCTTCCTTGACGCCGAAGATCGCGTGGCCGCGTAATCGACGGTGGAGGGGACATGCAGGCTGTCCTCTGCCATTCCCTTTGCAAAGGGGCTGTGGTGCTATGACGGGCGATTTTGCGGGCAAGGTCGCAATCGTGACTGGTGGCGCTTCGGGGATCGGTCTTGCCACTTGTGAAGCATTTGCACGTGTCTCTGGCAATGTTGTGATTGCCGACGTCGATGGNGAGGGGGCAAATCGGGTAGCCCACCAGCTGTGCCAGCAGGGGCTTTCTGCCTTGTCGGTGCCCACAGACATCGGCGATGCAGACCAGATCGTCGAACTTGTCGCTACCGCAAAATCCGCGTTCGGCGGCGTCGACTATGTGGTGAACAACGCGGTCAGGACCGATCCCGGCGATGGCCGCGTCGCGGAGATTGGCGCTGAGCTCTGGCATCAGCTGCTTAGCACCAACGTCGTTGGTCCGGCCTTGCTCGCCGCCCAGGCAGTCCCCCTCATGCTCGAACGTGGCGGAGGTGCTTTCGTTCACCTTTCGTCTGTCGCCGGCCTTCGTGGCGAAGATACGCGCACCTGTTACGGTACGGCCAAGGCCGCACTACTGGGCCTTTCGCGATCGCTGGCGGTCCAATACGGCAAGCAGGGCATCCGCAGTAACTGCATTGCACCCGGGCTGGTCCTTACACCTGCAGCGCATTCGGCATTTGATCCGGACCTGCTGAAATTGCTGCTCGATCACCATATGACGGAGCGGCTGGGCACGCCGGACGAGCTCGCTGCAAGCATTCTTTATTTGCTATCGCCTGCCGCGGGTTTCATCACGGGGCAGGTTCTCGTCATGGATGGAGGATTCTCCGCGGCAAACCCGGTGGTGCCCGCCTTCCGCGCGCGGTCGCAATCAACGCTTTGATGCCGAATGTCCCAGTGCCGCTTTCCAATGTTTGAACGGCGCACGGGTCAATAATAGTACGTTACGGGAGTAAGAAATGCCTGCACTTGAAAATGGAATTGCAATCGTCACCCGTGCCGGATCGGCGCGCGCGCGTGCAATCGTGCCTTGCAGTGTAGATATGGGTCTGAAGGCGGACGTGCGGCGGATGGCCGAACTGGCTCTCGACCCGTTCCGACGCCTGGAAGCACCTCTTGGAAGGTGGAAGCGGTGATGGACAGGACAATACCGGTTAGGAACGTCATCAAGGCTTGGGAAACCGGCGACATCGAGCTGATGATGGAGCAACTGGCGGATGACGCCGTGTTCGAAAACGTCCCCATGGACCCGATCGTCGGCAAGGAAGCCATTCGCGCGGCCAATGCGGCGCACCTTGCCCAATGCGACCAAGCTCCCTGGAAGGTGTTCAACATCGCCGTCAACGAAGAGACGAAAACGGTGCTGACGGAGCGGCTCGACATATTTCAGTTGAAGGACGGGCGAACGGTTTATGCCCCTTCGATGGGCGCATGGGTCGTGAATGACGAAGGCAAGATCTCGCGCTGGCGCGACTATTTCGATCTGGCCAGCTGGAACCGGCAGATGGGCGTCGCGCCGGACTTCGCGAGCGGTGACGGGTGCCTCCGCCTCCTCGTTGCTCAGGAGGCCGGCTGAACGATCAATCCGTGATTGCTTCAATGTTCAATGACTTTGCCTAGGGGTGTTACTAGTGGATGACCTGAATATCCGTCCGCTCGATGGCCCGTATGGCGTTGTGGTTACGGGCCGCAATGCTTTCGAGATGAACGATGGCGAGTTGCGCCGAATAGCAGATCTGCTGTTCCATAATCGCGTGCTGGTCCTGGAGGATCAGGAGATCGACCTTGCCTCCTATGTCGCCTTCGGTCGGCGCTGGGGCGAACCGGTCCTGCTGATCGCGAGCAAGAATCGGCAGGCCGAATTCCCCGAATTGATCGTCCAGTCCAATTCGACCGCCGTTCCAAACCCGGTCCGCAACGTGGCGAACCATTGGCATTGCGACAGTTCCTATGAAACGGTCCCGGCTACTGTCACGATGCTGTTGGGCGCAAAAGCTCCAAGAGAAGGCGGCCAAACGCTGTTTGCCGATCTTGTGGCGGCGTTCGAGGACCTGTCACCGTCGGACCAGTCTCGCCTCCAATCGCTGCATGTGCGCCACGCGGTCAGCGCGGCTACTCCCGCAGCCGACGAGCGGATCGTGCGGCCGGAGGATCTGCCGCCTGAACTCAACGTCGGCACCACCGTGCCGGACCCGGTCGTCCAGCCGCTCGTGCGCGTCCATCCTGTCACCGGCAGAAAGGCCCTCTATGGGCTCGGGGGATCGGCTTTCGGCATTGTGGGCATGGATGAGGCCGAGGGTTCCCGCCTGATCGCCGAGCTCAAGGCGCATGCGTCTCAGGCGAAGTTTGTGCAACAGGCGAAGCTCCTTCCAGGGCAGATCCTGATGTGGGACAACTTCTCTGTCATGCATCGGGCGACCCATATCGAATATGGCGACGACCCGGAGCAGGCCAGGCTCAATTACCGGATCAGCGTGAAAGGGTTGCCGAGCTTCATGGACAATGTCGAAGCAGGTTCTCAACCGGCCACTTCTTGAGAGCAGCACGGTATGGAGCGCCGCAATTTGCTGTTTTGGAGATGATCAATTGTCGGAAGCTGAGCGAGAGCACTATCTCGCATCAGCCATAAGGACATTCTTTACGGGGTGCATTTCGGTCGAAGTGCGAACGGGGCTGAGAATATATTCAGAGTCAGCCCGGAGTCGCGGTAACCAGATCGCGCAACTGCTTGGCGATTTCGTCGAAGGCTTTGCTCGCTGAGGGGCAGAGCGAATGAAAGCTGAAAAAGCCGTGAGGAAGGTCCGGATAATGGAGCAGGCGCACTTTCACATCGCTGCGTGCAAGCTGCACGGCATAGTCGAGCGCTTCATCCCGTAGCGGATCCAAACCCGCAACGGCCACAATCGCCGGCGGACTTCCGGCGAGATCCTCGCAGGCTGCAGGTGACAGGCGAATGTCGCTCCGGACCGAAGATCCGGGCGCATATTGGTCCCAGTACCACCGCATGTCCTCCGCGGTGAGGATGGGGCAATCGCCGCGCGTAGCGTAACTGGTTCCAGCGCAATTCCCGTCCAGCACCGGGTAGACCAGAAGTTGCCCTGCCAGTTCTGGTCCGCTTGACCTGGTGGCCAGCGCGACGGCGGCGGCAAGATTGCCGCCGGCGCTATCGCCGCCGACGATAAGGTCGATGTCCTTGCCTGCCAGTGCCTTGCGTTCCTGCCAAGCCCAATTCAGGGCAGCCAGGGCGTCCTCGAACGCTGCAGGAAACGGAAACTCGGGCGCCAGTCTGTAATCGACCGCAACGATCGCAAACTTCGTACGGTTCGCCAGGGCGCGAAGCGTATGGTCGTGGCTACCCAGGTCGCCCATGACCCAGCCGCCACCATGGAAGTACACCAACAAGGCCGATGGCTCTTGCTGGGGCCGATAGAGTCGCGCACCAATCTTCGCGTTCGGCGCCTCGATCACGAACTCCCGGATATCCTGAACCGGTTCGGGTGTTCCAAAAATCGCATAGTCGGTGCCGTGGCGCAATTGGTCCAAGGTTCTTTCGCGGGGGAATGGCAAGTCTTTCATTGCCTCGACGATCGGTTCGAAATCGGGCGAAAGACGAAACTTGCTGGTCATCGGCTGGTTCTTTCGATTTTGACGGCAATATGAGAGATGTCGGCGTAGCCCCAAGCGCGGACATGGTGCCCCGGAACACCTATCCGGCCGCGAATCGTTTGCCAAGTCATACGCACAACCCCAAGGAACGCCACGGAATCGAAGCCCGATGTGCAATTTGCTTCCGCCACAACTCCCTGCGCGCCAACATTGACTGTGTGGCACGATCAAGGCTCAAGTCCTTGTGTAGAGAACAGCATTATCTCATTGCCTCGTCTCTTTGGACAAAGGCTGCCTTGCCAGCCCGATGCTAACCGGATCATGTTCGCGGTCTTGTACAGGAGTGCCGATCTTTACCGTTGCGCGGTCCTTTTCTGACGCTCCGTTGCAAACGGTGCCATGCCGCACTGGGCTTGGGTTCAGTTCAGAATGCGTAACTCGCGATCGTCGGCGAGTTCTATGCGGCCCTGAATATTGCCGTGTCGGCCCCCCAGCACGGATATAGCGAAAGCATCACCATCCTCACCGATGAGGACGTGCTGCCCCACCACCGTCCGCCGCTGTCGAAGGGTTTTCTGCTTGGTGCGATAGACGGCGAGACGCTGCCCCTGCGCGGAAAATACTTGTATCGCGACGATGGGATCGAGGTGATCTTCGGGGCACGGATTGTCGAGAGCGCCAAGGCAGCTTCCGCTTCGACAAGCTGGCGCTGGCCACAGGCACGCGGGGCCGGATGGTGCCAATTCCGGGCATCGATCTCGATGGCATCGGCACGCGGCGTTCGCTGGCCGATGCCGATTCGATCCGTGACCGGCTGCCACAGGGCACGTACTCATCCGGTTGGACGAGGAGGCTGGCCGCGATGAGGAGTAGTGCACCTGCGGCAGCAGGCCGGGGGGAGGATAAATGGGAACGGAAACAGACGGGCAGAACGCACCCATCGAACGTTCGGGTCATAGACCAGCCGCTCCCCTGCGGCCCCGTCCGATCATAGCCGCCGCGTTCCTCGCCCTTGTCGGGGCTTTCCTGCTTGTTGGCGGATCGCAACTCGTCGCATTGGGCGGCAGCGCCTATTATCCCCTAGCCGGCCTTGCGATGCTGGCCTGTACGGTCCTACTCTGGCGCAGACAGCGGGCTGGCTTTGTCCTCTATGGTCTGTTTCTGGCCGCTACTGGAGCCTGGGCGCTATGGGAAGTCGGCACGGACTTCTGGGGGCTCTTCGCGCGTCTGGCTGCCCCTTGCGTGGTGGGTCTTGGCCTTGCCCTCGGCGCTTTGGGCAGGCGTTTTGGCAATCTCCGCGTCGGCGCAGCGGTCTTGTGCGCAGGCACACTCGCGTTTCTCCTGCTGCTCGTCCTCTGTCCGGCGGAGGGTCCGCGGCCTGCGGCACTTGCATCCGTTCAACCAGTCGGCGCGACCGAATGGGTGACCTATGCCGGGGATTTGGGCGCAACGCGCCACTCCGGCCTCGTGCAGATTACTCCGGCGAATGTCGCCAGCCTTGCTCCCCTCTGGACCTACCGGACGGGCGATCTGCCACGCGCGGCTGACTCTGCCACTGTCTGGACTCAGGAGGTCACCCCCCTGAAGGCCGGAAACAGGCTCTTCGTCTGCACGGCCCATTCCCAGATTCATGCGATCGACGCGGAAACCGGCGTGCGTCTGTGGAAGTACGATCCCGGTGCGAGGCTGGACTGGTCGCCGTTGCGGGCATGCCGGGGCGTGGGTTATTTCAAGGATGAAGCTGCTGCGCCCACGGCCGCCTGTGCGGAGCGAGTAATCGCCCCGACCGTCGATGGCCGACTCGTTGCGGTTGATGCGGCGTCCGGAAAACCCTGTCAGGACTTCGGCCAGGGCGGGTTTGTCGATCAGAAGGCCGGATTGGGACAGGTCACGCCCGGCTACTACTTCACGACCTCGGCCCCGTTGGTAGTCGGCGAGCATGTCATCGTCGGGGCGCAGATTCTCGATGGCGCGACGGTTGGCGAACCCTCGGGCGTCATTCGCGCCTTCAACGCCCGGACCGGCGCGGTCGAATGGGCTTGGGACCTGGGCGCAGCCGACGACCGGAAGGGCACAGACTATACGCGGGGCACCCCCAATGCCTGGGCGCCGCTGACGGCCGATCCGCAACTGGGTCTGGTCTTCGTGCCCTTGGGCAATGCGACCCCGGATTTCTTCGGGGCGCATCGCTCGCCGGCGATGGAACGATTCGGAAGCGCGCTGGTGGCGCTTGATTTCGCCACCGGCAAATTACGCTGGAGCTTCCAGACCACGCACCATGACTTGTGGGATCAGGACATTCCGGGACAACCGACGCTGTTCGAACTCGATACGCCGGGCGGCAGGGTTCCCGCACTTGTCCAGCCAACCAAGCGTGGCGAGCTGTTCGTTCTCGACCGCCGGACCGGCAAGCCGCTGCTGCCGGTCGAAGAACGGCCTGCGCCCCAAGGCGCTGCTGCGGGTGATTTCGCGGCGCCCACGCAACCCTATTCCGCCGGCCTTCCCAGCCTGCTTCTGCCAAGGCGCTTTACCGAGGCTTCGGCCTGGGGGATGACGCCGCTGGACCAGATGGTTTGCCGCATCGCCTTCCGCAAACTGCGCTACGATGGTCCGCTGACGCCGCCTTCGGTCCAAGGCACCATATCTTATCCCGGCAGCGCGGGCATCGTCGGCTGGGGTGGCGTATCGATCGACCAGGCGCGGCAACTGCTCGTCGTCAATTCGGTCCACACACCATTCGTCACGCGTCTCTTCCCGCGCGCGCAGGCCGACGCTCTCGGGCTCAGCATAGCGCCCAACACCGGCAATGGCGGCACCCGCGGCAGCAGCGAAGCGATGCAGAGTGGGGCCAAGGCCGGGCTTCCGCAGATCGGTACGCCCTATGCCGCGCAGGCGCTGCCGTTTCTGTCGCCGCTCGGCGTCCCCTGCATGGCGCCGCCGTGGGGTCGCATCACCGCGATCGACCTCAGGAGCAGGGGCATTGCTTGGCAACGGCCGTTCGGCACCGCACGCGATACCGGGCCTTTTGGCTGGCGGGTCGGCCTGCCGCTCCCGCTCGGCGTTCCGAGCTCCGGGGGGCCGGTAACCACCAGCAGTGGCCTCACCTTCATCGCCGCATCGCAGGACCGCTTCCTGCGGGCAATCGAAACGGCAACCGGACGCGAACTATGGCGTGCGCGTTTGCCGGCCGGCGGCCAAGCCACGCCAATGACCTTCGCGTCAGCGGTCAGCGGCAGGCAGATCGTGGTGGTCTCTGCAGGGGGGCATGGTGGGCTGAACACTCAGCCGGGGGATTACATCCTCGCCTATGCGCTTAAACGTTGAGCGCCGATTTTCGTGGGCGCCGAACATTTGGAGTTGAGGTCAACATGCCGGATGTCGCAACAGATCTTCGTCTTTCGCTGGAGCACATGACTGTCGCCGGCATGCCGGTCGATCGGATTATCGACACCGCCGAGGACCTTTGCGTCGAGCATATCAGTCTCATCCTCGATACCGGTCCATACGAGCTGGGGATCGCGTCTTTCCTGAAGACGCCGTCGCTGGTGGCGTCCACGGTGCAGCGCCTGCGGTCAAGCCCCGTCACGGTACATGCCACAGAGGGCTTCCTGCTCGGGCAGGAGCCTGACTTCGGCCACATGGAGCGCCTCCTCGAGGTTACGGCCAGGCTTGGCTCGACCATGGGCGTGGTGATGGTAATCGATCCGGACCGCTCCCGAGCGGCAGACAACCTTGCACGCCTGTGCGAACGGGCGAGGCCTGCCGCGATCGTCATGTCGGTGGAATTTGTGGCGACGACACCGGTTGCAACCTTGGCCGACGGGTGCGCCTTGGTCGCTGCGTGCGGCGCCGAGAATGCAGCAGTATCCTGCGACATCCTTCATATCGTGCGGTCCGGGGGATCGCCCGCCGATATCTGCGCAACAGATTTCAGGCTTGGTGCTGCCCAGCTTTGCGATGGCCCCGCGCTTTTGCCGCGGGACCTGTGGGAACACGAAGGCGTTGCCGGCCGGCTGCTGCCCGGCGAGGGAGAATTCCCGCTCGACGAGTTTCTTTCGGTCTTGCCCCGTGGCACTGTGGTCGGTGTCGAAACGCCGATGGGCATCCCTGCTGCAGGACCGGCCCTGGTGCGGGCGGCTTCGCGAAGCATCGCCGCTGCCCGCGCGCTGACGACGCGCTTTGCTCTCGTTTCATCAGCCAACAACCGTTGACCCGCGGACCGATCTGGACTGAACCTTTGGAGATTACCCCTTGCGCACCGAAAGCCCCGACCAGGAATTGATCTTCGAACAGGAAGGTCACATTGCCACGATCACCCTCAACCGGCCGCACGAAGGCAACGCACTCACTCCTTCGCTGATCGCGAAATTGACCGAGGCCTGGACCCGGGTGGCACAGGACGAGACCATCCGCGTCGCCATCATCACCGGAGCGGGCGAGCGCCATTTCTGCACCGGTGCGTCGGTGTCGGGTCTCAAGACAGATGGGGACGATGGCCTTCTAGCCGGCCAGGAAGCAATGCCCCACAGGGAGGCGAACCGCTTCTCGCCGCGTCAATGCGACGTCTGGAAACCGGTCATCTGTGCGGTCAACGGACTGGTCAACGGTGGCGGACTGCATTTCGTGGTCGATTCCGACATTGTCATCGCTCCGCAGACGGCGGCCTTCATGGATACCCACACCACCGTTGGCGCGGTTGGCGCGCTCGAAAACATCGGATTGGCCCGTCGTGCTTCCCTCGGCACCGCATTGCTCCTGACGTTGGTCGGTCGCGATTATCGCATGCCAGCCGAGCGCGCCTACCAGCTTGGACTGGTCGACCTTCTCGAAAGCGATGCCGCCGCCGTGATGGCGCGCGCCCGATCGCTGGCACAGTCCATCGCCGGCAATTCACCTAATGCAACCGCGCTTTCAAAACGGGCAATCTGGAAGTCCGAAGAGGTTGGGTACCACGAAGCGCTTGACTACGGGTGGGAACTGCTGAAGGCGCAATGGAACCACCCGGATTTCATCGAGGGCCCGAAGGCCTTCCTTGAAAAGAGGGCCCCGCAGTGGACGACCCGCCGTACACGTTAACCGATGGGAAGCGGACGGCCCGCGGCAAGCCGGGCCATCCAGCTGATGGACTGGTCGTCGAAGCAGGCGCGCATGCTACAGGTCAGGCGGCCTCGCTCACTTCAAGGTTTCCACCACCCGTATGCCTCGCGCCGTGGCTTGTCTGGCCATCCTCGGCGGACGGCACGGAGAGCGAAGCGGCATTGCGGCGCGGGCTTGACGTCGGGTACGTCCACTCGGACGAGACTCCGTCGGCTTCGCATGCCTACCATCTGCGTCTGTTGGAAACTATGGCTTGCGGCGTCCGCCAAGGGGAGCCTGGGGGGGATATTCAATGGTTATGAATACGCAGAATCCGAACTTCGTGGGCAAGGAATTGGCCGGCTTACGCGATCCGCAATCGAGCCGGATCGGCCAGCCCATCACGGCCGGTTCGGTTCGGGCCTGGGAGGAAGAGTACGACCTGATTGTCGTCGGGTTTGGCCTTGCCGGCGCCAGCGCCGCCCTCGAGGCCGCCGAGCGCGGAATGCGCGTAGTCCTGCTCGATCGCTTCCAGGGCGGCGGGGCCAGCCAGATGAGCGGCGGCATCGTCTATGCCGGCGGGGGGACCCACGTACAGAAGGCCTGCGGCGTTGAAGATTCGCCCGAGGCCATGGCCGACTATCTCAAGCTTGAAGTGGGTGGCCTCGTTTCGGACCGCACGGTCGAAAAGTTCGCCCAAGACAGCATCGACACGCTCAGCTTCCTCGAAAAGTACGGCGTGAACTTCAGCGGCCCAAAGGCCCCGAAGAAGACCTCGCATCCTACCGATCAATACTACCTCTATTATTCCGACAACGGCACCGTTCCGGCCTACATCGGCAAGCATCCCCCGGCCGAGCGCGGTCACCGCACCAAGAACCCGGCAAAAGTTCCGGGCTCGATGCCGGTTGAAGGCACCAAGCCTCACGGCGGCTTTTCCGAAGGCGCCGACATGGGATGGTATCTGATGGCTGCGATCAAGCAGGCGGTTGCCCGCAACCCGCGGATCACCGTCGTGCGCCAGGCGCGGGTATCAAGCCTCGTGGTCGAGGGTGAGACGGTCGTCGGGGTGGAGGCCATGGTGCTTTCCGGTGCACCGGCCGGCGTGCACCGCTGGGCCGAGCGCATGGCGAACAAGCTGACGCTTCAGGTCATGGGGCTGCACAAGCCCTTCGCCGCGATCTTTCGCCGCGCGGAAGGCAGCGCCAAGCCCCGGTATTACCGCGCCAAGGCAGGCGTGGTTCTGGCGGCCGGCGGCTTCATCCGCAATACGGAGATGATGAAGCACTACGCCACGCCCTATCTGGCGTCGCTGCCGATCGGCAGCTTCGGCGACGATGGTGCGGCCATCCGCCTCGGCGCTTCCGTCGGTGGGGTTGCCGGCTATCTAGACCGCATCTCTGCCTGGCGTTTCATCAATCCGCCGTATGACTGGACCAAGGGCCTGATCATCGGCGCCTCAGGCGAACGCATCACCAACGAGGAGCAGTACGGGGCGCACCTCTCCCACGCCATATACGAGGTGTCCGACGGACGGGCCTGGCTGGTGGTCGATCAAGACATCTGGGACAAGGCGCTCGATGAAGTGAAGGGCGGCGATCTTTTCGCGTTCCAAAAGTTCCCGGTGAAGCAGGCGCAAAAGGGCGCGAAGACGGCAGCCACGGTTGCCGAGCTTGCCGCCGCGATCGGCGTCCCCGCCGGCCCGATGGTCGAGGCGGTGGAAGCGTACAACCGGGCTCAGGCTGCCGGCGCGCCCGATCCGATGGGCAAGAGCGCGGCATGCTGCCAGCCTTTCGGCAGCGGGCCTTATTATGCCATCAACCTGACCCATTCGCTCCCGGTCAGCCCGATCACCTCGCTGACCACGGGGGGCCTCAGGGTAGACGAAGACACTGGCCACGTTCTCGACGCTACCGGACAACCAGTCAGGGGGCTCTATGCCGCGGGACGGTCGGCCATCGGGATACCGTCGAACAACTATGTGAGTGGCCTGTCTCTGGCCGATTGCGTCTTTTCCGGTCGCCGTGCCGCGCGTGCTGCTGCCGGCGAATCAGGCAGCTAAGCCAGGCCCGCGCTCGTCCACTCGGACGATCACTTTGATCTATCGCAAGGCTGGTCCGATTCTGCTGATTTTTGAAGGATGGAGCGGTGTTTGAGTTGATCAACAGCATGGATATCCTCGTCAACTGCGCACAGGGCTTCGGCACGCGTGACCGCCACAGGCGTCGACGCTCCTGGCGACAGTATCCAAGATGGATTGCTTGTCGGCAATGTCGTACTGGACGGGAATTGCAGTCCCGCCGAAGGCTTCGATTTCGCGGATGGTTGCGGCAATAGGTCCGGGCGACCTCGAGGCGACAACCACCTTTGCGCCATCGCGCGCGAACTCCACAGCGATGCCGCGCCCGATGCCTCGGCCTGCGCCGGTCACGAGGGCGACTCTTCCAGCAAGGACTTCGCTCATCCTGTCAGTCTTTCACTTGAGGTCGGCGGTGATACCGAACCGCTCCATGTAGAAGGCGAAACGCTTGCGAAGGTCGTCCGGATCGAGGCCGAAATCGCCCTTGAGATCGTACTCGAGCTGACCGTGTCGATCGCGGGAATGGCTGTCGAGGTAGGCTTGCATGGAACGGCGCGCCTCGTCGGTCATCTCCAGCCCGGCCATTTCATAAATACGTTCGGCGGTGCCCATCTGGTCTGCCATATATTCGCGGAAGCGAACATCGATCGACCGGTCCGCCGGCAGGCTGTCGCGATCTCGCACGCAGCAGCGCAGCAGGCGATCGATCCGGTCGACCCAGTAGTTGGCGACCTCGGCCGGGTTGACCTTCAGGCGGCGCAGGCGATCGATGTAGGTGTTCATCGTCAGGCACGAAGCGATCACCGCGGCCGGGTCGCGGTGGGTCATCACCACGGTCGCATCCGGGAAGGCAGTCATCAGCGGGCCCATCTGCTCCAGGTGGCCCGGGGACTTGAGGACCCAGCGGTTGGGACCCTTCAGGAAGGTCAGCACCTGGATCACCTTGCGCAGGTAGAGATAGCTGGAGGTCTGGTCATTGTTCAGGTACCAGTCGCGCCAGCGGTAGGGCCGCGATGTCCACTCGATCATGTAAGACGAGAAATCGAGCATTTGCAGTTCGATCTCCTCATGGATGTGCTGCGGACTGAGCTCATGCACGTTTTTCTGCATCGGCAGGATCGCGTCGAGCCCCGCCCAGCCCGCTTCCGCCTCGGCAAGGCGCGTGTCCGGCCTGGTGGGATCGGGAACCGGATGCAACGATTCCCAATACGGCATCGAGCGCAGCCGCCTGTCGGTCGCGATCATGTTGACCAGGTGCGTCGTCCCCGTGCGCGGCATGCCGAGGATGATGATCGGGCGATCGATCTCGATCTCGAGAATTTTGGGATGCCGCCGGACCAGATCTTCGACCCGTAGGCGATTGGATGCATAGCGGACCATATCGTTACGGAACAGCATGCGGCCCATACCATTCATCGCGTCCTCGTCGGCGCTGCGCAGCATCAGCTCCAGGCGGCCTACGAAATCCATCTCGCCGAAGTCGTCCAGCCCGGTGGCGGCGCGGGCCTCGGCCAGCACGGATTCAACCGTCATTTCCGATACGACGCCGGCTGATGCGTCGATGGCCCCTTGCGCGGCAGGCGTCTGGACCGGATTGGCGAGGTCTTCGATACGCATTTAACTTCCTTTTGAAATCCGGGTCCAGTGTCAGAAAATGGAATAGCCTCCACAGACCGGAATGGTCTGGCCGGTCACGAAGCTGGCTTCCGGGCTGGTCAGGAACAGCACTGGCCCGGCCATTTCCTCCGGCTCGCCAAAGCGCTTCATCGGGGTGCGTGAAAGGAGGGGGTCGGTCACCTCGGGCATGTCCGCCACCCTGTCGAAGATGCGGGTGCGGACATTGCCAGGTGCGATCGCGTTGACGCGGATGTTGTCCGGCTGCCACGCTATCGCCAGTGTCTTGGTCAGCTGCACGATCGCCGCCTTCGCGGCACCATAGCCGGGCACCGCGTCCATCCCGAAGAAGGAGGAAAGGCTGGCCATGTTCACCACGCTCGCCCCTGCGCGTATCGTGCTCTGCTTCAGCGCGCCATGCAGCGCATGGGTCAGGCGATAGGGGCCGAACAGGATCACGCCCACCGTCAGCTCGAATACGTCGGGCTCGAAGCGCGCGTCGAAGCCGCCCGGGTGCGATTCACCCGCATTGTTCACCAGCACGTCCAGCACCGGCAATCCTGCGGCGATGGCCGCGATGTCCTGCGCGTCGTTGGCGCGCATGCGGAAGTATCCGAAGCCGGCAAGCTCGGGGCCATATTCGCCAAGGCTGTCCTTGCGCCCGGTGATATAGACGCCTGCGCCGGCCGCGCGATAGGCTTGGGCGATGGCCAGGCCGATGCCGGCGGTGCCGCCGGTGACCAGGACGGTGCGGCCCGAATAGTCGAACGTACAGACCGATGGTAATTCCACGGCAATTTCTCCCAGTTGGTTCGATTTCCCGGCTACTTATCCAAATCGACCAGCCGGCGAAGGCCCGTCAGTTCGTCGGATCGGTCATCCGCGGCCATGTCGGACGCGAAATGCGGTCCAGCGTGCGGTAGGCTTGCGGGGTGCAGCCCACCTCACGCGCGAAGGCGGTGGAAAAGCCGCCGGCCGTTTCGAACCCGCACCGGTTCGCCACCTGTTGGAGCGATATCGCCTCCTCGTCGATCAAGGCGCACGCCCGCTGCATGCGCGCTCTTGCGATAAACGCAGCGACCGACATGCCGCGGCTGGCGCGAAAGGCGCGGAGCAGGTGCCGGGGGGAAACGCCCACCATCTCGGCCAGCCCGGATACCGTCGGCGCAGCGGCCTCGAAGCCGTTGACTGCGTCCTCGATCCGCTTGAGTTGCCACGGCGCCAACCCGCCCTGCGCCCGCCTGGACGCGCCGTCCGGCCCGGCCCCACGTATGAACTCGACCGCGATCATCGTCATCAGCGCTTCAGCCATCGCCTCGCGGGCAAAGCCGGGAAGAGCCAGCTCTGCCGCCAGCTTGTGCATCATCGCGGCCACGGCCGGGCTGCGCAGTGCAAGCGACGGCTCGGCGTTGTCGATCCCTTGGAGTCGGCGCTCCGGCGAATACATCAGCAGGCGTTGCGTGCCGCCCGCGTTCACGCACTGCATCGGCGCGCCGGCGGGCCTGAACAGCAGCCGACCGATCGGGCGAAAGGTGCTATGGCGGCGGAACTGGGGGAAGCGCGCCTGCGATCCCTGCGGCACCGGTGAGAGCGACAGGCTGAACACCGGTATATCATCGCAGAACGCCTCGTCCAGCGGCTCGCGCCAATGATAGTTGCGGATTTCCGCCGTCCCGCCTGAAAGGGTCAGGCTGGCCTCGGTGCTGTAGGACATCCATTTCGCCTTTCCGGCCTGCTTCCGCGCAGCATACTCCCACGACGGATCAGTAGGCGCACGCCGCAAAATTGGACCGTCCGATTGGACTATTCGACTCCCCCGTCGCAGTATTAGCAATGCTCCTCGCCGCACCCCATTCCCGCGGCTGGAGAGGCGCAGATGGACCTGAGGATCAGGGAAATGGCGGGTGAACGGCTGCTCGGCGGCGCGGCGTGGCGTGATTTTCTCGCCGTGCTCCAGGCCGCCGGCGATGTCGTCGACCAGCTGGGAAGCGAAGTGACCGAGCTCGACCGCGTCGAATGGTACCGCTTCCTCACTCGCCTCACCCGCCACGGCCTTCACCGCTACGTCGAGAATTCCGAGCCCGAACGCCCCCGCCTGATTGAGGTGCCGTGGCGCCACGCCATCAATTTCCAGTCGCCGGATCAGGACCACCTGATCGCCGAGTTTTTCGATGGTGTGCACGATTACCGCATCACCGGAAATCGCGGCACCGTGCCCTACATCGTGCTGGTCGCGTGGGAAGGCGGATTCCCCGAGGACCATGGCGCGCGGGACTGGGCGCCTTCCGGCGCGGCGGGGCTTGCCGAGTTCGATCCCGCGGTGATGAACGCCACCGCCTTCCTCGGCAGTGATGCAATGCATTTCGAGGACAACGGCGATTTCACCATCGTCTGCAGTCGTGAACGCCCGGCCGAAGCAAGGAACTGGCTGCCGATCAAGGATTCCACCAAGGGCGTCCTTGTCCGCACGCTCTATCACCTGCGTGAAGAGTCGATCGCGCCGACCATGCGGATCGAACGTCTCGATGGCGGCAAGCCGCGCCCCCTCCTTGCCAGCGAGCTCAGCGGCGGGCTTGCCCGTGCGGGACAGATCGTGTTCGGCTATGCCGAACTGGTCAAGCGCTGGTGGCTGGATTACCGCCGCCGCAGCACCAACCGCGTGTTCTTCGATCTCGCCTTCTATCTCGCCAACGGTGGCGTGGCCGATCGCCACCACGGCTTCGGTACCTGGGAATGCGGTGAGGACGAGGCGCTGGTCGTCGAGTTCACGCCGGGGGCGTGCGACTATTGGATCCTGCAGCTGTGCAATATGTGGCAGGAAAACTTCGACAACTACGAGGACGGGCAGGGCTACCTCCAGAAATACCGCGTTCGGTATGAGGCCGAAGGACTGGTCCGCGCCGTGATTTCCCACCGCGATCCAGGTCTCGATTGCAACTGGGTCGATCTCTTCGGCCATGTCCACGGCGGCTGGAGCCTGCGGCTCATCCGGCCCGACGGCGCCCCGCCCGAACTTGCTGTCTGGCGCCTCCCGCTGGCCCGGCTCGAGGCCGAAGGCTGGACCGCGCTCGCGGGCGCAGCGCCGATCGTCAGCGGCGGCCTGCATGAATAAGCGATCGTGCGCCATGGTCGCGCCCAGATCCATTTGAAGGGAACGGAGGGATGTTTCTGAAGGGCTATTACCAGAACGGGTACGTCACTCACGATTTGGACCGCGCGAAGGACAGCGTGTCCGCCACGCTCGGCATCGACGACTGGGTAATTTTTGACCCGGCGGACGTTACGGTCACCACCCCGCGCGGGGGCAAGGCCTACAAGGCCCGACTGACCCTTGGTTGGTCCAGCGGGGTCCAGATCGAACTGATCCAGCCGCTCAACGACGATACGCGCGAACTCTATAGCGATGCGCTGGCCGCAGACATTTCGGACTGGGCGCCGCGGTTCCACCACATTGCGGTGCGCCGCTCCTCGCGTGTAGAGCTAGAGACCGCCGTGGCCGCCACTAACCTGCCCCTGCTGATGAGCGGGGAGGTCCCCGGCTTCGTGTTCAGCTACGTCGATTTCCGCGCTCAACTCGGCCACTATGTGGAAATGACCTGGGCCACCGACGACATGTGGGCCTACAACAAGTGGCCTGCCGGCCGCCCCGATATCTGACGCAGTGGACCTTGATGTGTCTTCCTTTGCCGGCTGCTTCCTGCCGGAGACCGCCGGCAAATCGGACGAGCTGGAGGAAATGGTCGAGGGCGCCGATCCCAATGCAGTCGCCTCGTCCCACCGTGCCTTCGCCTGCATCCGGATGAGTTCGCCCGCACGAATAGCGGAGGCGGATCGCTCGGCCCCCGACGAAGGTCCGGACTGCCTTCAGCCCGCCGGATGCGGACCTCGGGAATAGGTCGCGAGGTCGCGGACCGTGTCGTAATCGATGCCGTCCGGCGGCACG
>JGI24736J21556_1000035_pt1 | contig 22418 bp, 20 predicted proteins | sample KBSCornC2_FD_21556 | JGI IMG/M metagenome (IMG submission 21556) | reverse complement strand
ACGTGATCGTGACCGAGGTTCTGCAGAAAATGATCAAGCAGCGGCGCGAATCGATCGAGCTTTACGACAAGGGCGGGCGGCCGGAGCTGGCTGATGCCGAGCGCGGCGAAGTGGCGGTGATCGAGCGCTTCCTGCCCCAGCAGATGAGCGAGGATGAAGCCCGGGCCGCGATCCAGGCCGTCGTCGCCGAGCTGGGCGCCAGCTCGGTCAAGGACATGGGCCGGGTCATGGCCGCGTTGAAAGAGCGCCATGCTGGGCAAATCGACATGAGCAAGGCGTCAGGCCTCGTGAAGGAGGCGCTGGCTTGAGGCAAGCGGCGTCGACGTTTCCCCTCCCGCACGCGGGAGGGGATTAAGGGGTGGGCCGCCTTTTAAGCTTGGCAGACCCACATCGAGAGCACGCGACCTTCGCAACCAAGCCACCGAAGCAGAAGGCGCGCTTTGGCGCCGGTTTGAAGGATCGCAGCTTGGCCTCAAATTCTCGCGACAGATTCCGATTGGTCCATATATCTGCGATTTCGTCTGCCGCAGCCATCATCTTATCGTTGAGCTTGATGGCAGCCAGCATCATGATCAAGCTGGATATGACGCGGATCGAACTGCCAAGCTTGACTCGCTCGGCTACCGCGTAATCCGCTTTTGGAACAGCGAAGTCTCCGGCAATGTGGCTAGCGTGCTGGAGGCGATTCTGAACGTTGCGCATCATGGCGAGCGGTATCCCACCCTCCTCGCCCCCTCCCGCATGCGGGAAGGGGAGTCGCGATGAGCCTCTCGCCTCAATTCCTCGATGAGCTACGCGCGCGCACGCTGCTTTCCACCCTCGTCGGCCGTTCCCTGAAGCTGCAGAAGGCCGGCCGCGAATATAAGGGATGCTGCCCGTTTCATAACGAGAAGACACCCAGCTTCTATGTGAATGACGAGAAGGGCTTCTACCACTGTTTCGGTTGCGGCGCGCATGGCGATGCGATCCGTTGGATGACCGACCAGCAGGGCCTGCCCTTCATGGACGCGGTGAAAGAGCTGGCGGCCACCGCTGGGATCGACGTGCCCGCGCCGGATCCGCGGGCGCAGGAGCGGCAGGAACGCGGGCGCGAACTGATCGACGCGATGGAAGCAGCCAGCGCCTTCTTCGAAGCGCAGCTCGGCGGCCTCGATGGAGCCGCCGCACGCAGCTATCTCGAGCGGCGTGAAATTACCGACGCCCAACGGCGTGCGTTCCGGATCGGCTACGCCCCCGATTCGAAGTCCAAGCTCAAAGCGGCATTGCGGGATTTCGGCGTAGACAAACTGGTTGAGGCGGGGCTGCTGATCGCTGTCGACGACAAAGAGCCCTATGACCGCTTTCGCGGCCGGTTGATGATCCCGATCCGCGATGCGCGCGGCCGTGTGATCGCGTTCGGCGGCCGTACACTCGGGGATGGCGAACCGAAATATCTCAATTCGCCCGACACGCCGCTGTTCGACAAGGGCCGAACGCTGTTCAATCTGGATCGCGCCTCGGCTGCAACCCGCAAGGCTGGCCGTGCCATCGTCGTCGAAGGCTATATGGACGTGATCGCGCTCGATCGCGCCGGCATCGGCGAAGCGGTTGCGCCGCTGGGGACCGCCCTCACCGAGGCCCAGCTTGACCGGTTGTGGCGGATGACGGAGCGGCCGATCCTCTGCTTCGATGGCGATGCAGCCGGACAGAAGGCCGCAATCCGGGCCGCACTGCGCGCGCTACCGATGATCGGGCCGGATCGTTCGCTGCGGTTCGTCACCCTTCCGGCAGGGCAGGATCCGGACGATTTGATCCGTTCGGGCGGGCGGGTCGCGATGGAAGCTTTGCTTGAGAAGCCCCAGCCGCTGGTGGACAGGCTCTGGCAGCACGAGCTCGCGGCCGAACCGCTCGACACCCCCGAAGCGCGTGCCGGCCTGAGACGGCGGCTTGCGGATCATGCCGCAGCGATCGCCGACGCCCATGTACGCGAACAATATCAGCAGGAATTTCATAGCCGCTTCAGCGAGTTGTTCGCACGCCCTGCCGCTGCTCCTCCCCGCGGCCGCCACCCCGCACGCGGCTTGGGACGTTGGACGCCTCCAGCACCGCCGCCAGGCGATGCGGCCAGAAAAATCGGCGGATCAGGGCTGGATCATGCGATCCTGGAGGCAATATTTTCCGGCTTGATCCGTTATCCCGAATTGATTGCCGCGAATGCGGAGGCCTTGAGCGCGCTCCCGATCAGGGATCGCAAGCTTGATGCCCTGCGTTCTTCGTTGATCGCGGCGGCGTTCGAGGCGCCGAAGCTTGAACAGGAAAGGGTTAGAACCATATTAGGAAAGACGGGTCCGATCGGCGGTTTTGGGAGCAGTGCCGGAACGAACGGACTTGCCTTTTCCTTTTTGCGCGGCAATGCCGACTCGGAAAGGGCGAAGCGCGACCTGACTGCGGTGATCTCGGCTCTGGCGAGCCGGCCGGAGCTCGACGCGGCTCTCGCTCAGGTGACCGAGCGGCTCAAGGCATCGCCTGACGAGGTGATGTTTGCTGAGCAGAGGCGGCTTCGTGCCGCCAGGGAAGAAGCGGATCGTGCTCTCGCCGCCTTGGCCGAGGGCGCGGAAGGTTGAACGCAAGCGCCGGTGGCGCAGCTTTTGAAGGTATGTGAATGGCGAAGTCGAACGTGGCGGAACCGGCGGAGAAGAATGAGGGCGGCGACGCCCCGCTGATCGATCTCAACGAAGCCTCGCTCAAGAAGCTGATCAGCCGCGCCAAGAAGCGCGGCTATATCACTTATGACGAGCTCAACGAGGCACTTCCGCAGGACCAGATGTCTTCNGAGCAGATCGAGGACGTGATGTCGGCGCTGTCCGAAATGGGCGTCAACATCGTCGAGAACGAAGAGGCGGGCGAGGACGAGGTCCAGGAAGAAGCGCCTGAGGAAGAGTCGAATCTGGACGAAGGCGATAGCGACGGCAGCACGCTTGTCGCCGCGCCGACCAAGAAGGAAACGGTCGACCGCACCGATGATCCCGTGCGCATGTATCTGCGNGAAATGGGCGCGGTCGAGCTGCTCAGCCGCGAAGGCGAGATCGCGATCGCCAAGCGCATCGAGGCCGGCCGCGACACCATGATCCTCGGTCTGTGCGAAAGCCCGATCACCTTCAACGCGATCATCAACTGGTCCACGGCGCTCAACGAAGGCACGATGCAGCTTCGCGAGATTCTCGATCTCGACGCGATGCTCTCGAAGGACCCCGCGCCTGAAAGCCTCACCGATGAGGATGAGGATGGCGACGGCGAGATTTCGGAAAAAACCGCCGGCCCCTCCTACAAGGAAGAAGAGGACATCGAGGAAGAATCGGCCGACGAGGATGATGAAGAGTCGATGACCGAGCGCCGCGCGCGCCGGCCTGTCGAAGATGATGATGAGGACAACACGCTCAGCCTCGCCCAGATGGAAGAGACGCTGAAGCCCGCCGCTCTTGAAAAGTTCGCGACGATCACGGCGCTCTATCGGAAATTTTCCAAAGTCCAGGCGGCACGGCTCGACGCGCTCGGCGTCGGCGACGATTTCGCTGCGGCCGAAGAAAAAAAATATCAGAAGCTGCGCGAAGAGCTGACGGCGGAAGTCGAAAGCGTACAGTTCCACCAGGCAAAGATCGAATATCTCGTCGACCAGCTCTATTCGTTCAACCGCCGCTTGACCGCCCTGGGCGGCCAGATGCTTCGCCTCGCCGAGCGTCACAAGGTGCCGCGCAAGGATTTCCTCGATCAATATGTCGGCCATGAGCTCGACGAAGGCTGGCTGGAAAAGGTCGGTGGGCTCGACAAGCGCTGGAACGCTTTCGCGATACAGAGTGCCGATGCGGTCGAGCGGATTCGCGCCGAAATCTCTGAAATCGCGCAGGCAACCGGCATGTCGCTGGGTGAATTCCGCCGCATCGTGAATATGGTGCAAAAGGGCGAGCGCGAGGCGCGTATCGCGAAAAAGGAGATGGTCGAGGCCAATCTCCGCCTCGTGATCTCGATTGCCAAGAAATACACAAATCGCGGCCTGCAGTTCCTGGACCTCATCCAGGAGGGCAATATCGGCCTCATGAAAGCGGTCGATAAGTTCGAATATCGGCGCGGCTACAAATTCAGTACCTATGCGACCTGGTGGATCAGGCAGGCGATCACACGCTCGATCGCGGATCAGGCCCGCACGATCCGCATTCCGGTCCACATGATCGAGACGATCAACAAGCTGGTACGCACCAGCCGCCAGATCCTCCACGAAATCGGACGCGAGCCGACCCCGGAAGAATTAGCCGAGCGGCTGAGCATGCCGCTCGAAAAAGTGCGCAAGGTCATGAAGATCGCCAAGGAGCCGATCAGCCTCGAAACGCCGATCGGCGACGAGGAGGATTCGCATCTGGGCGATTTCATCGAGGACAAGAACGCGGTCATTCCGGTCGACGCCGCCATCCAGGCCAACCTCAAGGAAACGGTGACGCGCGTTCTGGCATCGCTCACCCCGCGCGAGGAGCGCGTGCTGCGCATGCGCTTCGGCATCGGCATGAACACGGATCACACGCTGGAGGAAGTCGGCCAGCAATTTTCGGTGACGCGCGAACGCATCCGTCAGATCGAGGCGAAGGCGCTGAGGAAGCTCAAGCATCCCAGCCGCAGCCGCAAGATGCGCAGCTTCCTCGATCAATAGCGCTCGTTTTTACTACGACGGGCGCGTCGTCGCTTAGTTATGCGAGCGAGGCGCGGTTCGAGCGATCATGCGGGCGACCGTCGCCTGAAGAGCAGTTCGACGTGGATTATTCTTAATATTGGTTAATCCCTTGTGCCATTTTGGGACAGATTAGATTGATAGGTCTTAGGAGAGGTCAATACATCGCTAACGCGCGGTAAACCGCAATTTTACGCGCTTTGATATATGTCTCCATGCCAACCGGGACTCGGCGTATTTGAGTTCTGTCACGGAGGGAACATGTCATCGACTGCAACGGAATCGGCAAGGGCGAGCGGGATGGCTGATCTGCTGTCTGCGCTGATGCAAGCCGATGGCAGCGCCCGGCATGGCTTCGTGACCACGCACAGCCGTAGCATGGGCGCCGAATCCGGCCGCAGCCTGTGCGATGCCGTGCATCATCTGAGCGGGCTGTATGGCCGCCATCCCGGCCTCGCTGACATCGTCAACGGGCGCGATCAGCATCCCGGCATTCGCGACTGGGTCGCAGCAGCGGTCGATGGTTTCGCACGCGAACGGAATTATTTGAACCGTGTCGTCGTCGCATCGGGCCCGCTTCCCAGCACGCCGGGTCAGGCCGAAAGCGAAGCAGCAGCACTGGCGCAACGCCACGCGATCGAAATGCTCGCGAAATCCGATCGCGTGGGTTGTGCGCTGGGTGCGTGCATGGCGACCGCGCTGGATTGGCGTGCCATCCGCAGCGTGATCGATGCAGCCGCACGACGCTTCAGCATCGAGCCGCCCACCCTTCTCGTCCCGAGGATCGAGGAAACGCTGCAGGCCGCGGCAGATGCCGCCACGAGCGTCGGGGTAGAACGAGCGCTCTGTTTCGGCGCGCAACAGATCCTGGTTCAACACCGTGGATTGTGGGACTTGCTGGAAGCCCGCGAGATCGCCCGCCGCGAAAGCTGACCGGAGCCCGCTAGCGCCTCATTGGAAAATTGTTGAGGATCCCTCGGAAGCGCTGAATACGTCTTCCGTTGAGCCAGCGACGCCGAGGTCCTGTTCGGCGCCCTTCCAGACACATCTCGCCCGAAACGGGACGATGTGCCTATTTCCTCGATGTGCATTCAAGGCGCATGCTTGCGCTTGTTCCGCGGCGCTTTTAACTGCCATGGGCTTGGCAGAAGGACATTCTATGCGCTTTGAAGGAACGAGCGACTATGTGGCGACAAATGATCTGAAGGTCGCCGTCAATGCCGCGGTGACGCTGCGCCGTCCTCTGCTCGTCAAGGGCGAGCCCGGGACGGGCAAGACAGTACTCGCCCATGAGATCGCGCGTGCCATGAACGCGCCGCTGCTGGAATGGCACATCAAGTCGACCACCAAGGCGCATCAGGGCCTTTATGAATATGATGCCGTCGCGCGCCTCCGGGATGGCCAGCTGGGCGATCCGCGCGTTCACGACATCAGTAATTATATCAAGCGCGGCAAGCTGTGGGATGCGTTCACCAGCCCGACGCTGCCCGTGCTTTTGATCGATGAAATCGACAAGGCGGACATCGAATTCCCCAACGATCTCCTGCAAGAACTCGATCGCATGTCTTTCGACGTTTACGAGACTGGGGAGACTGTCGCTGCACGTGAACGGCCAGTGGTCGTCATCACTTCGAACAATGAGAAGGAGCTACCGGACGCTTTTTTGCGCCGCTGCTTCTTCCACTACATCTCATTTCCGGATCGCGAGACGATGCAGGCGATCATCGACGTTCATTTTCCTGGTATCCAGAAAATACTTGTCTCGCGCGCGCTCGATATCTTCTACGATATTCGTGACGTTCCGGGCCTCAAGAAAAAGCCGTCCACCAGCGAGTTGCTCGATTGGCTGAAGCTGCTGCTTGCGGAAGACATGCCGCTCGATGTTCTTCAGTCGCGCGATCCGCGCAAGGCAATCCCGCCGCTACATGGTGCGCTGCTCAAGAATGAGCAGGATGTCATGTTATTCGAGCGGCTGGCATTTATGGCGCGGCGTCAGGGAAACTGAGTCACAACAAAGCAGGAGAGAGTAAATGGGCTTTTCGCTCTATGAGGCAGTCATCCCGACTTACCAACAAATTCTCTACGCGACCGAAAAGCTGCTGGACAAAGCCGAGCAATGGCGCAGCGAGACGCAGACAAGCGAGTGGGATGTCATCGACGCCCGGATCGCTCCGGACATGCTTCCCTTCGGCTATCAAATAAAATCGCTCGCGGTACACTCCATCGGTGCGATCGAGGGGGTCCGCCGCGGCCAATTCGCGCCTGACATGACGCCTTGGCCAGAAACGATGGACGGTTTGAAAGCGCGGGTCTCGCAAACCGCACAAGCGCTCGACGAGCTGACTCCCGAGGAGGTGAATGGCTTCCTAGGCCAGGAGATGTGCTTCTTGTTCAAGGACCATCGGATGGAATTTAAAAGTGCAGAAGCATTTCTGATGTCCTTTTCGCTTCCGAACTTCATGTTCCACGCGACCACGGCCTACGATATCCTGCGAATGAAGGGATTGAACATCGGCAAGCGCGATTTCCTGGGCAAGATGGCGCTTAAAGGCTGACGCTGCTCACGCTCAGCCTGCAGGCGCGGTCGAACACGGCTTCGAACATGTGGCGGTCGAGCCGCCCGGTATTCTGGTTGTAGCGCGAGCAATGATAGCTATCGATCAGACAAATGCCCGATGGGAATCGGTGCTCGGCGAGGTGTGCAAATCGATATTTCGGTAGCTTGCCGCCGAGCACCTTCACAGTGGATTGATGTGCGATCTGGCCGAGCGCAATCACCACCCGAAGCTGCTGCAGTTCGTCCAACGCGCGCTCCAGGAATGGGCGGCAGCTGTGGACCTCGGCGGGGCGGGGCTTGTTCTGCGGGGGAACGCATCGCACCGCATTGACGATCATCGCTCCCTTCAACTGCAACCCATCCTCGGCGGATGCCCCATAATCGCCCTTCGCGAGCCCGTATTTGATCAGCGTTTCGTATAGCAGCACGCCGGAGTAATCGCCCGTGAAAGGGCGGCCGGTCCGGTTGGCCCCCTGGAGGCCCGGCGCGAGGCCGATAACCGCGAGCCATGCGTCGTCGTCGCCGAAGCTGGGGACCGGAGCATTGAACCAAGCCGGATGAATGCGCCGCTGTTCTTCACGAAAGTCGACCAGCCGCGGGCAAACAGGGCAATCCCGTGTCGGCTCACAAGGGCTGGCGATCTTCACCGCTCATCGATAGGCGTTTGCGCATGAGCAAGACAAGCTATGTCGTCGCCTTGGGCTCCAATCGTCGCCACCACCGCTATGGAGCGCCCCGCCGGGTCCTCGTCGGCGCAGTGGCAAGTCTGGGAAAGATCGAAGGTATAAAGGTCTTGGCTACGGCTCCCATTATCATCACCGCGGCAGTTGGCCCAGCGGGCAGAAGCTTCGCGAACACCGCATTGCTGCTGCGCTCCCGCAAGAATCCCGAGGAGCTTCTAGCCGAACTGAAAATTCTGGAGCGCAGCTTTGGCCGAAGGCGGGGTCGGCGATGGGGAGCGCGGGTTCTGGATCTCGATATCATCCTCTGGTCAGGTGGAATGTGGGCAGGCCCCCGCCTGGCCATCCCTCACCCTGCCTATCGTGATCGCAGCTTCGTGCTCGATCCACTGCTTCATATCGTTGCGGATTGGCGAGATCCGTGCAACGGACTCTCCGTAAGGAATATTCGTGCGCGGTTGATGAAGCCTAAGCCGGTTGACCATCCCCGATGCGCCTTCTAGGGGAGCGCCTTGGTGCGGGTCCGTAGCTCAGTCGGTAGAGCAAGCGACTTTTAATCGAGAGGTCCCGGGTTCGAATCCCGGCGGACCCACCATCCAGCCAAGTGGCGGCCCGAACGTCGATAATATGCGGTTAAGCGCATTTCGACATCTCAGATAAACTCTGCTGTGACATGCTGTGAACACCATCGGGAGTAGTTTATCGTGAGTGCCATCGTTCCAGTTGCCAGTGTGAGCGGCGTAACGCCGGCTATCGCTCGGCCGCAGGCCGAGCGGGCCAACGCTGCAAGCAATGCGCCGTCCGGCGTCATCGCGCACCCCGTAAAGCATGTCGAGCCGATCCGTTATTATGGCGGCATCGACGGNATGAACGCCACGAACCTTATCGTTGCCCTCCAGTCCAACGGCACGACAACCGGCCCCTATTCGGTACGGCCCGCCACTGAACCCGACGTTCCCCCGACGATCATCGATCGCGGCGCCTAACAGTAAAGAATCTTCAGCTACCCGTGCCGCTATTGCGGCCAGCTTCGGCCATAAATCTACTTTACGCCCTTCATAATTGCTGGCGAGATCAGCGCAAAATAATCCGCTGAATCGCGTTCGCTGCCTTCTTATTCTCTGTTTGCCAGATAAGGTCGGGGAGTAGATTTCGATGGCGATAGCTTGATCGTTTCTTTTCAAAACTTATTTCGAAAATCTCAGCATCTTCTTCAACTCTGCAATGCCGACGATCGTATTCGGCAGCAGCTCCACCTGGGATTTACACCCTTTCGCAATCAGCTTTTCTTTTTATCTCTCATGATTTATGCACTGGCCGTATATAGGGGTTGCTTTTTTTGGTAATAATCGCCACGCGCACGCGGGCAATTGGGAAAAACGGTCGAGGTATGTCGTTTTGGGCCGTCGATCTCGTCAAAAGGAGGATCCGGTGACTGATCAGAACAAGGAAACGCTGCTCGGACTGACCGCAGATATCGTGGCTTCGCATGTCGCGAACAATAACGTTGCAACCAATGATCTGCCTTCGTTGATCGGCAATGTGTATTCGGCGCTCCAAGGGTTGAACAATTCTGCTCCGGCTCAGCAGCCGGAACCGGAACCCGCGGTTTCGATACGTGCTTCGATCAAACCCGACTATCTCGTCTGCCTTGAAGACGGCAAAAAGCTGAAGATGCTCAAGCGGCACCTGATGACTCAATATCAGATGACGCCTGCCGATTACCGCGCCAAGTGGAAGCTGCCCGCGGATTACCCAATGGTTGCGCCCAATTACGCAGCCCAGCGGCGTAAGCTCGCCCATGAGATCGGGCTCGGCCGCAAGGCGCAGCCCGCTGCCGCAGCTCCGGCGGCAGCCGCCGCTTCCAAGCGCGCGGCCAAGCCGAAGGCGGCATCCAGCAGCGCGGCTAAGGCCACTACCAAAGCTACGGCACCCGCAAAGGCGCCCAAGGCTCCTGCAAAGGCGGCCAAGGCCCCGGCTTCCGTCAAGCCAACCAAAGCCCCCGCCCCCGCGAAAGCGGCCAAGGCCCCGGCCCCTGTGAAGGCCGCGGCCAAAACACCGGCCAAACCTCGCAAGAAGGGAAGCGGTTCGCCAGCCGGCACGTCATCCGCTTCGGAATAACGTAATCGTGCAGACCAAAGGCTGAGAGAGCGAAACCTTCTCAGCCTTTGCCCTGCGCAATAAACCCGGCTAGAGCATCGCCATGCCCTTAGGTCTCGGGTCCCAGCCGTTCTTCGACGACAAGAACCGCGCCTTCTGGATTCTGCAATCGGCAGGCTGGGCAGGCTATTTCATGCTGCGTTCGCTCGGCGGCATCGCCAATGCGATGGGCATGCTGTTCATCGTTCCTACGGGGCTGACCACGGCGACCGGCTATTCGCTGACCTTGCTCATGGCCGCCGCGTTCCGCCGGCTGATCAATCTCAAGCCGGCGATCACCTGGTCGGTTTCGATCGTCATATTGCTCCTGGCCTCAGCCGCCTTCTCCACCATCGAAGTATGGGCGCACGCGACCTTCTATCGGCAGGAGACGGTGCCCGAAGGTCCGCAGTTCCTTGGCGCGATCCTGCTCGATTTCGCGCTGCTCGCGGCCTGGTCCTCGCTTTATTATGGCATCAATTTCTACCTGATGCTCGAAGAAAAGATCCATCAGATGGAGCGGCTCGAGGTGCAGGCGAGCTCGGCCCAGCTCGCGATGCTGCGCTATCAGCTCAATCCCCACTTTCTCTTTAACACGCTCAACTCGATTTCGACGCTGGTGCTGCTCAAGCAGACCGAGCGCGCCAATGCGATGCTGTCGCGGCTGTCGTCCTTCCTTCGCTATACCCTAATCAACGAAGCGACCGCGCAGGTGACGCTGTTGCAGGAGATCGAGACGCTGAAGCTCTATCTTGAAATCGAAAAAATGCGGTTCGAGGACCGGCTTCGTACCGATTTCTCCATCGACCCAAATGTGGAACGAGCGCGTCTGCCGTCACTTTTGCTTCAACCGCTCGTGGAAAATGCTATCAAGTACGCCGTCACGCCCAAGGAGGAAGGGGCTGACATCATTGTTGAAGCCAAACGGATAGGAGACCATGTGTTGATATCCGTGTCGGACACCGGGCCGGCATGGAATGAGGGGGCAGCAAGACCGACATACTCGACCGGAGTCGGCTTGGCGAACATTCGGGACCGTCTGGCGCAAGCCTATGGCGCGGATCATCGCCTCGATATCCAGTCGAACCCGCAGGGGGGATTTAGCGTTACCATCGAAATCCCGTACCAGACGGACAGGACCAAGGAAGCTGCATGACCATCCGAACCATCCTCGTCGACGACGAACCGCTCGCCATCCAAGGCCTTGAGCTCCGGCTCGAACCGCATGAGGACATCGAAATCATCGATCGCTGCACCAATGGGCGCGAGGCGATTCGTTCGATCAAGACCAACAAGCCCGATCTCGTTTTTCTCGATATCCAGATGCCGGGCTTCGACGGCTTTTCCGTCATCCAGGGGCTCATGGAGGTTGAGCCGCCCCTGTTCGTGTTCGTTACCGCGTATAGTGACCATGCGATCCGCGCGTTCGAAGCTGACGCCGCCGATTATCTCATGAAGCCGGTGGACGAGACCCGGCTCGCCGATACGCTCGATCGCGTTCGCCAGCGGCTTTCGGAGAAGAAGGCGTCCGAGGAAGCCGGCCGCCTCAAGGAGGTGCTCGCCGAAGTTGCTCCGGACGCTGCGGAAAACATGACCGACGGGGTCGAGACACCTGCCTCCAACCGCTTCGAGAAGCTGATCAACGTCAAAGATCGCGGCCAGATCTTCCGGGTCGACGTCGATACGATCGAGCGGATCGATGCCGCCGGCGACTATATGTGCATCTACACCGGCGACAACACGCTGATCCTGCGGGAAACGATGAAGGATCTCGAACGCCGCCTCGATCCGCGCCGCTTTCAGCGCGTCCACCGCTCCACCATCGTGAACCTGGACCTTGTGCGGCAGGTTAAGCCGCATACCAACGGCGAATGCTTCCTGGTGCTCGACTCAGGCGCGCAGGTGAAAGTAAGCCGTAGCTATCGCGAAGTTGTCGCACGGTTCGTCCATTAATCCTGCTGGCGGAATGCCCGCGCCAAATTTGATCCACGTGACCAGCGCGACCTCCACGCTGTGGCACCTGACGCAAGCTTGACGCGGGAACGCCTTTACCGGCTGCGTGGGCGCGGTCGGGGTTTATCCGGCTGATCCCGGCGCGGCGGCCGCTTGCCGCCGGGATCGTGGCGCGTTGGCGGCGGTCCTTGACGCAGACCGCCCTCGCCTTGCCGACGCGGGTTCGGCCGGTCGGGCCGTTGCGGCTGGCCAGTCGACACCGAATAGCCTTCCTTCAGCAGCCGGTTGAACGCAGCGCGCACGCTGCCATTGATGCTATCCTGCAGTTCCTTGGGGAAATCAGCGAAGGTCGTGTTCGCGTGAATTGCGTTGAGATCGCGCAGCAAAGTATTCGGTAACCCTTTGGATGCCGCCTTGATCGCTACAAATGCATCGATCACCGCCGAATAAACGATGTCGTGCATCACGTCGGTTGCAGATTTAGTCATGAGCCCCTGTTAGCTTGGTCTGTAGGCTTTGTCGCTAGCTTCAGTAAGCCGGCGCAACGATCAGCTATGCCCCGCCGATTCCTTCCACGATGCGGCCAGTGCCCTCACAATGAGGGCATATCCGATCACCGAGCTTTCCAGCACCTTCGCATTGGGGACAAAGATTTTCGCCGGTCCCTGGCGTACCCTGCGAGGCAACGTCGCCTGGTCTCAACATTGGTTCATCAGACATGGCTGGAATCCTGGATCGAGGAGCTTTGCAGGTCTGAGGCAGGGAGATCCTGCGGCTCATCCTGAAACGGGCTACGTTCGGCGGCGGCATCGATCGCGGCCACGACCGCATCGGGATCGAGATAATGGATCATATGCCCGCCCCCTTCGATGATCCGCAGCTCGCTGCCGGGAATCGCCTCATGGATCAGCTTTGACTGCTGATCGAAGGCGACGATCCGATCGCCATCGCCCGAGATCAGTATGACCGGCAGATCGAGTTCGTCATATCGCTTGCTCAGCCGCGCGGCCGCGCCAACCATCATGCCGGCTTCCGCGGATGCCGCCCGCAATTGGCTGGGGCGCAGCGAAAGCTCGATTGGGTAAGCTGCGAAGCTCTCGGGGACGCTGGCCGGCGCGAACATGCGCTCGATCAAAGCCGGCGTGACCAGTCGCGCAACGAGCGGTGATACCGTATAACGCATTGCATCGCCTACCACCGGCAATGCGGGCGGCGACAGCAGCAGTGCATCCATCCGGCCGCTTGGGTAATAATAGCCCGAAGCCAGAACCAGTGCGGAGGTTTCGCCTGGATGTTCCAGCGCCATCGCCAGCGCCACCAACGTGCCCCAGCTATGACCGAGGATGATTGGCCCCGCCACGCCCAGGCTTCTCAACGCGGTCCAGAGCAGCGCCGCTTGCTCTTCGGGAGACCAGGTCCGATCGCGAGGCCGCGTGCTATGGCCGTAACCCGGCCGATCAAACGCTATGACTCGGTAATGCCGCGCCGCGCGATCGAGCAGCCCGCTCGCTTCCATATCAACAAGCGATACACCATTCCCATGGAGCAGGACCAGCGGACGCCCCTCCCCACGTTCGACATAATGGAGCTGAACGCCGTCGATTTCGAGGAACTTGCCCGTTGGCGGATTCTCTTGCTCGGCCTGCCGCGCCTTCGCGACGTTAAACAGGGCGCTGGCAGCAGTGGCTGCAGCAATTCCGGCGGCGACCGCAATCGCACCCGAGCCGATCCCATCATGCTTCATCTCGCGCCGCGCGGCCATGGCAGTCTCCTAGCTTCGCTGAACAACGATGGCGGAGCACTTCGGCTCCAATCGTCAATGCTTAGCCCGCTTCTCAACCCATCCGGCGCTAGATCGCGTCCAGCGCCTGGATAAAATCGGCGATGAGATCGTCCGGATCCTCTACCCCGATCGAGATGCGGACCAGATTCTCACCAATGCCCAGCGCTTCCTTACGCGCGGGCGCGACGGAGAGATGCGTCATCGCCGCCGGATGGCTGGCCAGCGTTTCCGTGCCACCCAGGCTGACCGCCAGCTTTGCGATCTTGAGGGCGTCGAGAAACATGAATGCTTCGGCTTCCCCACCGTTGAGATAGAGCGAGAAGGTGGACCCGGCCCCGGTGCAGTGCCGGCGATAGATGTCGGCCTGTGTGCTGCCTTCGTCCAGAAAGCCGAGATAGCCGACATGCTGCACCTTAGGGTGCTCGCGCAGCGCGGCGCAGACTTTGGCGGCATTTTCTCCCGCTCGCGTCATGCGCAATTCCAACGTCTCGAGGCTGCGCAGCAGCATCCANGCGGAATGCGGNTCNGTNATCGTGCCGACCGTGTTGCGCATCGCTCGCACCGGATCGATGGCGCGTTTGGATCCCACAGCACCGCCAGCCACCAGATCCGAATGACCGCCGGCATATTTGGTAAGGCTATAGATCACCAGATCAGCGCCATGTCTCAGCGGTTTCTGCCAGAGCGGCCCCAGAAATGTGTTGTCGATCACGATAAGCGGCCGATCGTTCTTGAACACCGCCTCGCTTGCGGCGCGAACGGCTTGGACGTCAACAAGCGCGTTGGTCGGGTTCGCAGGGCTTTCAAGGTAGATCAACGGCACGCGCGTCACGCTGGCACGCGTCAGCACCGCCTCGATCTCCTCACGCGATGCACCGGCGGGAAAATCGAGCCAGTGCACGCCGAAGCGGCCCAATATCTTGCCGATCAGCGTTTCGGTCGCGGCATAAAGCGGCGCCGAATGGACGATCGTATCGCCCGGCCGCACATTGGCGAGCAGAACGGTCGCGATTGCCGACATGCCTGAGGAAAAGCTCAGCGCATCCTCGGCATCCTCCCAAATGCCGAGCCGGTCTTCCAGGATTTCCTGATTGGGCCCGTTGAACCGCGAATAGACCAGGCCCTCGGCGCCGCCCGGCCGCACACCCGTCACCCCCTCGAAAAAGCGCTTCCCGGCCGCGGCGCTTTCGAACACGAAGGTGGAGGTCAGGAAAATCGGCGGTTTGAGCGCGCCCTCCGAAAGCGCGGGATCATAGCCATGGCCCATCATCAGCGTCGACGGCTGCAATTTCCGCCCGCCAACCGCGAGCACCTCGGGTTTCGGCCTGCGTCGGTGGGCGACGCCGGTCAGTTCTGCTTCGGTTTCTTCATAGTGAGGCATATCGGTCTCCAACGCTAAAACATGCTGCGGCGGGGATCGTTGCGTGACGCATCGCTCCCAGCGTTTTCGCAGACTTGGCTATGGATCATTACTGATCCCGGACGCGCTTAACTTGCATTAGACCAAATCACTCTTCGGGTCAGCGGCGCCCGCGGAAACGCTGATGAGGCGGATACGGGAAGACCGCGCGGATTTGGACCGGATGCCGCCTGCCTTGATACTCTTTGTCGAAGATGAACCGCTCATCATGGCGCTCGCGCAAGCGCTGCTGGAGGAACGGGGCTATGATGTCATCGTTGCCGTAAATGGCCGGCAGGCCCTCTCGGTTCTCGCGGAACGCGCCAGCCAGATCACCGCGATGATCACTGAGGTTGGGCTGCGCGGAGATCTCTCCGGCTGGCAGCTTGCCCGCGAGGCGAGGCGCCGCTTTCCCGAATTGCCGATCATCTACACGACCGGCGGACTCGCCCATCAATGGGCGGCGGAGCACGTCGAAAATGGCTTGCTGGTGCAAAAGCCCTATATCCCCGAACAGATATTCGAGGCCCTGACAAAACTGACGGGGCCGCCCGTTGCACTTTTCCCCTCGCTGAACCCTATTCCTTGATCCTCTCAGCGACGTTATTCGAAGAAATTAACGCGCCTCCTTCCTACTGCGCCTGCTGGAGCGGCAAGCAGGTCAGGACAATGATCTCGCCAACCCCGAAATTGCGGCATTTCCACCTTGCTTTGTCTTTCCAAAATCGCGGCGGGTATAGCAGGGCGCTGGTGTTCGGCACCCCCTTGTCGTAAGCCCAGATAATGGCCGTGTCCGAGCGCCCCTTTATCAGAGCCGCTATTGCCGGATCGGGATCCGCGTTCAGCGCATAGCGGGGAATCAGAACCTCCAGCGGTCGGCCCTCGCGGCGGAAGAAGAACTCGCCGACCTGAGCAATCTTACCGGGCTGGCCTAATAGAGCCGTCGGATTGTCCCAGAGGAAGACCAGCTTCGTCACATGGCTATTGCTCATAATCCACGCCGATGGTTGTTCGAAATTAAAGCTGTAGCGAAAATCTTCGGAAGGTCTGGCCAGGCGTTGCGCCAAGGGCGTTATGGCAGACCCGATTAACAGCAATATGAATGCCAACGGCGCTGCCGGAACATCACGCTTTATCTCCCGCAGCATGATCGGGATCAGCAGAGACGTTGCTCCGACATAGGGAAGCAGGTAGCGCATCACGAAGCTTGGACGAACGAAACCCATGCCGACGACGAATATCGAAGACAGTAGCCCCGTGCAGACAAGAACCATCTCAGGGGAAAGCGCAGCAAAATGCCTGATCTCTCGAGGCTTGGATAAGGTGATATAGAGGTAGACGGGAAGAAGAAGGACCAGCGCAACAACTGGAATGAGCGATCCCCAGAGGAAAAAGGGTGCTGTCGCTGCGCCCCTCCACGTCAATAGCTGATACCAGGTTTGTCCCGAGGTGGCGTAGTTCAGCACCATCGCAAGATGCCACCTCATCCACAACGCCATCGGCAGCAACACGAATAGCGCCGGCCATGTCCGGAGCGCCGTCCTTCTCCATATGGCGAGATAGGCCAGCCCCTGCAGGCCTGCAATTATGATCGCGTGATAGTGAGTCAGTATAGCGAGCGATGACACCCCAGCCCAGGCAGCTGCACGAGATGTGGTAGGTGCCTTCAGGAGCCGCAAAAAGCATAGAGCCTGAGCGCATCCGAGGAACAGCATCAGTGAATATGGGCGTGCCTCGGTCGCAATATTGAAGCCGGGTTGCCACAGGGCCAGGCTGCTAGCCCACAAATATCTGGTCGTCCGATCCTGATGACCTTTCCAAAGGATCAGGCCAGGCGCCGCAATGGAAAACAACAGGCTTGGGACCCTGAGTACAACGTTGCTGTCGCCGGCGAGATTTTGCCAAGCCCACAACAAGGTATAATAGAGCGGCCCGCTCAATTCATTCAGACACCAGTCTATCAACTTCGCGAAAGTGGGTTGTACCGCGAGCGCCGCACTGAAGTTTTCGTCCAGCCAAAGCGGTGCCCGAAGTCCCGACACCGATATGTTGGCCAGCAACAACAGGAAGGCCACGATCAGGGCAGAACGGGGGATCTCTCCCGAAAAAAGAGAAGGTGACGGCTTTTCTTTCTCCACGGCGGACGTCATCGAGTTACTCTTTGCCCCCAATGGCCGCCAAGCTATCGCATCTGCGGCTGCGATGATCTTAGCGCATCATCCAAAGGATTGCCCAGGCGAGGCCGGTCCCGGAAAGAAAGAGCGGCCATGACCAATAGGCGCCGTGGTCCACGATCATGATGTGGTGGACATTAAGCAAGCCCGCCGACGTGCCAGCGGAGCCGAAAATGCCGGCGCCTGCCAGCGTCAGCAGAGTTCCCAGCAGCAAGGCTTTGATCAACGCAATCATCTGGCACCCCCGCCATCCAACCCGTGAGGCTTAAGCCAGGTTGGTGAAGAAAAGCTTACCGGCGCGTGTCCATCCGCAGCGCGGCGGTGGACTATGTGCTCCCGCACTGGCCCGGCCGGACTCGCCGCGCGGTCCTTTGGCACCTGCGCCAGGCTGGCGGGGAGAGACTCGTGTCCGATTGCATGCGACATCTTTTCTCGCCAAAGAACAATCGACTATTTCCTGGCTTGCACGGTGCTCAATCGAATGCTTTGCTTGGCGGCAAAGGGGAGGCTCTATGGATAGGCGCAAATTCTATGTCGTTGGTGACCTGGTCGCTAACGTCACGATCGGAGTGATTGTGGCACTGGCTACGTGGCTCATTGTCGGCCCCAACTGGAACATGTGGTTGTCGATGATCTCGATGATGGCGCTCGGCATGGTGCTGGGCCTGGTGCTGTTCTTTCCGTTCTCAATCAAGCTTGGTGCTCACGAAACCATGATCCCTGCCATGTACACCGGCATGTGGGCTGGCATGTTCGTCGGCATGATCGCGGCAATGATGCCGCTGACAATGCGTCATGCCGCAGAACTCGGTGCCATGGTGGGTGGGGCGGAGATCCTGTTCATCTGGATCGTCAACACGCTCTTGCGCGGTATCAGCCGCGAAACGGGCGAGGGCTGACATGGCCGACCTTCTCACCCAGGCCAAGTGGGACAAGCTGGCGCCGCGCTTTGATGGCATGACCTCCCAGGGTGCTGAGAAGCGCTGGGAACCAGCCAAGCGTGATCTGTTCTCCCACATGCGCGGCAAGGTGCTTTTTCTAGCGCTGGGCACCGGCCTCGACATTCAGCACTTTCCTCCGGGGCAGGATATCCTTGCGATCGATATCAGCCCGAAAATGGTCGAACTCGCCCAGCCAAGGTTAGCGGCATATGAGGGCGACATCTCAGCACGCGTCATGGATGTGCACGAGATGGACTTCGCGCCGGAAAGCTTCGACCAGGTTTTCACCAGTTGCACATTCTGCTCTGTTCCAAATCCGGTCGATGGGCTGAAGGTGCTAAACCGGGTTCTGAAACCCGGCGGCCAGCTGTTCATGTTCGAGCATACCGGAAGCCGCTTTTATCCGTTCCGCCAGATGATGGATTTAATGACGCTTATTTCGCGGCGGATTGGGCCCGACATGAACCGGCATACCGTCCGGAATGTGCGAGAGGCGGGCTTCCGAATAATTGAAGTAAAGAATGTGTATCTTGACGTTGTGAAGACTATCCGAGCGGAGCGGCACTAGGTCGCCCCGCGGACCCTGCTCGCGAGGTTTCATGGCTCGCGGTGGTAATGCGCGCTTTGCCCATCAACCGGCCTAAATTCTTCGCAAGACACGCACGGCAATCGCGACGATCACGGCGCCAATTACCGAGGCCAGGATCGACCCGATGAGTCCGCCGCCGAGCGAGATACCCAACGCAGGAAACAGCACCCCCGCGAGCACCGATCCCAAGATCCCGATCAGTGCATCCACCACGAATCCGAAGCCGCCACCCTGGACAAGCAGACCAGCCAGCCAGCCAATGAAAGCCCCTATGACAATCCAGATCAGAATAGCGACCAGAAGGTTTTCGCCGCCCGCTGCCATATGCATCATGCTCTCCCGGTGTTTTCATTACGAGAAGCATTCCGTGAAGAGATTCGTTCCGCAAGCTCGCGTCGGCAGGTTTTAACGCTCCGTAAAACAAACCATTCGCCCGCACATATGCCCCACCTATCGTGATTTTATGCCTTTTGGCGGGCAGGCTAACTTGCTGGAAGATATGGCTCCCCGGGCCGGATTCGAACCAGCGACCAACCGGTTAACAGCCGGTTGCTCTACCGCTGAGCTACCGGGGAGCAGCGCCTCAAGACGCGAGCGCGCCTATAGCAGCGCGTTTATCGCAGGCGCAAGGCCCTCGCGGCAGTTCTTTACGCAGCCCGGGCAACCGGACGTCGCCGGATCAAAGCATCCTCGCGGGCAATCAGCAGCGTCGCGATGTAATCAAGTGCCTCACGCCATCCGTCGAGCAGCTGATCGCTCGCCCCCTCACCCAGCACATCACGGATGGCCGGCAAAAGCGCCTTCTGAACATGGCCGTAATATTCCGGCTTGAAGCCGTCTTTGAGATGGCGGCGCGCGATCCGATCGAGCACCGCGGAAACCTGCTCGATCCGGTCGATATTCGCGGCGAACGCCATCATCTCTCCACCGAATTGGTCCGGATGCCGCGTGCGGCGCATGATCGCCTCGCTGATTATGGCGCGAGCTTCAGGATCGGCGGCAAGGCGCGCAAAGGTCGCCTCGGCGATCTCCCGGCCGAAGACACCGAAGGCTCGCGCGGACATCCTGACAATCTTGGCCGTATTCGGCGAGAGGGTTTTCTGCAATTCCGGTTCCATTTCCGATCTGGCCCCTATCGTGCCATGATGTCGATCTGGTATCTATCCGTAAACCTCCTGATCTTTTGATTAGTTATTGGCAGTATTTCTACGTAACATCTCGGCGCTATATGTCGTTTTTATCCAAATCCAGTGGCTTAATTTGAGTTAAATTTTTCTACGATGCCGCTATCGATGATTTTGTTTGACGACCATTTGGAGTACAAAATAGCAGCCTAAAACATTGCCCTGCAGCCCAGCGTTCCCTAACTGTTCACTGGTGACTCAGGCATTCGTACCGCAAACCGAAGATTATCCTTGGCTGCGCGGCCTCAATCCGCCTCAGCGCGAAGCCGTGCTCACCACCGAGGGCCCGGTGCTCGTCCTCGCGGGCGCTGGCACCGGCAAGACCGCGGCGCTGACCGCGCGGCTTGCGCACCTCGTCGCCACCCGCCGCGCTTGGCCCTCGGAAATCCTCGCGGTCACCTTCACCAACAAGGCCGCCCGCGAGATGAAGGAACGCGTCGCGCGACAGCTTGGCGGCGCGATGGAAGGGATGCCCTGGCTCGGCACCTTTCATGCCGTCGCCGCCAAGATGCTGCGCCGCCATGCCGAGCTGGTCGGCCTGCAATCCAACTTCACGATTTTGGACACCGACGACCAGCTCCGTCTGCTCAAGCAGCTCATTCAGGCCGCCGATCTTGACGAGAAGCGCTGGCCCGCCCGCCAGCTCGCCGGGCTGATCGACCGCTGGAAGAATCGCGGCTGGACGCCCGCGGACGTCGATGCCGGCGAGAGCGAGCAGTTCGCTAATGGCCGTGGCCGCGATCTCTACGCCGCCTACCAGGATCGGCTGCGCGCGGTGAATGCCTGCGATTTCGGCGATCTGCTGCTCCACATGCTGGTGATCCTGAAGAAGCATCGCGATGTGCTCGCCGATTATCAGCAACGCTTCAAATATATCCTCGTCGACGAATATCAGGATACCAATGCGAGCCAATATCTCTGGCTCCGGCTGCTGGCGCAGGAGCGCAAGAACATCTGCTGCGTCGGCGACGACGATCAATCGATCTATTCGTGGCGGGGCGCGGAAGTCGCCAATATCCTGCGCTTCGAACAGGATTTTCCTGGTGCGGCCATCATCCGGCTGGAGCAGAATTATCGCTCGACACCGCACATCCTGGCAGCTGCCTCCGGGCTGATCGCCAATAATGGCGGACGGCTCGGCAAAACGCTGTGGACCGAGGAAGGCTCGGGCGAGAAGATCAAGGTCGTCGGTGTCTGGGACGGCCCCGAGGAAGCACGGCGCATCGGCGACGAGATCGAGGCAGCGCAGGCGCGCGGGCAGCGCATCGATCGCACGGCGATCCTCGTGCGCGCCCAGTTCCAGACCCGCGAGTTCGAAGAGCGCTTCATCTCGATCGGGCTGCCCTACCGCATCGTCGGGGGCTTCCGCTTCTATGAACGCGCGGAAATCCGCGACGCGCTCGCTTATCTGCGCGTTATCGCCCAGCCCGCCGATGATCTCGCCTTCGAACGCATCATCAACGTGCCCAAGCGCGGCCTCGGTGACAAGGCGGTCGCCCGCCTCCACCAGCTCGCCCGCGCCGAGGGCAGCCCTCTCACCCATGCTGCGGCTCAGATCGCCAACACCAACGAGTTGACCCCGCAAGCCCGACGCTCGCTGGGCGCGCTCGTGGGCGATTTTGCCCGCTGGCGCGATCTGCTCAGCAATATGAACCACGCCGAGCTCGCCCGCCTTGTCCTCGACGAAAGCGGCTACACGGCGATGCTCCAGAACGAGCGCTCCGCCGAAAGCGCCGGGCGGCTCGAAAACCTCGCCGAGCTTGCCCGCGCGATGGAGGAATATGAGACGCTCGGCGCCTTCCTCGAGCATGTCAGCCTCGTGATGGACAACGACGCGGCCGCCGACGAGGAGAAGGTCACGATCATGACCATCCACGCGGCCAAGGGTCTCGAATTCGAGGACGTGTTTCTGGCGGGCTGGGAGGAAGGCGTCTTCCCCTCACAGCGCGCGCTCGACGAAGGCGGCCTCGCCTCGCTCGAGGAGGAGCGCCGCCTCGCCTATGTCGCGATCACGCGGGCGCGGGTCCGCTGCTTCATCTATCATGCCGCCAACCGGCGGATCTACGGCCAGTGGACCAGCTCGATTCCGTCGCGCTTCATCGCCGAGCTGCCGCAGGATCATATCGAAAGCGAGAGCACCATGTCCGGCGGTGAAAGCCTGTGGCGTGCGCAATGGAGCGAACATAGCGATCCCTTCGCCCATGTCGCCACCAGCCGGCCCGACCGCGCCCAGCATCGCGGCCCCGGCTGGCAGCGCGCAAGCGCGCTTGCCGTCACCGCGCCGGTCTGGGAACGGCAGCCGCGCATCGTCGAAGCGCGCGCG
>JGI24736J21556_1000032_pt1 | contig 24066 bp, 26 predicted proteins | sample KBSCornC2_FD_21556 | JGI IMG/M metagenome (IMG submission 21556) | reverse complement strand
GGCGACGATGATCGTCTCGGCGGGGCTGGCCAGCGCATATTCGAGGATCGCGCGGGTCGAGCCGACATGATCCGCATGATCGAGGATGAACGGCGGGCATTCGGGATGCGCGGCGATGGGCGCATCGGGATGCTGCGCCTTGAGCTTCAGCAGTTCGGTTTCGCTGAATGCCTCATGGACGATGCAGGCGCCCGGCCAGAGCAGCATGTCGCGGCCGGTCTTGCGGTTGAAATAGGCGCCGAGATTGCGGTCGGGGCCGAAGATGATCTTCTGATCCATCGGGATCTGGTTGAGGATCGTCTCAGCCGAAGAGCTGGTGACGATGATATCCGACAGCGCCTTCACCGCCGCCGAGCAGTTGATGTAGGTCAGCGCGATATGATCGGGGTGCGCCTCCCGAAACGCCTTGAACTGCGCGGGCGGGCAACTGTCCTCGAGCGAGCAGCCGGCATCCATGTCGGGCAGGATCACCGTTTTTTGCGGCGAGAGAATCTTGGCGACTTCGGCCATGAAGCGAACGCCGCAAAAGGCGATCACGTCAGCATCGGTGGCTGCCGCCTTGCGTGAAAGATCGAGGCTGTCGCCGACGAAATCGGCGAGGTCCTGAATCTCCGGCGCCTGATAATAATGGGCGAGGATGACGGCGTTGCGCTCCTTGCGCAGGCGATCGATCTCGGCTTTCAAATCAAGTCCGGCTAAGCTTGGCGTGGCGATATTCATAGTCGATATGTAGGCGGTCAGGCGGCGCGACGCCAGTCGTCTCCCAAACGAACAACCACTCCCCTTGCCTCCAGGTCGATCAGATGCGCCAGCACCGAGCGCCCGGCGGCGGGATGCAGCTTCGGATCGACGCCGACATACATTTTTTCAACGAGATTCGGGATCACGCGCTCGCCCTCGTCCAGCAGACGCAGGATCTGGCCCTCGCGATGCTTGCGATGGCCGGCAAGCCCGCGGACGAACCGCTGCGGCTGCTCGATCGGATCGCCATGCGCGGGGTAATAGATCGCGTCGTCGCGCTGCATCAGCAGATCGAGGCTCGCCATATAGGCGGCCATGTCGCCGTCCGGCGGCGACACCACCGTGGTCGACCAGCCCATGACATGATCGCCGGTGAAAAGAGCGGCAGCTTGAGGCAGCTCAAAGCAGAGATGGTTCGAGGTATGACCAGGGGTCGCAACGGCCCTGAGCGTCCATCCTTTTCCTCCAATAGCCTCTCCGTCGCCGAGCACCCGATCGGGCGTATATTCGACATCGAACGCCGCATCGGCGCGGGGGCCGCTGTCATCGAGCGCCAACGGCGCNCAGCCGATGATCGGCGCCGCCGTGCGCTGCTTGAGCGCGCGGGTGGCGGGGCTGTGATCGCGATGCGTGTGGGTGCAGACAAGCGCGACAACCGGCGCGCCGCCAATCGCTTCGACGATGGCATCGACATGCGGTTCCAGATCGGGACCGGGATCGATCACGGCGACCCCGTTATCGTCCCCCACGATATAGGTCTGCGTGCCCCAATAGGTGAACGGCGAAGGATTGTCCGCGAGCACCCGCCGCACCAGCGGATGGAGCTTCACGACACGATCTGGGCGCGGTTCACTCATGTTCAGCCAACATCCTGATATCGCGATTGTTCGCTGTCGGTAGGGTTTACAGTCGCAGCAGTGCTTAATTGCAGCGAAACCATCATCTTCCTAGCTTTTTTGCCTTTGGACGGTTTTGGCACGGCATCTGCAAAGATAGAGCTGTTCCCTTGTTCCGTCCCGGCGGCGGTCCGGTTAAACCAACCTCGACCGCCGCCACCCGGAAACAGTCTCCAACCGACTTCAATTGGCCGCGGCGACGCCCTTTTCCGCCATCAACTCGGCCAGTTCGCCGGTTTCGTACATCTCCATCATGATGTCCGATCCGCCAATGAACTCGCCTTTGACATAGAGCTGCGGAATGGTCGGCCAATCCGAGAAGCTCTTGATGCCCTGGCGGATCGCCTGATCCTGCAGGACATCCACGGTGGCATATTCGACGCCGAGATGATCGAGGATCGCGATCGCCCGGCTCGAGAAGCCGCATTGGGGAAAAAGCGGCGTCCCCTTCATGAACAGCAGCACGTCCGCTGCCTTCACCGTTTCCTCGATCCGTGCGTGCACATCGTCAGTCATTACAAACTCCTCAATCGGGCGCACTGGTCGTCAGCTGGAGCGCGTGCAGCACCCCACCCATTTTCCCGCCGAGCGCTTCATAGACACGTTGATGCTGGCGCACGCGCGGTATTCCGCGGAAGCTTTCCGATACCACCCGCGCCGCATAATGATCGCCGTCTCCGGCGAGATCGGTGATCTCCACCCGCGCATCCGGAATTGCCTGGCGGATCATCGTTTCAATCTCTTCGGCCTGCATCGGCATCTGGATAAACCTATTTCGCTTCGAGCAGCTGCCGCCGCGCTTCGATCAGCTTGTCGTCCAGCGCGCCGCGAATGCGGCTCTCGTCGATATCGACATTGGCGGAAATGAGATCGCCAAGCAGCTTGCGCACGATATCGTCATCGCCCGACTCTTCGAAATCGGCCTGCACGACGGCCTTGGCATAAGCGTCGGTCTCAGCGGCATTCAAGCCCATGAGCTTTGCGGCCCACTCACCGATCAGTCGGTTTCGGCGCGCCGTGATGCGGAAAAGCATCTCCTGATCATGGGCGAACTTACTTTCGAATGCGCGCTCACGATCGTCGAAAGTCGTCATCGTCATCCCTTTCCGCTTCTTCGTGGAAGATAAGAAGCTACCGTCGAGGTTGCAACGCGTTCAGGCGCCCATTTCAAGCAGCGAGCCAGGGACGATCGGAGGCGATCTTGTTTTCGTAAACTTCTATCTTGTGGTTCGCGGCCAGCGTGAGGCCGATCTCATCCGTCCCATCAAGCAAGCAGTCCCGCCGAAACGGGTCCATCTCAAAGGTGAAGCGGTCCTGAAAGGGGGTGGTGACGGTGCAGGTCTCAAGATCGATCGTGATCGGATCGGTCTTCGCCACTTCAAGCAGCCGATCGACCGCAGCCTGCGGCAACACCACCGTCAGGATACCGTTCTTGAATGCGTTGCCTGAAAAGATGTCGGAAAAGCTGGGTGCGATGACGGCTGTCACGCCCAGATCGTTGAGCGCCCAGGCGGCATGCTCGCGACTCGACCCGCAGCCAAAATTGTCACCGGCGATGATAATCGGGGAATGCCGGTAGGCGGGATCGTCGAAAACATTGCCTGGCTCGGCCCGGATCGTCTCGAATGCGCCCTTCCCCAGACCCTTGCGGGTGATCGTTTTCAGATAATGCGCCGGAATGATCACGTCGGTGTCGACATTCTTACGGCCGAGCGGATAGGCGCGGCCGTGAACCTGTTTGATCGGGTCCATCAGCGTCCTCCCATCAGTTCGCGCACATCGCTGAAGCGGCCTGTCACCGCGGCTGCCGCCGCCATTGCCGGTGAAACGAGGTGCGTCCGCGCACCCGGCCCCTGCCGGCCGACGAAGTTGCGGTTAGAGGTGGAAGCGCACCGCTCGCCCGCCGGCACCTTGTCCGGGTTCATCGCCAGGCACATCGAGCAGCCCGGCTCCCGCCATTCGAAGCCGGCTTCGGTGAAGATCCGATCCAGGCCTTCGCGCTCGGCCTGCCGCTTCACCAGCCCCGAACCGGGCACGACCAGCGCCTGACGGATGCCGTCAGCTACCTTGCGCCCCCGGACCACCTCGGCAGCCGCACGCAGATCCTCGATCCTGCTGTTCGTGCAGGAGCCGATGAAGATGTGCTCGACGGGCACGTCCTGCATGCGAGTACCGGGTACCAAGCCCATATAATCAAGCGATTTGCGCGCCGCTTCCTGCTTGGCAGGATCCGCGAAGCTCATCGGATCGGGTACGGAGCCGGTGATCGCGACCACATCCTCGGGGCTGGTGCCCCAGGTGAGGTTCGGCGCAATATCGGCGCCGTTCAGGGTCACAACCGCGTCATACCGCGCGCCGGGGTCTGTCGGCAGCGTCTTCCACCATGCAACGGCTTTTTCCCAGTCTTCGCCTTGCGGGGCCATGGGGCGGCCTTTCAAATAGCTGTAGACCGTTTCGTCGGGAGCGATCAGGCCGGCGCGCGCGCCGCCCTCGATCGACATGTTGGAAACGGTCAACCGACCTTCGACCGACATCGCGCGGATCACATCACCAGTATATTCGATGACATAGCCGGTGCCGCCCGCGGCGCCGATCTTGCCGATGATCGCGAGCACCACATCCTTAGGCGAAACGCCGAAGCCGAGCGTGCCATCGACCCGAATTTCCATCGTCTTGGACTGTTTGAGCAGCAAGGTCTGCGTCGCCAGCACATGTTCCACTTCGGACGTGCCGATGCCGAACGCCAGCGCCCCAAGCCCGCCATGCGCGGACGTATGGCTGTCCCCGCAGACGATCGTCGTGCCCGGGAGAGAAAACCCCTGCTCAGGCCCGACGACGTGCACGATGCCCTGTTCAGGCGCGATCGCATCGATGTAGCGAATGCCGAATTCGGGCGCGTTTCGCTCCAGCGCGGCGAGTTGCTGCGCCGATTCCTGATCCGCAATCGGCAAACGCCTGCCTTCCGCGCCGACCCTGGGGGTAGTCGGCAGATTATGATCGGGAACAGCCAGGGTGAGATCCGGGCGACGTACCTTGCGCCCCGCCACGCGAAGGCCTTCAAAAGCCTGCGGGCTCGTCACTTCATGCACAAGGTGACGATCAATGTAGATCAGGCAGGTGCCGTCATCCCGCCTGTCGACGACATGCGCATCCCAAATTTTTTCATAGAGCGTGCGGGGCTTGCTGGACATCTCGCGCGCATTAACGGCTTTTTCTCACCAGTTAAAGAGCCCGCGCCTGATCCGCGATCGGGCTCCCGCAACAATGAGTTCCCGCGCTTTGCAATCCGCGCGGAACGCCGACGTACAGGCAAAAAACTCATTTCGCATGGTTAACGAGTCTGGAACCATGTTTGGGTAAATTTTCGTATTCTATTTCTGCGAAAACCCCACGGATGAGAAAATGTGAGAGGGCTGAGGATGAGCAGCGTTTGAGACAGACTGGCTACGCCATTTTTCCGAACTTCGATGCAAGGATCGGACGATGGTTCGATCCGACGTGGGCCAACCGGAATTAACCAATCCGGAACCCATTTATCTTAAGCTGGAGCTAAGCAGGTTCTGCATTGCAAGCCCTGCAACTACAAAAGGGGTCGTTCGAGATGATGCATTGGTACCGTAAATATCCACCGATCCGGCGTAAGCTGACCATAGCCTTCGGCTTCATGGCAGGGATTATTATGCTCTGCATGGCGACGGCATTCTGGCTCCATTCGCATCTTTCAAGTGCGGTGGAGGATAGTATGACGCCGCGGTTGCAGGCGGCGTTCGATAGAACCTTCGCAACCGCTTCGACCATTTTCATTACCTGCACCATAGTTGGTGTCCTGGCGGCGATTTTCTTCCGCAAGGCCATCGCGGATCCCTATGTCACGACCGTCGTTCGCATGGAGGGGCTGGCTGCGGGTAATCTCGACAGCGAAATCCTTTTTACCGATTATAATGACTGTGTCGGCCGAATGACGCGCGCCATGCACAGCTTCCGGGATGCCGCGGTTGCTCGAATCGCAGCGGAAACGGAAGTGCGCAAAAACCAGGAAAGCCAACAGATCATCGTCGATGCGCTTGCCGCGGGGCTTCAGCAGCTTGCCTCCGGAAATCTCTCGTGCCGGATCAACGCGGCCTTCCCACCTGAATATGAACAGCTTCGGGACAATTTCAACGCCACCAGCGATGCGCTCGCGTCAGCGATAGGCTCGGTTGCCGAAGCTGCCGAAGCGATCCGCACCGGCTCCACGGAAATCTCGACAGCGTCGGATGATCTGTCGCGCAGGACCGAGCAGCAAGCGGCCTCGCTCGAGGAGACGGCGGCAGCGATGGATCAGGTAACCTCTTCGGTCCGCGATACCGCCAAGAGCGCCGGCGATGTCAGCCAAGCAGTGGCGCAGGCGCAGGCAGATGCACAAGAGGGCGGTCGGGTTGCCCGCGAAGCGGTCGAGGCGATGGGCGGCATCGAGAAATCAGCCCAGCAGATCGCCCAGATCATCTCGGTGATCGACGGCATCGCCTTCCAGACCAACCTGCTCGCGCTCAATGCGGGCGTCGAGGCGGCTCGCGCCGGGGATGCCGGCAAGGGCTTTGCGGTGGTCGCCAGCGAGGTACGTGCCCTCGCCCAGCGTTCGGCCGATGCCGCCAAGGACATCAAGGAGCTGATCAACGTCTCGACCCAGCAGGTCGATACGGGCGTGAAGCTGGTCAGCCGCACCGGCGATGCGCTCGACCGGATCACGACAAAGGTCGCGGACACCGCCGGGATGATCCAGCAGATCGCGCATGGCGCGCAGGAGCAGGCCGGCGCGATCAGCCAGGTCAACACCGTCGTCAACGACATGGACAAGATGACCCAGCAGAACGCAGCCATGGTCGAGCAATCCACCGCGGCCGCGCGCAGCCTTGCCGACGAAGCCAACCGCCTCGCCACCCTCGTCGATCAGTTCAACCTCGGCGAACAAACTTCGGGGCGCACCGTTTCGCGGCGCAACAGCCAGCCACCGGCCCGCCCGGTCCACGCGCCAGCGCCCCGCGCACTCGGAAATCTCGCGCTTGCGCAACAGCCTGACGAGGACTGGACCGAGTTCTGATCTGGCGGCCCGCCACATCGTGACCAGAAATTGACCTGGTCGCGCCAACCTAAGACGAGCAGGAGATGGGTCGTGCAGATTAATCTTCCAGCGACGTTGGATCGCTCGGCAGTCGAAGCTTTGACGGGAGAGCTTCGCACTGCGATCCAATCAGGCGAAGAGATCCTCGTCGATGCGGCGAATGTCGATCGCATCGGCCAGGCCGGGCTTCAACTCCTGCTCAGCGCGCATAAAAGCGCCCAATCCGCTGGGATAGTATTCGGGATCATCAAGCCGAGCGTGGCGATCAGCGACGCTGCGGCCCTCACCGGCCTTTCCAGCCACCTCTTCCCTGCACCGGCGGCCATCTGAGCGGCGGAGACACATCGTGCAGTTCGACGAAATCCAGCAGATTTTCTTCCTTGAGTGCGAGGAAGGTCTTGCCGCTGCCGAAGGGGGCCTCATCGCCTTCCAAAACGGGCAACAGGACGGTGAGACGATCAACACCATCTTCCGCGCGGTCCATTCGATCAAGGGCGGTGCAGGCGCCTTTGGCTTCAACGCGTTGCAGGCCTTCACGCATAAATATGAGACGGTGCTGGATCTTGCCCGCGAGGGGACCTTGCCGCTCACGCCCTCGTTGATTGCGGTGCTCCTGCGCGCGTTCGACATGCTGTCCGATCATATTGCCGCGATCCGCGGCGAGGCGGACACACCAGACGATGGTGCGGTGCTGACCCTGCTCGAATCCACGGCGAAAGGCGAAGTTACGATAACCGGGAGCGCCAGCGACGCTTCGGCCTCCGAACCTGAGCAAAGCACGGTCCCCGGGCTCGATTTCAGTTTCGACGATCTGATGAGTACGCTCAACGAGGCGGAAGCCACGCCGGTAGCGGACGAATCGGGCACATGGACGCTCAAGGTGCGGCCCGGAAAAGGCGCTCTCGCAAATGGCGGCGAACCGATGCTGCTGATCCGCGAGCTGATGGAGCTTGGTGCCCAATTCGTGGAAACCGATGTCTCCGCGGTTCCGACGCTGGACAGTTTCGACGTGGACGGTGCCTATCTCGCCTGGACCTTTGCGGTGCCTTTGCGCGTCAACGAAAGCGATGTGCGCGAGATTTTCGATTTTGTGCTGGACAGCTGCGACCTTGATGTCGTTCGGTCCGAGCAGCCGAGTGAAGCTGCGGCTTCTATCGAACCCGCGGAGACCCCGCGCCTCGCTCCGCTCGTTTCGGTCAAATCGACTCCGACGCCAACCGCGCAAGCCAGGCCGCCAGAACCCGATCCCGCACCAGCGGCTGCCGCTCCTGCTGCTGCCGCGCCTGCTGCCGCCGCGCCTGCAGCGGCGCAAACCATTGCGGGCGGGCAGACGATCCGCGTTGATCTGGAGAAGCTGGATCGANTGGTGAANCTTGTCGGCGAGCTNGTCATCACCCAAGCGATGCTCGCGCAGCAATTGTCATCCAACGGCCTCGCCGCGATGGCCGAGCTTGCCGATCTCGACCAGCTCACCCGCGAGCTGCAAGACAGCGCGATGTCGATCCGCGCGCAACCGATCAAATCGGTCTTCAGCCGCGTGCCGCGCATCGTGCGCGAGCTGGAGGGCGAGACCGGCAAGCAGGTCCGGCTCGACATCGAAGGCGAGATGACGGAGCTCGACAAGACGGTCGTCGAGCGGATCGGCGAACCGCTGACGCATCTCATTCGCAATGCCATCGATCATGGGCTCGAATCGACGGAAGCACGTCTCGCAGCAGGCAAGCCCGCCCAAGGCGTGGTCAAGCTCTCGGCTGAACACCGCGGCGGCCGCATTCTGATCTGCGTGTCCGATGACGGCGGCGGCATCAACCGCGAACGCGTCCGCACCAAGGCGATCGAGCGCGGCCTCATAACCGCCGAAACACAGCTGGCAGACGAAGAGATCGACAATCTGATCTTTGCGCCTGGCTTTTCGACTGCGGAAACGGTTTCAAACATCTCGGGCCGCGGCGTCGGCATGGATGTCGTCCGCAAAAATGTCGAAGCGCTCGGCGGGCGGATCAGCATTCAGTCGCGCCCGGGCCATGGCTCAATCTTCACGCTGGCGCTGCCGCTGACGCTCGCGATCTTGGACGGCATGATCGTCTCGGTTGGTGCGGAAACCTACGTCATCCCGCTGACTCACATCGTTGAAAGCCTGCGCCCGCAGGCCGATGAGATAACCTCGATGGGCAACGGCCGGCAGATGCTCAATGTGCGTGGCGCCTTCCTGCCGATCACACCGATCGGCCAGCGGCTCGGCGTGCAAGGCGCACAGAATGATCCGACGAAGGCGGTCCTGATCGTCGTCGACTCCGAAGAAAATGGTCAGAGCGTCGTGATGGTGGACTCGATCCTCGATCAGCGCCAGGTCGTCATCAAGAGCCTCGAGAGCAATTACCGGCCAGTCGCCGGCATTTCGGGCGCGACCATCCTTGGCGACGGCAGGGTCGCGCTCATTCTCGATGTCGAGGGCCTGACCAACGTCCGCGGCCAATGGCGTCATGCCGCATGACGCCACTCGCGTTCAATTCCGGCAAAGTCTCCGGCTCGGCTGAATTCCCAGGCACCGGCGAATTCACCTATACTCAGGCCGATTTCGAGACGATCGCCTCGCTCATCTATGCGCATGCCGGGATCGTCATGACGCGGGAAAAGGCGATGCTCATCTTTTCTCGCTTTACCAAGCTCTTACGTGCCAGAGACATGCGCGTATTCGCTAATTATGTGGAGCTGATCCGCACCGATTCTGCAGAGCGGCGCATCGCTATCGAGGCTCTTACCACAAACCACACCCGCTTCTTCCGCGAGGATCATCATTTCACGCATTTCGAGCGGCAGGTCCGTCCGCATCTGATCGAGAAGCTGCAGGCGAAGCAGCGCGTCAGAATGTGGTCGGCCGGGTCATCGAGCGGGGAGGAAGTCTACTCGCTCATGATGACTATGCTGGGGTGCGACAAGCAGTTCCTGCGCCAGATCGCCAGCGGCGACATGGCAACACTCGCCACGGATCTGGCGCAGCATGTGCTCGATGCCGCGATCCGGGGCGAATATCCCGCAAACGCGGCCGACGATATCCCATCAGCGCTATCCGAGCTGTGGACACGGATCGAGGGAAGCAAGCTGGTGATCGCGCCGCAGGTACGCGAACTCGTCCGGTTTCGGCGCCTCAACCTGCTCGACGCGTGGCCGATCAAGAATAGGTTCGACGTGATCTTCTGCCGCAACGTGATGATCTATTTCGACGAACCCACCAAAGAAACGCTGATCGGCCGTTTCGCAGATCATCTGCATGACGGCGGCTATCTCTACATCGGCCATAGCGAGCGGGTTCCGCCGTCGTTGAACGGTCGGCTGATCTCGGCGGGGCAAACGATTTTCCGGAAGGTCGGCCAGTGAGCGTTCGTGCCCTGATCGTCGATGACTCGCCCACGATGCGAGCACTCATCTCGACGCTGTTGAGCCGCGATCCGGACGTGGAGGTGATCGGCACTGCGCACGACGCCCCGATGGCGCGTCAGATGATCAAGGAACTCGATCCCGACGTGATCACGCTCGACATTGAGATGCCGCATATGAACGGGCTCGATTTTCTCGAGAAGATCATGAAGTTGCGGCCGATGCCCGTGGTGATGGTATCCACCCTCACTCAGAAAGGCGCTGAGGCAACGGTGCGCGCACTCGAGCTTGGCGCCGTCGACTGTTACGGCAAGCCATCCGGCGGGATGCGCGAAATCCTGTGCACCGACGATGGAACGCTTGCGGAAATCGTCAAGCAGGCCGGTCGCCGCAGGCGGCGGCCCGTTGCGGTCGCAAGGCCACTCCCGCCCGAGGATTTCATTGGCAATGGGCGCATGGTTGCGGTTGGCTCGTCGACGGGCGGCGTCGAGGCGCTTATCCAATTGCTCCAAGGCTATCCAGCCGCCTGCCCGCCCACCGTGATCGTGCAACATATGCCAGCGACCTTCACGCCTGCCCTGGCCGCACGGCTGAACGATTCGGGACTTGCCACCGTGAAGGAAGCTGAGGACGGCATGCCCTTGCGCACGGGCCATGTATATCTTGCGCCAGGAGGAGAGCGTCACACGCTGATCGGCGGTTCGGCCGACAACGCATATGTGCGGTTGGTAGATGCATCTCCGGTTTCCGGACATCGTCCGTCGGTGGATGTGTTGTTCAGATCAGCGGCGCAAACGCTGGGCGAACGCGCGGTGGGCGCGATCCTTACCGGCATGGGCGCTGACGGTGCGCAAGGCCTGCTCGAAATGAAGAAGGCCGGCGCGTCGACCCTCGCCCAGGATGAAGCGAGTTGCGTGATCTACGGGATGCCCAAGGTAGCTGCCCAAATCGGCGCGGCCGACGAAATCGTGTCCATCGATAGAATGAGCCAGCGGATTCTCAAGCTATGCAGCGCGTGAACCCCCAGGAATTTCGGGGCAAATTCTCCGCCCTGCCCGAGCGGCGAATCAACGTGCTCCAAGGGACCTGCCGCGTCAGCGGGGAACCCAACGTCATTCTCACCACTGTGCTCGGCAGCTGCATCGCGACCTGCCTTTATGATCCCGTGGCGCGCATAGGCGGCATGAACCACTTCCTGCTTTCGGAGCCATCCGATAGCACCGGGGCCAAAGACGATCATGCCCAGCGCTACGGCGTCTACGCCATGGAAGTGCTGATCAACGAAATGCTGAAGGCCGGCGCGACCCGGCCGAACCTGCGCGCGCATCTTTATGGCGGTGCAAACCTGCATGTGGGAATGAAATCGATCGGATCGGCCAATGCAAAGTTCGCGACCGATTTCCTGCGTCGTGACGGCATTCCGCTCGCGCACAGCCATATCGGGGGCAACGACGCGCGCCGGGTCGATTTCCGTGCAGCGTCCGGCCAGGCGCGCTGCAAGGTAGTGAATGGGGAGGCGATTCCGGAACGCAAGGTCGAGCCGCCCAGTGTGTGCAATTCCGGAGAGGTTGAGCTGTTTTGATGGGCGCGAGAGGCGTCCGGGCAAAGGCAATTTTAATGAGTGGGCAATATGTTCCGGCGGCGTTTGAGGCCACGGAAGCATCAAGTGGGGAAAAGTTCGTGTCGAAAACCATACTCACGGTCGATGACTCGAAGAGCATGCGGATGCTCCTACGGAGCGCGCTGACTCAGCAGGGCTATGTCGTCCAGGAGGCCGAAGACGGTGTCGAAGCCCTCCAATGGCTCAGCCAGAACGAGCCACACCTTGTCATTACCGATATCAACATGCCGCGCCTCGATGGTTTCGGCCTGATTGAAGCGTTGCGAGCACAAGCGCGATGGGATTCAATGCCCATCCTCGTACTAACGACGGAGAGCTCCGACGACAAGAAAGCGCGCGCGCGCAATGCGGGCGCAACCGGTTGGATCGTCAAGCCGTTCGATCCCGAAAAACTGACGTCAGCCGTGCGGCGCGTCATTCACTGAGAGGATGCAATCCATGATCCGTCAACTCATCACCTTCCAGATCGGCGAGCAGTATCTGGGCGTCGATATCATGGCCATCCGCGAGATTCGCGCATGGTCGCCGACCACCCTGCTGCCCAAGGTGCCGCAGCATGTGCGCGGCGTCGTCAACCTGCGCGGCACGGTGTTGCCGGTAATCGACCTTTCCTCTCGCCTGGGCTGGGGATTGATCGAGCCAACCCAGCGCCACGTGATCATCGTCGTGCGGATCGCGGACCAGCTCCAGGGGCTGATCGTCGATGCCGTGAACGACATCGTTACGATCAATGGCGAGGATCTGCAGCCGCCGCCCAACATGGGTGATGGCGCCTTCGGCTTCTTGGAAGGTCTGGTTTCGGTCGACGACCGAATGGTGATGGTGCTCTCGCTCGAGGCGCTCGCGCTCGATCAGGATGTCGCCGCCCTCAGCGAAGCTGCCTAGTTAGCATTTTACCTTGAAAGAGCCCGCCAATGAGCAATGCCCGCGTCCTGATCGTTGATGACTCGCTTACCATGCGGGCGTTGATCTCGCAGATTCTCGAATCTGCGGAGGGCATCAGCGTGATCGGTGCTGCTGCCAACGCCGACGAGGCGCGCGAGATGATCATCGCGCACAAGCCCGACGTCATGACCCTCGATATCGAAATGCCGGGTATGAACGGCCTGGAATTTCTCGAGGAAACCATGCGCGAACGGCCGATGCCGGTCGTCATGCTCTCGACGTTAACGCAAAAGGGCGCCAAAGCCTCGATCGAGGCAGCACGGTTAGGTGCGGTCGACAGCTTTCCCAAACCGACGTCAACCTCGATGGAAGAGTTTAACCGGCTCGCTCCCAAGCTGGTGGCACTCGTCATTGCCGCCGCCACCGGCAAGGTGCTCAGCACCGAAGAGCGCGCCGAGCGCCGTGCTCGCCGTCCGGCCGCCACCAGCAATTTCCGTTGGAACGGTAAAATGATCGCAATGGGCGCTTCTACCGGCGGCGTCGAGGCGCTGTTCGATCTGCTGCCGCGCTTTCCGGAAAATTGCCCGCCGACGCTGATCGTCCAGCAGTTCGGCAGCGGCTTTACCGATGCGCTTATTGAGGAACTCAACTCGGTCACGCATGCCACGGTAACGCCCGCGGTCGACGGCACGCCGATCCAGCAGGGCCATATCTACATTCCTACCAGCGAATCCGCGCATATGGTGATCGATCGCTGGCCGAACCCGACGGTGCGGCTGCTGCCCGCGGATCCGGTCAATGGCCGCCGCCCTTCGATCGACCTTCTGTTCGCGACCATCGCCAAGACGGCGCGTGCCGATGCCATCGGCGTCATGCTGACCGGCATGGGCAAGGACGGCGCGGCAGGATTGAAGGCGCTGCGCGTCGCTGGCGCCAAGACGATCTGCCAGGATCAGGCAACCAGCGTGGTATATGAGGCGCCCGCGGCCGCAAAGGCAATCGGTGCAGTCGAGATCGAACTGCCGCTGGACGCCATTGCCGGTGCGGCGCTCGAAGCCTGCCGCGAAGTTTCCAGCAAAGCGGCTTGATGTCCAAGGATCATCATCGCGGCGATCCCAGTCACGAAGACAGGGCCATTCTGGCGCTGTTGGCGGAAGAATTGCTGAGCGCGCGCGCGCAGCTCGAAAACCTCGCCGATACGCTGTGCGCTGACGAAACCGTGGTGACGCGACACATGTCGGCATTGCAGACGCTGGACAGCGTTGGCCAGCGACAGGCGGCGATCGCGCAGATCATCAGCGCCAACGATATAGCAGCCACTGCCCGCGCCGTTTCTCTCGAAGTGATCGCGCGACGTCTTTCCGGCAGCGCCGCCCAGAGCTGAGCCGGTTCAGATTGAACCGGATCAGCTCCAGCCGTTCTTCGTTTGCCGGGATTTCCGAACCGACAGGTGATTCCCCCTGCCTCGAAATCACTCCAAGCCCCTTCCAGTTGCAGATTCGCTACCTCGCAAAGCTGGAGCCATGCGAGCACACGCATTCTGAACGCTATCGCCTTGGCCAGTAAAGCTGCCCCCTCAGTGGCTAAAGAATGTTGATTTCGGTCGTTAACCTAGAAAGAGCGTATTTCGGGGGGCGATTTCCTACGAAATTAATGTTGCGGAGGTGGCACGGTTAAATTGCGATAACCCTTATTCATCGTTTCTTAGATAAATATGCTTTAACCGCACCACGAAGTAATCTCTGAACAGAGCGAATCTAACTTGGCTTCATTGCTTCCAGCAATGGGGTTTGAGTTGCTTCGTATAATTGCTTCCTATCGTAGATCGTTCAAGCTTGCCGCCAGCTTGCTGCTCGCTTGTGCGTCTCCTCTCTTCCAAGGAAATGTCGGCAGGCTCGACAATTTTCAGGAACGCACCCTCGCCGCGCATAATCGCGAGCGGGCAGCGCTGGGGATAGCACCGCTTGAATGGGATCAAGGGCTTGCCGCCGATGCCGCCCAATGGGCGCAGCATCTAACCCGCGTCGGCTATCTGGTTCACTCCGAGGACGATCCCTACGATCCCGATCCCCAGGGCGAAAATCTCTGGGCGGGCACTGCGGGCTATTATAGCGCCGATGCCATGGTCGGCCTCTGGATTGCGGAAAAGCGCAATTTCAGGCCAGGCATCTTCCCGGCCAACAGCCGCACGGGCAATTTAGAGGATGTCGGCCACTATACTCAGCTGATGTGGCGCTCCACGCACAAGGTCGGCTGCGCGCTGGCGCGCGGCCGCAACGACGAGTTCATGGTGTGCCGCTATAGCGAAGGCGGCAATGTTATAGGCGAGCGTCCGTTCTGAGCTCCTCGACCCGGTCGAGAATCTCCTGCTCCTCATCGGTCGGTTCCTTGCGCGTCATACGCACCGCGCCGCCGATCAGCGTAAATCCGACCAGCAGCTGAAGCCAAGTATGCGGCTCCGGCACGCCGCCCACGCCGGGGAAACCCGGCGTTCCCGGAACCACCGGCGGCGTATCTGGATTGCCTGGATTGCCCGGACCGCCAAACGCCGGAGGGAGGCCCGGCGATTTCGGTTTCAGCGGGCCTAACGCGAGAATGGGGCCAGACGGCAAGGGCGCCTTCCCGTCGGGCATTGAGCGCGGAAACGCAGCCGGAACGACATCCGGGAAACCGGTGCCGAGCGGCGTGGCGCCGATCGTCGTGCAGGGGGCCACTATGGAGACGGGCACCGCGCGCTCGCGTGTCTTCGGCAGCGCATATTCGTGCGGCGCGGTAGCCCGATGAACGGCATTGCGCACCTTCGGAACCGCCATTGTGAGCGTCCCTGCCCCGACCACCGGGCAGACGCAGGTGGCGATCAACCTGGCCGTCTTGGACGCTACAATCGACGCAAGCATGACTTAATCCCCTATTGGTGCCCTACGACGTCGGCCAATTTTAGCTCAACCCGTCGTGGATTACTAACGCCTTAACCACCTTTTCCGGCAACACACGTTAAAAAGCGGTTAAGCATATCCGTTAGCCCGACGATCACTTGCAGGACGGTCGATAGCCCCTGTTTCATCCCTTGGATTCAACACGCTTTCCATTACGCCTGCGGTCCAATCGCCAGCACGCGGCGGGCCGGGTGGGTTCCTGGACGCATCCGTCCTCACGGATTTTTCACAACCAACGCAGAGACTTGGTGTCTTCGAGCCGGCTAACGTATGAAACCCATGCTGTTGAATTGCGCCGAGCGCCGTGCTGGTTTATACCGCGACCGTACGCCTCGGTAGCACGTTCGGATCAGGACGCGGCAGCCGGGGCGCGATCTTTTTTGAAGCACCGAAAGGCTCGCCGCATGTCCCGCCGCCGCCAGATCTACGAAGGCAAGGCTAAAATTCTCTATGAAGGCCCCGAGCCCGGAACGCTGATCCAATATTTCAAGGACGACGCGACCGCATTCAACGCGCAGAAGAAGGGCACGATCAGCGGAAAGGGCGTGCTGAACAACCGCATTTCCGAACATATCTTCACCCTGCTCGGCAATATCGGCGTACCGACGCACTTTATCCGCCGGCTCAATATGCGTGAGCAGCTGATCCGCCAGGTCGAGATCGTTCCGATCGAGGTCGTCATCCGTAACGTGGCTGCCGGATCGCTGGTCAAGCGGTTGGGGATCGAACAGGGCACCCAGCTTCCGCGCACGATCATCGAATATTATTTCAAGGACGATGCGCTGGGCGACCCGATGGTATCCGAGGAACATATCGCCTGCTTCGGCTGGGCGAGCCAGGAAGAGATGCACGACATCGCGGATATGGCGATCCGGGTGAATGATTTCATGTCCGGCATGTTCGCGGCGATCGGGATCCGGCTCGTGGACTTCAAGCTCGAATTCGGCCGCATCTGGGAAAATGACTATGCCCGGATCATCCTGGCGGACGAAATCAGCCCCGACGGCTGCCGCCTGTGGGACATGGTCAGCGGCGAGAAGCTCGATAAGGATCGCTTCCGCCTAGATCTCGGCGGCGAAGTCGAAGCCTATCAGGAAATCGCCCGCAGGCTCGGCCTGATGCCGGAAGATGCCGAGAACACGATTCTCGACCTCGACAAGCACCGCAAGAGCCGGGGCAAATAGTTTTCCCCGGCAGTCTTTTTAGAGGCTGTTAACCAATCCGGGTCCATAGCTTCGGCGAAGAACTTTGTGTTCGCCGAGGGACCCATCATGCGTAAGCCACTTCTGCTCGTAAGCCTCACCACGCTCGCCGCCTGCAGCGGCGGCGGCCCCCAGACGGCCGGCGGAACCGCCGTGACGGGCGGCGGCACGACGGTCGTATCGAGCAACAACGGCACGTTCGTGAATCCGACGCAAAAGAAGACCTATTCCGCGATCGGCGGCGTCCAGAGCTATCACTACAGCACGGACGACCGTAATGTGTCGCAGCAATATAACCAGCTTTACGCCGGCAATGCGTCTACGGCGCGCAACAGCGGCATCACGATTTCCTATGACCCGCGCGATGCAATTTTCGAGCTCGCCATTGCCGATACGCCCGGCAACGTAAACCAGACCACACGCTACCAGGACCCTGCTCACCGCACCGATTTCGGCGGCGCCAAGCAGCCACAGGACGGCACGCCGAACATCCCAGGCAAGGGCGTTCTCTATCTCGAAAGCGGCAGCGCCACCGGGCAGCTCACCAAGGATCCAAGCCAGACGCAGACCAGCCTCCCCACCGGCTTGGCCAACGCCAGCTCGAACGAGTTTACGTTCTTCTATCAGAAGCCGGGCACCACCACCCAATATGTGACATGGGCCGGCTATTTGCGAAATCAGGTATCGATCGCGCAAGTAACCAATCCGAATAACTCAACCTACCTGCGCCAGGACAATGTGCTCGAGCGCGCGGCTTTCGTGTTCGGTGAGCGCACTGACAACAACAATGTGCCGAAAACCGGCACGGCGAGCTACACCGGCGACATGATCGCCACCATGGTTTATAATCCGCTGCTGGACGTGGATCCTTCCACGCCGACTTATTACCAGTGGATCTCCGGCTCCAATACAACCAACGTCGATTTCGGCGCCAACAGCTTCTCGACCACCATGACCGGCACGGTCTCTGCGCCAATGTATGACGCTTATACGTCGCAAACCCATGTTCTCGACGCCGGCGCGACGTTCAATGCTGCCGCCAGTGGCTCGATCGACCTGGTCAACAAGGGCGGCTTCAGCGGCCAGGTTGGTTCGGCATCTTTCACGCAAGGGGGTACCACCACCCCCGTCAATATTGCGGGGTCAAGCATCGACGGGGCTTTCTATGGGCCTAACGCCCAAGAGGTCGGCGGCGGCTTCCGTGTCGTTGGCGGCACGCCGGATCAGCGGATCGACATTCTCGGGGCGTTCACGGGCAAGAAGCCCTGACGAAAGTTCCGGGGGGTGCGCATTTCTCTGTCTCGTCGCCTGCTGCTGGCGCTTGGCGCCAGTGCGCTGGTGGGGCTTTCGCCGGTTCCGGACAGCCCCGCCCTGCAGAATTGCAGCAACGGCGTGTGCAAGGTGCAGATGACTGCGCCGCAGCTCCTGTCCGCGGCTGAAAAGGCTGTTCTCGACAAGCGTTATGACGAAGCCAGGCCGATGCTGGCGGCGCTTGCCAATGCGCCCGAACTCTCGATGCAGCGGCATTTCCTGCAAGGCTATATGGCGGCCCAGACCAACGATCTGCACAGCGCCGAGAATGAGTTCCGCGCCGTGCTGCGCGACCGGCCAGACATGACGCGGGCACGCCTGGAACTGGCCGGCGTCCTGCTTCGTGAGGGCAAGGAAGCGGCGGCCGACCATCATTACCGGCTGGCCGAGGAAGATTCCGAGGTGCCTCCCGAAATCGAGCAGACCATTCGGCAGGTGCGCGGCTATATCCGAAGCCATCGCAACTGGACCTTCAACGTCGATTTCGGCCTCGCGCCCGACAGCAATATCAACAGCGCGACCGACGCAGCGGCGGTGCCGATCTTCGGCACGCAATATCCACTCGACCCGAGTGCCCGCCGCAAATCGGGCGTGGGGCAGATGGTCGGTGCAAGCGGCAGCGTGCGGCTGCGGCTCAAGGACGGCCTCGCCATGGTGGTCGATGCCAACGGCCAGTTCACCAACCAGCGCGGCAGCGACGCCGACGATTTGTCGGCGTTGATCGCCGCCGGCCCCGAACTCACGATGAAGAACGGCGCGCGCATCGCCGTCCAGGCGCTCGGCTACACGCATCTCTATGGCGGCAAGGTCGCGCAGCAGGGGCCGGGCGTCCGCGTTTCCTACCAGCAGAACCTCAACAAGGGGGCGCGGGTCTCCGCTCTGTTCGACGTGCGCAACGTCAAATCCCACTTTTCGACAGCTTATGACGGGACGAGCTACTCGGCTTATCTTACCTATGAGCGCGTCGTCCATCACTCGCTGGTGGCGTCGGCAACGATATTCGGCCGCCGCGATGACCTGAATTCGGGCGGCTATTCGAACAAGGAACTCGGGGTCAATTTCGGCATTGGCGGCGAACTGCCGAAAGGCATCAATGCGGGGCTTTCGGCCGGCATTTCTCGTGCCTTGTTCGATGATCCGATCATCGCCTTCGATCCCGACCGGCGCAAGGACTGGCGCTACAGCGCGCGGGCCTATCTCGGCCTGCGTTCGATCCGGGTGATGGGCTTCTCGCCCTCGATCACCTACACCTGGTCGCATACCTCGACCAACGTGCCGCTCTATCGCGTCGAGCGGCACCGCGCGGAATTCAGTCTCGCACGCTATTTCTGAGCGGCTGCCTCGCGCGCCAGCAATTTTTCCTTTCGATCAAGGCCATAGGCATAGCCGCCCAGGCTGCCATCGGTCCGCTTTGCCCGATGGCAGGGGATAAGCACCGCGACCGGATTGGCGCCACAAGCCGAACCCACCGCACGAACCGCCTTGGCATTGCCCGCGCGGGCGGCGAGTACGGCATAGCTTGAGGTCTCGCCAGGCGGAATGCGCGAGAGTTCGCGCCACACCGCTTCCTGGAACGCCGTGCCCCGCACATCGAGCGGCAGGTCCGGCATCCGCGACGGCTCTTCAACGGCAGCAACGGCGCGCGCCGCCAAGGCAGCCAGCGCATCGCCGCCTTCCAATATGTCCGCCTTGGGAAAGCGAGCGCGCAAAGCGACCTCGTCCTCGTCGAAGGACAAGCGGCAGATTCCCTGCTCGGTCGCAGCGACCAGCATGTTTCCGAGCGACGTGGGCGCGATCGTCCAGCGGATGGTGACGCCCTGCCCCCCTTTGCGCCAAATGCTTGGAGCCATTCCCAATCGTCCTTTCGCATCCTCGTAGAAGCGGCTGGCGGTGGAATAGCCAGCTTCATAAACGGCCTCGGTCACGCTCGCCTCGCTGGCCAGCGCCGCCTCCGCCTTTCGTGCGCGCAGCGCCCGGGCATAGCCGACGGGGGTCAAACCCGTCGCACGTTGGAAGACGCGATGGAAATGATGCGGCGCGTAACCCGCGGCCGCCGCTATCGCTTGCAGCGATGGAACCCCCTCACTGGCCGCAATGAAGCCGGTCGCTTTGGCCACCGCTTGCTCGTCACGCGCCACCTCGTCCGGCCGGCAGCGCAAGCAGGGGCGCAATCCAGCCCCGCGCGCCTCGGCGCCATTGGCGAAGAAGCGGACATTGGCTCGCGCCGGGTGCCGCGCCGCGCAGGACGGGCGGCAGTAAATGCCGGTCGTCAGCACGCCGGTGACGAAGCGCCCGTCGAAACTGCGATCGCGCCTGAGGACGGCAGTCCAGGCGGCATTCGGGTCAAGCATGGTCCGTTCCAGAACGCTGCACGCTCGCGGCGAAACACCCCGGCGCCGCGTAATGCGCGTGGATATAAGCGATCGCGGGATCTTCAAACAGCGTGCGAATGGCTCCATCTGCTTCCCCGGGCGCGGCCAGCGTAGCCGCATGCAGCATTGCTTCCTGATCGAACGCCCTGAGCGCGATGGTACGCCGGTCGAGCGCGGGCGGTATGCTCCCGATATAGGCTGCCGCCTGCCGCGCCCGTTCGCTGACATAGATGGCATAAGAGGAGCGGAACGGCGTCGCCACGTCGTGGGACACATGATTCACGAGCAGCAATGTTTCTCCCGGCTCCGCGTCGGTCAAGGTCACGCGGCACGGAAAACCGGGGCTGGCATCGGCAGTGACGCGAATGACGCCGTGCCGGGCAAGCTTCTCCGGCGCGGCGCCCACCAGCGAGGCGTAGCATGACGGATCGATTCCTGCGATGCGATAGCTCATATCCAGTCTCCTATCGGTAACGAAACCGATATATGTTCTTGACCAAATAGCAGCTTCCCGCTGGTTGCGTTCAAAGCAGCGGACTCATCTTGCATCGCAGCACCTCCCCTGCTAACCGGCCCGCGAACCGTGCGGGGACGCCCTAAAGGCGCCCCCTTTTCTGCATGGATCGAATCCAAGGGGACGACAACAGAGTGGAACAATCCGGCGGCATTCAGGCTAGCCTCAGCGGGCGCTACGCAACCGCGCTGTTCGAGCTGGCGCGTGACGCGAAGCAGATCGACACCGTCTCCGCGAGCCTCGGCAAGCTCAAGGCGACGCTGGCTGATTCGGAAGATTTCCGCCGGCTGGTGACGAGCCCGCTGGTTTCGCGTGAAGACGCGGTGAAGGCGATCGACGCCACCTCAGCTGCGCTGGCGCTGGACGACTTGACGAAGAAGTTCGTCGGCGTGCTGGCGACCAACCGCCGGCTTGGCCAGCTCAATGCGGTGATCCGCGCCTTCAACCTGCTGGCTTCGGCGCATAAGGGCGAGATCACTGCGATCGTTACCTCTGCCCATCCGCTCGATGACGATCAGATTGCCGCGCTTAAAGCGAAGCTGAAGGCCGAGCTGACGCGCGATGTCGCACTCGATCTTAATGTCGATCCATCCATTCTCGGTGGCCTGATCGTGAAGGTCGGCAGCCGCCAGGTGGATAGCTCGATCCGAACCAAACTCAATACCCTCGCCAAGGCGATGAAAGGCTGAACATGGATATCCGCGCCGCAGAAATCTCGAAGGTCATCAAGGACCAGATCGCCAGCTTCGGTTCCGAAGCGCAGGTCTCCGAGGTCGGCCAGGTGCTGTCGGTCGGTGACGGCATCGCCCGCATTTACGGCCTCGACAATGTCCAGGCTGGCGAGATGGTCGAATTCGCCAATGGCATCAAGGGCATGGCCCTCAACCTCGAGGCGGACAATGTCGGCGTCGTGATCTTCGGCACCGACGCCGAAATCCGCGAAGGCGACATGGTGAAGCGCACCGGCACCATCGTCGACGTGCCGGTCGGCAAGGGCCTGCTCGGCCGCGTGGTCGACGGCCTCGGCAACCCGATCGATGGCAAGGGCCCGATCGAGGCAACCGAGCGCCGCCGCGTCGAGGTGAAGGCTCCGGGCATCATCCCGCGCAAATCGGTGCACGAGCCGGTGCAGACCGGGCTCAAGGCACTCGACGCGCTCGTTCCGGTCGGCCGCGGCCAGCGCGAGCTGATCATCGGCGATCGCCAGACGGGCAAGACCGCCGTCGCGCTCGATACCTTCATCAATCAGCGCGAAACCAACAAGTCGGGCGACGAGGGCCAGAAGCTTTATTGCATCTATGTGGCAATCGGCCAGAAGCGTTCGACCGTCGCGCAGATCGTTCGCGCGCTCGAAGAAAATGGTGCGATGGAATATTCGATCGTGGTCGCCGCGACCGCGTCGGAGCCCGCGCCGCTGCAGTTCCTCGCGCCTTATACCGGCTGCGCGATGGGCGAATATTTCCGCGACAATGGCATGCACGCCGTGATCGTCTATGACGATCTTTCCAAGCAGGCCGTGGCCTACCGCCAGATGTCGCTGCTGCTGCGCCGCCCGCCGGGCCGCGAAGCCTATCCGGGCGACGTTTTCTATCTCCACAGCCGCCTGCTCGAACGCGCCGCCAAGATGAACGACGCCAACGGCAATGGCTCGCTGACCGCGCTGCCGGTCATCGAAACCCAGGCCGGCGACGTGTCGGCCTATATCCCGACCAACGTGATCTCGATCACCGACGGCCAGATCTTCCTCGAGACCGACCTGTTCTACCAGGGCATTCGCCCGGCGATTAACGTCGGTCTTTCGGTCAGCCGCGTCGGTTCGGCCGCGCAGACCAAGGCGATGAAGAAGGTCGCCGGCTCGATCAAGCTCGAACTCGCCCAATATCGCGAAATGGCCGCGTTCGCGCAGTTCGGCTCGGATCTCGATGCGTCGACCCAGAAGCTGCTCAACCGCGGCGCGCGTCTGACCGAGCTTCTGAAGCAGCCGCAGTTCAATCCGCTCCCCTTCGAGGAGCAGGTCGCTTCGATCTTCGCGGGCGTGAACGGCTATCTCGACGCGATCCCGGTGAACGCGGTCGTCCGCTTCGAAAGCGGTCTGCTGGCGGACCTCCGCTCGAAGCATGCTGACGTGCTCAAGGGCATCCGCGAGACCAAGGATCTCGGCGATGATCTCAAAGGCAAGCTAAAGGATGCCGTCGAAGCTTTCGCCAAGACGTTCGCGTAAGAAACCGGCCGTCACCCTGAACTTGTTTCAGGGTCCACCGGGCCGCAATCCCGGACGGCGCAAGTGGCAGAGTGGATGCTGAAACAAGTTCAGCATGACGATTAGGTAGGAACGACAGGGGTTTAAGTGGCAAGTCTCAAAAGCCTCAAGACCTGGATCGCCTCGGTTAAATCGACCGAGAAGATCATGCGGGCGCTGAGGAAACCGTCTTTAATTGGGATGCTTGGCGTGCTTGCCATGGCCGGCTCGGCGGTTGACTGTGCCAGTGCCAAAAATACGAAGCCTGTGTTGATTAACTATCAAAAAGACAGTGGCGTTGGAATGGGAGCGCTAGGCGGAAAGTTGCTTCATTCTTATGGCTATAAGGACAAGAAACTTGAGAACGGCAATTGGCTGATCACTGGCCAAGCCAAAAGCAATTTAATTGAAGACTCACAATCGATTGCTATCTATCGCGCTGCTGAAATTGCCCTTTCAGAGAGCAAACCGTATATCAAAATCGTTAGCGTCAACGGGAAAAATCTCGCCGCTGCGATGGGTGGAGCAACACCCTCCGCAACATTTTATGGGCCGCAAATTTCCTACGGCACGAGATATGTCATTGAGGTTGAATTCGACGATTCACCGGACAGCATGGCCAATTGCGTAACTGAGGTTTTGAAGCCGAGTTGCAAAACGATTGAAGTAGCCGGGGCAATGGCCGAAATCCGTCCCCATTTAAACATCCAGAACCGGAACTGAGAAGTTAGACCGATATGGCTTCACTCAAGACCCTCAAGATCCGGATCGCCTCGGTCAAATCGACCCAGAAGATCACCAAGGCGATGAAGATGGTGGCCGCCGCCAAGCTCCGCCGCGCGCAGCAGGCGGCCGAAGCCGGCCGCCCCT
>JGI24736J21556_1000025_pt1 | contig 25427 bp, 24 predicted proteins | sample KBSCornC2_FD_21556 | JGI IMG/M metagenome (IMG submission 21556) | reverse complement strand
GCCTTTCGGCCATTGACCAATATTCCTCACTGCTGTACAAAAAAGCATTGGGTTTTTTTCAGACCCAATGTGGTCGATCAACTTTCCAGTTACGACTACGGTTACCGCTAGAAAAGTCATTACCTTTCCTACTACTCACCGAGATAAAAATTAACATCTTAAACCGGATTATTACCTTTTTTTTATAAGGGATTTTCCCCCTTAGTTTAAGGTAGCCAATTTATCTTATACTCACCTGTACACTACTACTATTTATTGTTTAAAACAATATAGTTATTTTTAAACAATATAAAATTCAAATAGTCGTTCAATTAGCATGTGTCAAGTACTTGGACAGTGTTCAGTTAGAGCCATCATCAAACTCTTTATATACTTATACTCTAAGTATATGATAGATAAATTTATCTATACTCTAAGTATATGATAGATAGATCTATCTTATAGATAGATTTATCTATCTATATTGAGGTATATTATTAATATTTATATTTATTATAAATTTAAAGATATAAATAAGCCAGTTTCTGTTTTATTTTTATATTTCTAAAAAAAAAACTAAAATATAGGGTTAATGCTCGAAATTATTATATTTTTAATTAAATTATTTTTTAAAAAATTTATTAGTTTCTGTTTATTTCCTTATATCATTATAATGTTTAATTCTATTAAACATATATCTACTAAGTATTGGACTTTCCTAATTATTAAAAATTTTATATCTTTAGATTTAATTATTAAAATATAAATACTTATAGTATTTACTATATTAATATATTTAATAAAATTAACATATAGTTAATTAATATTTATATATTAACATATAATATTTACTATACAATGAAGACTAAAATTATAATAAACTAATTAATTTTAAACTTAATTTCTATGTTAGTAATAATAAAATTTTCATTATTTTCTATATCTAATTCTAACATACGTTTTAATTTATCTACTATTTTTTTATTAGTTTTAGTAGATAAACTATAATAAGGTATTTTTATTTTATCTTTTTTTAATACTGTACTTCTTTTTGATTTTCTAGTAATAAAGAAAATCAAAAAACCTTTTTGATGTTCTATATAATTCTTATGTATGCATATATCTAACACAGTTAATATATAAATATATATTACTGTTATAGATGGATTAAAAAAATTTAAATTTATTCCGGAAAATTTTCCATTTTTAAATAAAAAATCTTTGTTGTTGATAGCAAAAAATAAATATAATCAGATTATCCTTATAATTTTTTTAGGTGTTATTAACTTTAGAATTTTTTTTAGCATAAAAGACATTTTCATTTTTTTTTATGTATTATAATTAATGTAAATCTAAACCATCTTTAATATATGAACAAGCTAAAACTACAAAAACTTGAGCTTGTATAAATGCAATTGCTAATTCTAAACCTGAGAATGCTATAATAAATGCTAATGGTATTAATCCTAATATGAAAAATAATATACCACTAGTCATAATATTATAAGTGAATCCACTTAAAATACTTAAAAGCATATGACCACTTAATATATTAGCAGCTAATCTTAAACCTAAAGAAACATTTCTAGATAAATATGAAATAAATTCTATTAAAACTAATAAAGGTAATAAAGGTAAAGGACATCCAGAAGGTACAAATAATGAAAAGAAATGTAAACCATGTCTTTGGAAACCTAATATAGTAGCACCTAAAACTATAGTAAAACTAATTGAGAATGTTAAAATAAAATGTGATGTAGATGCAAAGCTATATGGTACTAATCCTATTAAATTATTTACTAAAATAAATATGAATAATACATACATTAAAGGAAAAAACATTTGCCCTTTATTAGGGTTAATTTGATTTATCACAATACCATGTACTGTTGCATATATACTTTCTTGACTTATTGATCAGTTATTTGGTATTATTTTATTGTTATTTGTAGCTAATAAGCTATATATTAATATTATAAAAATATTTATTGATAAATATAAACCTATGTTAGTTAATGATAGGTGTAAATTTCCTAAAATATTGGCATTAAGAGAAAATAAATCTCTTACTTCAAATTGGTCTAGTGGACTTAAAACAAAATCTAAATGACGCATAAAATTGTTTATTTAATACATATAAATCAAAGTATATTTTTCTATACAGAAACTTTATTATTTTATAAATAATAAAGATAATTTTATGATTTATGAATTAATCATAATAATATTTATTACAAATATTATTTTTATAATAGATAATTATATATAATTATAATTTGTTTATGTAAAGCCGTGAAGCAAAAATACGTACAAATTTAGGTAATATGTATTTAGTAAATGCATATATTAATACTGTTAATATAACAAAAGCAAATACTACTTGATTTACAAAAAAGAAAGGTACTAATTGTGGCATTTAAGTTTGTATTTATTTATTTTATTGATACTTTAAATATTAATATCTAGACTTTATAAGATTTAATGGTATTTTTTTTTTTACATAAAAATGTTAAACATTAATAATATATATTAAATATATACCAGAGAGCTCTTAAGATGAATCGAACATCTATCAAAATATTAACAGTATCCCGCTCTACCATTGAGCTATAAGAGCTATATTAAAATAATATATATATATATATTATATACTTATTATTAAAATTCTTACCCAAGGATCGAACTCGGATCTAAATATTAGAAGTATTCTGCTCTACCATTGAGCTAGTAAGAATAAAATGTATGTTTAATAAAATTAAATACTTAAATCAATTAAAGGTATGTTAATTAACGCTATAAATTAAAGAAGAAACTGAATAATGTAAACCATCTAATATTGGTGCGGGGTATATACCAAATAATACTGTAAATACTACAAATACTAATAACATAATAAACTCTCTTTTAGTTACATCTCTTAAATTTTCTACGAAATAAACAGAATAAGAACCACCGAAAGCTATTCTATTATACATAAATATAGTATAAGCAGCAGATAATACAATAGATGTACTAGCTAATATACCTAATACAGGCATTCTTTCAAAAGCACCATACAATGACATAAATTCACCTAAAAAATTTAATGTTAAAGGTGTACCACTATTACCTAATGATAAGATTAAGAATAATATAGAGAATACAGGCATAATTTGAGCCATACCTCTATAATATGTAATTAATCTAGTAGAAGATCTATCGTATAAAATACCTCCAGCACAAATGAATAAACCTGGTGATACAAAACCGTGAGCTAAACCTAAAACTATTGCACCTTCAATTCCTTGTATTGTATTACTAAAAGCACCTATTAAATAAACAGCTGCGTGTGATACTGATGAATAAGCAATTAGTTCTTTTATATCTATAGTTCTTAATGTACTAAAACTAGCATAAATTATAGTTATTACACCTATTACATATATTATATATGTATAATTAATAGATGCTTTAGGTAATAATGGTAATATTAATCTAAATATTCCATATAAACTTAATTTTAATACTATACCTGCTAATATAATACTTCCTGATAATGGTGACTCTACATGAGCTTTTAATAATCAAGTATTTAAGAAAATTACTGGTGTTTTTACTGCAAAAGCTATAAATATACCATAAAATAAAAATAATTGAGTTATATAGTTAAAATTTGCTTTTGATAATGCATCAAAATCTGTTGTACCCATAATAGAAGACATTACTATTATAGATAATAACATAAACAATGAACCTAGTAATGTATATAAAAATAAATAAAAACTAGCTCTTACTTTATTACTTGAACCAAATAAACCTATTAATAAAAATAAAGGAGGTAATATACTTTCAAAAAATATATAAAATAATAATATATCTAAAACTAAGAATACTGCTAATAATAATGTTTCTAATAATAACATTATCACTACAAATGATAATACATTTTTAGATTGTATTGAATTTCAATTTGATAATATTGCTATAGGCATTATTATAGTTGTTAATAATATAAAATATATGGATAAACCATCTATTCCTAAATATATATCAAAATAACTTATTTGATAATGTTCTTCAATAAATTGAAATTGTTTACTACTAAAATCAAATAATATAAACATTACTAATGAAACTACTAAGTTTATTATTGATGTAGTTAAAGCTATTGATTTTATTTTTACAATATTAAATACTGATAATCCATAATTTGCTTCTAAGGTTACAATACCTATACCTATAAGCGGTATTAATAATAATGCTAGAGACATATAAATATTTTTATTTTAATATATATTTTCTTCTAATTTAACATATATATATATATGCTATGTAACACTTTATGTATGCCATAAAGCTAATTATATTATAATATACAATATATTATAATAATATTTGAGTAGGTAAAGCATTTAAACCATATACTATACAAGGTAATAAAACAACATATGCTATTACTAAAGGTAAAAATACAGTTCAACAAACTGACATTAATTGATCAAAACGTATTCTAGGGAAAGAAGCTCTAGCTCATATAAATACAAAAACCAATAAGGCAACTTTTATTGCTAAATTTAATGGAGATGAAGAAATATTTATAAATATTTCTTCTAAAATTGAAGAATCTATACCTAATAAAGAATTTGATAAATCAATAATTAAATTTATAGGTATTATAGATAAATAACCACCTAAGAATAAAATACTATTTAATATACAAATTAATACAATACTAGCATATTCAGCTAAAAAAAAGAATACAAAAATACTAGCAGAATGTTCTGTCATAAAACCACTAACTAATTCTGATTCAGCCTCTGCCAAATCAAAAGGAGGTCTATTAGTTTCTGCTATAGAACCTATAAAGAATATTATAAATAAAGGAAATAAAGGTAATAAGAAATCTACTATTCTTTGTGATTCTACTATAATTATAATATTTAAACTTCCTGTTAATAATATCACTAATATTATAACAGAAGTTAATATTAACTCATAACTAATTAATTGTGCTGTACTTCTTAATGAACCTAAAAATGCATATTTAGAATTAGCAGATCAACCAGCCAATAATATTCCATATGTAGCTAATGAAGATACTGCTAGCATATATAGCATACCTAAACTATAATCTGATACAAATAAACCATAACCGTAAGGAACTACTAAATAACCTAATAAAGAAAAAATTAAAGTTATCATAGGTCCAAGGAAAAACAACATTATATTTGATTGTGTTGGTCACACATATTCCTTGAATAGTAACTTTACAGCATCAGCAAATGCTTGCAATGAACCATAATAACCTACTGCATTAGGACCTAATCTTCTTTGCATACTTGCCATAGTTTTTCTTTCAGCTAAAGTTACAAAAGCAACTGATAATAAGGCTGGTACAATTAACCCTAATCCTTCAATTATCGAAATAATAATTCCTATCATTTTTTATTATTTTTATTTGATTATTATAATATAAATATAAATATATAATATATAGATTTTTATGGACAAATAATATTATTTATCTAAATAATTTGTATTTATATCTATATCTATATTTAATAAACATATTCAAACTACACCATTTAATAATTCATTTTTGTGTGTTGTAACTAGTTATTATTTTTATACTTAATGTTTTAGTTATTAACAAATTTTAATTTAACTATTCATAAAATTAATTTACTTTTTTTTTGCTTTCCACTTATAATGCATGATTTTATATATATAAATCTATATATTTAATATAAAAATAGGAGTTAGGGGAACTCGAATCCCTTTATTTCGATTTGCAATCGAAACGCAGAACCCTCTGCTCAAACTCCTGCATATAAGTATATTATATAATATTTATTTATATTTTTATTATTTTTTTTTAGTAGCTAACTCAACTAAACTATTTTCTATTATACTTAATACAGGTACTATTACAAAGAAATGTGCAAAATATAAAACCGTTGAAATTTGTCCAAATTCAATAAATGGAGTCTCAACGTGTTTTGCACCTAGTTGCATTAATACTAAGAAATTAGCCACAAATACAAAAAAGGCTATTTTACTTAAAGGTCTAAACTGTACTCCTCTTAATTTTGATAAATCTGTTATAGGCATAGCCAATAAGGCTAAAACAGCTGCAAACATAGCTATAACACCTAATAATTTATTAGGTATTGATCTTAATATAGCATAGAAAGGTAAAAGATATCACTCTGGAACAATAGCTGGTGGTGTTTGCATAGGGTTAGCCATAACATAGTTATCACTATCACCTAAAGCATTAGGCATAAAGAATACAAAGATAGATAAAACAATAAAGAATATAAATATAGTTATTAAATCTTTAAATAAAAAATAAGGTGCAAATGGTAATCTATCGTAGTTAGCTGATATACCTAAAGGATTACCTGAACCTGCTACATCGTGATAAGCTATTAAATGCATTACTACTAATGCAGCTAATACAAAAGGTAATAAGAAGTGTAAAGCAAAGAATCTATTTAATGTAGCATTATTTACTGAGAAACCTCCTCAGATAAATTCAACAATATCTTGACCTATTCAAGGAATAGCACTCATAAGGTTAGTAATAACTGTAGCACCTCATAAACTCATTTGACCATAAGGTAAAACATACAAACTTACATTGTAAAAAATTACAATGCTATAATAACTTTGAATTTGTATATTATATACACAATTAGTGTAAAGTTCCGACTGTACATTAAGCAGCATCTCAGCTACCCATCAGTGACCCAGTCTGTAGCGATCATATAAATAACCGACGGTCTCTATGTTAAACATTTTTAACCGTTTTCACTGACATTGCCAAGAAATGAATATTTCTCAATATCCTTGTCAGGATATTCCACTTTAGCCTTATTTTCTTTTATAAGTTACATAAGGTTTTTAACTTGTGGGACTATAACACAAACAATTATTTATTTATATTTTACATATCAAGTTCTTTTTAATATCTTACTTTTAGATCTTAAAGCTCTTGATATGGTTTTAACAGAACAATTTAAATTATTACTTGCTTCTACAATAGAACTATATTCCCCATAGATAGTTCCATCTTTATTGTAAAGTACTATAGGTTTAGAATTTTTTTTTAAATTAGCTAAACTTTCTTGACTGTAACTATAAGATGATCTAAATAAAGCTTTTTCTCTTATTCTTTTTATAGTGATTTCGCTTAATTTTTTACCTTTATTTAATAATCCTATTCTATTACGACATTCCTCACTATAATTAGTTTTCATCTTAATACGGTCTATTTCTGTATGTTTATATCCAAAACTATTACCCGCTTCAGTAAGTATATTATAATTAGGTAAAAGAGACTTAAGATAGAAATCTTCTATATCTAATAACTTTTTGTTATTTTCTTTATTTACTTCTTCTGGAAATAGTTCTAATATAATAAATGAAAAATTATTAAGACCATATTTTCTTACAGCATTTTTAACAATTTTACTTCCTATTAAACTTATTAAATGTTTATGGAATCTAGAATAAAACTTACTAGTAGCTGCAGAACCTATGTAATAATCTAATGTAACTTTATTTAATATTAAATAAACACCAGCTTTATTTTTTGAATATTCATTTATTATATTTTTAGTTACCTGTAACTGTAAATCTTCAAAGCAAGCTACTGCATTTAAATTTTTGTCTGTTAAAAAATCAGTTACTACTTTACTATAATTACCAGAATTGGTATTAGTACTGTAGTGTCTATAATTAAAATTGTTTTTATTTTGGTTGTTTTTATAATTTTGTTTGTGTCATTTTGGGCTATTTGACAAACCCAAGAAAGCTGTAGCCATCATTAATACAACTATAATTGTACCTATAATTCATGTTAATGTTCTAGGTGATTTGTAAGATCCGTAGTATAAACCTCTACCTATGTGTAGATATAATAAAAAAAAGAAGGCTGATGCTGTGTTAGAATGTAAATAACGTACCAATCAACCATTATTAACGTCTCTCATAATATGTTCTACTGAGTTAAACGCTTCTAATGCACTTGGTGTATAGTGCATAGCTAATGTTACACCTGTAACTATTTGTATACCTAAACACAATCCTAATAAAGAACCAAAGTTTCATAGGTAACTTATATTAGCTGGTGTAGGTGCATCTACTATATATGCATTTAATATTCTTAATAAAGGATTACTTTTTAAAGTTCTCATTTTTTTTTTATTAGTTTTTTTTTAATCTTTTTCACTTTTTCTTTAATATAACTCTAGTTATACGAAAATATATAGATATCTATATATATAGAAATTACTATCTTTTTTATTAATTTTTTTTTTAATAAATATATTGTATTTATTATATTTATACACTAGGTACAAATAAAACTATAGCTAAAATATTAGACATATGTAATATTTCATTAGGCATAAACATAAATAAAAGAATTACTAATGTTAATATAGAAATAGTAATAGATAAAGAACTAGATAAAGAAAATTTAGAATCAAAATAAATTTTATTTACTATTTTATTTTTTTTTAAAACAAGAGCAGGTATTCTTAAATCATTTAAATTAGTTAAATATGTATATGAATGTTTATCAAAGAACATAGTTTTAACTATTAATAAATAATATACGGCACTAATAACACTAGTTAAAACACCTATAAGTGTTAAGAACACAAATCCTTCTTGTAAAGCTGCAGAGAATACCATCTGTTTAGCAAAGAATCCCATTAAAGGGGGTATACCAGCAAAAGAGAATAAAGTAATAGCTAAACTTAAAGCTAGTATACTATTAATATGGAAATAACCTTTAAGTTGACTTATAAGTTGTATAGGTGAATTTTTTCTGTCTATTAAACTAGAATGATTTATATTATTATCATTATAAGCATATAAACTATAACCTATAGCTATTAATAAGATGAAAGCATTTAAGTTAGATAAACTGTATTGTATTAAATAAAAAATAAAAGATTGTACAGATTCTACACTATTTATAGTTAAAGCTAATAGCATAAAACCTAAATGAGATATAGTACTATAAGCAAATAATCTTTTTATTCTAAATTGAGTTAAACCTAGTACAGTACCTATTACTAAAGATAATAAAGAACTTAATAATAAACTTGTAGTTCAAGTGTATTGAGTTGTAATATATATACTATTAGTATAATGAACTAATTGTAATAATAAAGTTAATATAGAAATTTTTGCTATTATAGCAACAAAAGTTGTAACTATAGTAGGTATACCGTCGTATACATCAGGAGATCAAAAATGAAATGGAGCAGCTGATATTTTAAATAAAAACCCTATTGATATTAATAATAAACAATAAGGTATAAATGTTGTTGTATTTTGTTCATTTAAAATACCAGCTAAATTATTTATAACATAAAAACTATCTAGGTATGTAACACCTAAATTAGCGTATATTAGGGCTATACCTAATAAAATAAAACAAGATGATAAACCACCTAATAAGAAATAAGTTAAACCAGCTGAAGTAGCTGATTCAGAATTTCTATACATAGTACATAATAAATATAAACCATAACTTTGTAATTCAATAGCTAGAAAAATAGAAACTAAATCACTACTAGATATTAATAAAATACTTCCTGTAATAATAAATAATAACATTAATGTATATTCTAATATAGTATATTGTTCCCCTTTTTTCAATATTATGTTAGAAACTGCTATATTCTTAATAAATTGTAATTTAGTAAATACTAATTTACTAAAACTCATATATTTATTAGATAATAATTTTCTAGGATAAAACCCTGTCAAATTCAATATTAATAAGGTTATTACAAATATTAATATATGAAAAAATTGTGTTATAGAAGATGCATAAAATAAACCACCAAATAACCCAATACCATTATCTAAATAAGTTATAAATAAATTATTGTAAGATAAAAAAATACAATAAAATAATATAATTATTCCTATTCTAGAATACAAAATAGCTGTATCACGTCTAAAAGATAAAGCATTAGATAATAATAAACAGAATATTGAAGATAAAAGCATAACTATATATATAAGATATATTTAAATTAAACAAGTAAAATAACATAAACTATACTAGTTAGTTTGTTATTTTGATGATGAAGATAAATTACTATTTAATAATGTAAACAATCCAAATATAACTAATATTAATATATTATTATCATATGAAAAATATATTAAAGTTATATAGAATATTAACCCTATTAATATGTATAAAGCATAAGTAGTTATAACACCTGTACTTAATTTACCTAAATTATTACTTAATAATACTAATCCTTTTTCTAAACCATAAGGTCCTATTAACTCAACAACACCTTTATCTAAGCTTTTAGTAGTTTGACCTCCTAATTTTAAAATACCTTCTACAATATATTTATTATAAAATAATTCTATGTAAAATCTTTGATTAAAGAAACTAAATATATTATAACCTAATTTTGAGTATTTAAAATTAATAAGTAATTTAGGTAAGAATTCAGATAATAATACAGAAATTATACTTAAGGATACAGTAAATATAAGAGGTAATAATTTAAACAGTGTAGGTACAGCAAATTCAGTGTCTAACATAATTTCATGACTAGGGTGTATAAATAAACTATTATCAACAAAAAAACCTGTACCTAAACCAATAAATATATCTTTAGTTAAATAACCAAAGAATATTGAGAATATAGATAATATAATTAAAGGTATAGTTAAAAATAAATCACCCTCATGAGCATGTTTATAACTAGATAAAGGACCATTAGGGTTACCTAAGAATGTTAAATATAACACTTTAGCTGAATAAAGTGTTGTAAACATAGCACCTATAGTAGCTACAAAATAAATTATAGTACCAGATAAATAAAATTGTCCATAAGAAGATTCAAGAATAAAATCTTTAGAATAGAAACCTGTCATAAAAGGTACAGCTACTAAACTTAATGAAGCTATTAACATCACTGAATATGTTAAAGGTAATAACTCTCTTAAACCACCATATTTTCTAAAATCTTGGTTATCTGCTACCGCGTGTATAACTGAACCAGCACCTAAGAATAATAAGGCTTTATAGAAAGCGTGATTTACTAAATGGAATAATGCTAAGTTATAACTAGATAAACCTATAGCTATTACCATCATTCCCAATTGACTCATTGTGGAATAAGCAATAACTTTTTTAATATCTTGTTGGAATAAACCAATTAAAGAACTAAACACTGTAGTAATAGCCCCTAATCATAAACATATTACTAATACAGTTGAACTATATTCTATTAAAGGTGAAGATCTCATTAATAAATAAACACCTGCTGTAACCATTGTTGCTGCGTGTATTAAAGCTGATACAGGTGTAGGCAAATATGTTAATATTTATTATTTATAAAATAAATATATGCAAATACTTACGTATTTGTTCGGACTATATCTTTAGATAATAATAATTTATTTAATTTTTTATTTAAATGTTTTATTTTTTCTAAACCTGAGGAAGTTAAATGTTGTTTACTTATAACTAAATGATAAATTTTAAGTCAAGTATTATAACTAATTAATTTTTTAGTTTTTAATTTATGTTTTTTAAAATAAACTAAAACATTATTTAATTTAGTTAAATTTACTACCATATTATAACCATTATATGTTTTTAGTAAATGTACTTTACCATTTAATAATAAAGCAATACTGTTAAATAATTCTAATTCATTTTTTTGAGATAAAATATATCTAACTGTAACTTGTGTACTATTATACTTTTTATTTTTTATTACACTAACTGTAAAACAACCTTCAGAGTCAGTAAAACCAGATAATCAGCTATTATTTAAATTAAATTTACTATTTTGTTTTAATTTTATATTACCATTATACAATTTATTGTAACTTTCAACTCATTTAACGAATTGAGAATTTTTATGGTTTGTTAATATATTACCGTTAAATATATTTATTAATTTAAATATAGCTTCTTTATTTATTACTCTGAATTGATGAGTTTTATTAATTTTATCTTGTAATGTTATACTACCAAACCCTAATTCTTTTTTTATATAAAATAAAATTTGAGCATCATTACTAGACTGTGTAATTTTAAATTCTAAATATTTATCATTAAAAACAGAAAAACAACCATCTCCTTCAGTAAAACCTATAAATCAAAATTTAAATTCATCGTTTAATTTTTTATTATAAACATTATTATTATCTATTTCACATGTAGTCTCTGAGGTACCTTTATGTTGACTAGACAAACCTCTTTCGTTTTGTCCCATTAAGTTACCTGCGGATTGTCCCTTACCTAAGATTTTTCCGAACAAAATATAAATTTGAGTGGACTTAGATAATATAGGATGTTCCCGCATATAGTGAAATTTAGGGAGAGCCCTCTTAAAACCCTCCATAGCTTGAGGTAATCAAATATGTAAACCTACTTGTGAACTTTTTGCTGTAGCACCTATTAATAAACAAATACCTATTAAAGTTATAATGTTTTCATTATAGTAAGGTGCTAATGCAAATACTGTACTATAATCTATATTCAATTACATTATTATCTTTAAATAATAAATTGGACTATATCTTCATCCCAGTAGGATGTATAACGTGTAGTCTCTGAGGATCCTATATAAAATATATTTATATTCGTTTCCTGCGAATTGTCCATTACAATGTGCAAAGCACACAGATATTCTTTTGATATTTAAGGTTTATGTACACTTAATTATTATTAAGTTTCCACAAAATCCTACAAAAAGACTTTAGGAGTTTCCCGCATATAGTTATATAATAAGAGTAACATTACTGCTACCCACGGCAATATTATTAAAATGTTAAATTATTTAAATGTGAAAAATCATATTGTTTCCGTTTATTATTAAATTGATCTTTTATACTTTTAATTTTCACTAAATCTTCATTACTTAATGATTTACCTTTATGTAAATCTTGAACTAAACATCAATCTTTATAAGATAAATATTTAGATGAATATAAAGGATAAGTATCAAAATATTTACGAACTATTTCATGACTTTTTAAGTTATGAGCTATAGCCATAAAAACATAATATACTTTATCATCTTTATATCTTGTTCTAGTATAAAGATTTACAGTAAAAAATTCTGTAATCTTAGTTAATATATCGAAATAACTACTACCTCCTTGACTTGCTGTTACATCTCTAGAATAATTTTGTTTTACCTCTATACGGAAAAACGTTTGAACATTTGTTCTAACAACTTTTCCATTTTTCTTACGATCATAAACAGTAATTGAAAAATTACCATCAGCATCAGTAAAACCAGCTAATCAACTATTACTATTAATAGGAGATAAATCTAAACCTAGAAGAGGTATATTACTATTATCCTTTTCATTAATTCAATGTATGGCTCTATGTAACGCCTCAATTTTAGGTGTACGCATATAACCATTTATTAAGTTAATTACCTTTAATACCTCTTCTTTAGCTAAAATTTGTAATAAAACATGTCCTGCTTTTGGTCTGTCTATTACTTTACCTACTTTCAATATTGTATATAATCTATTAGCTAAAGGTTTATCTTTTTCATTAAATACAATTATTATTTTTGGACGATATATTTTAGATTTTAAATTTTTATTATGAACTGCTATATGCCCATCCCCTTCTATTAAACCAGCTAAATATGGAGCTAATTTAGAAGAAGATTTAGGAAAATCATTATGTATAAATCTATTTTTTCCCGGTAAGATTATAATATTTTTCACAAAATTTAACATTTTTCCTTTACCAAAAGATCATAGTATAGCAAACATTCCTACAGTTAATAAACAATCACCTACTCTATTTGTCAATAAAGCTGATAAAGAACTTTGATTTGCTGCTATTCTAGTAAATCAAAAATTTACTAATAAATATGAACAAATACCAACACCTTCTCAACCTACAAACATTATTAAATAATTATTTCCTGTTACAAGTATTATCATCATAAATGTAAATAAACTTAAATAACTAAAGAATCTCTGATTATGAGGATCATGACTCATATAACTTATTGAATATATATGTACTAAACTAGATACTATTAACACAGGTATTAACATAGATACTGTTAAAGAATCAAATCTAAAGTTTCATAAAACATATAGTGATTCTACATCTACTCATCTTGCTATATTTATTGTTACTGGTATATTGTTAAACCCTACTTCAAAGAAAGCTACTATAGCTATTAATGTTGTAGTTATTACTGAAGCACATGTTATTAAATGTGATCCTTTTACTCCTACTTTTCTTCCAAAAAAACCGGAAACTATTGAACCTAATAGAGGTAAAATTATTAATGTTAAATACATTATCTATATTGTATTGATATACTTCCTCTTAATCTATAATATGCTACTAATATACCTAAACCTATTGCTGACTCAGCTCCTGCTATTGTTAATATATATATAGCAAAAGTTTGACCTATTATGTCGTCAAAACTAAGTGAACTTATTAATATTAAAAATGTTATTGATAATAACATAATTTCTATTGATATTAACATTAATATTATGTTTTTTCTATTTAAGACAAATCCTAATATTCCTATTAGAAATAAAAATATTGAAAAATTCATTATTTATATTTAATTTTTATTTGATTTATCCATACTACATAAACCTAGTTAATTTTTTTTTTTATTTTACTATTTATAAACGTGTACAAGATTTGAACTCATATTTACGTGTCCGTAGCACGCTATTCTACCATTAAATTAACACGTTATTTTTTTTGTTGTTTTATAATTATTATTTAAAAAAGATAGAGATATTTAATATATTTATGATAGGCAACGGCTGTAATGTCTTATAATATAAGGTGCTGGGCTTTTATCACCACTTAAACTTGTTTCTATAAATTTATTAACTCTTTCCATAACTTCGGATACATTTTCAAAATTGTATAAATCTAAACATGATCCTAACATTATAGATTTATGAGTGTTAAATCTACAGTAAAAATCAGCAAAGTTAGTATATATTATGTATTTACCATCAGGTAGTATAACCTCACATTTAAAAATATCTAAAGAATTTATAGGAAGGAATCTATATTGTATTCCTAATTCTATATACTCAGAGATACCACTAATATGGTTAATATGAAATACAGGTTGTGTAAAAAGTAATATGTGATTAAATGCAGATAAGAATCCTCCAGTAGGACGTGGTATTGAACCTACAGTATTACGTGTAATTTCTGTAGCTTCTGTTAATACTGGTATTTTAAAACCTTCTTGTAATTGTACAATAATACTGTTTAAGGCTCCAGGGACTTTTATAGACATACTTTTGTTATCAGGAGATACTGTTACCTCATAATCACCTTCTTCGACCGGTGAGCTTGTATATCTATTTCTATCTCTCAAAATATTATCCATAAATCTAAGATTTCTATTTGAATTTGAATCAGAATCAGAACCAGCTAATACAATACTATTATTCCCACCGGGTGAACCACCGGGTGAACCACCCGGTATTCCTGATCCTCCAGTTGAAGGATCAACAGGTGATGATGGTCCTGTACCTATTAATACATGATAACTACTTTTAATGTAATATATTATAATATCTAGGTGATAATAAGATATAAATGTTAAAGAAATAATACCTATATATAATAATAATCTTGATATTTTTATTTTTAATATATTTTCAATAAAATATAATAAACCAATAACTGTATATACTAATATATTTAAAAAAGTTTTTAAGAATATTTTAATTATTTCTTTAAAGATACCCCATATAAAATTTAATAAATTATAAACTATTGGTCTTAATTTATTAATAATTATGTGTAATAATACTAGGTATTTTGTATTATAATTTACATATATAGTTGATATTTTTATTTTATTTGGTGAACACACCACACGTAAAGAATCGTAACGAAAATTATTTTTTGACATAGTTTTCATATTAAATGATAGTTTTAGTAATAGTATTTTATACTATAGATTATAAATAAAAGTGTAGATAAAATAGCTACCTGTTTTACCGAGGGTTATTTAATTAGAACCCCTTAGTAAGACCGGGTAGCAAATTGTAAACATATATAATTGGTTAGATTTTTCTATATAAATATATATAATTTAATTATAAATATAAATATATAGTTATTGGGGGGTTTAAATCAACTAAAAAAAAATTTTTTTTAGTTGATACCCCTATTGCTTAATTTTCCCCACAAAAAATTTGCTCTTTTATGTTGTTAAATAACAATAAACAAATAAAACACTATTTTTATTCTATTTTATTGTTTAAAATAACAGATAAACAATAAACAATATTTTTTGCAGCGAATTTTTTTTATTTGAGGATTTCCATCCATCAACCCTAAATATTAAGTAGTTTTAGATCTAACAAACTAACGAAACTAATTTTAATATAATTATATTCTTTAATTAAACTAGCATACTTAGTAAATTAAAGATAAATGTGTTTAGATTTAATTTTTAATATTTATAACACATAATTAACCTTCCATTTGATCTCTTAATCATAATAAGAAATCTCTAATAGAAACGGATTGTATTGCTATAGGCATAGAACTGTGAAGTATACCACAAATTTCTGAACATTGTCCAAAGAAAGTTCCAGGACGATTTACATAGACAGAAGCTTGATTCAATCTTCCTGGGTATGCATCGGCTTTAATACCTAAAGAAGGGCAAGCGTAAGAATGTATAACATCAGCAGCAGAAATAACAAATCTTGTGTGTGTTAATTCAGGTATTATTACTCTATTATCTACTTCTAACATTCTAAATTGACCTTCTTCTAAATCACTTTCTGGTACAATATAAGAGTCAAATTCTATAAACTCATCATCTTCATTAGTAAAATCTGGGTATTGATAACTTCAATATCATTGATGTCCTTCAGCATATACAACCAAAGATGGGTCCATTACCTCATCCATTAAATATAATAATTTAAATGAAGGAAATGCTATTAATATTAATATAAATGCTGGTGTAATAGTTCAAATTAATTCTATTAAAGTACCATGATTCATATATTTATGAGCTATTGGTGATTTTGTAGATACAAAATTTCTTATAATATTTATCATCATTCATGTTACAGTAAATAAAATTATAGCTAAATAAAACATTATATTATTATGTAATTCCTCTATACCTTCCATTTGAGGAGAAGCACTATCTTGGAAAAATAAACCCCAAGGTGTTGGAGCATCCAATTGTATTTTTAACACATTTCAAAAACTCATTTATCTTATTCTTTTTGTTTTAAAATATACTTATTTCTTATTTAAATTATTATAAAGTTCCTACTTATATTGTAGTATACTTATACTTATTAACTTAATAATTAATTACTAACTAATTAAAACACATTAGTTATATACTAATGAATAACCTTGTCATGTTATATTTTTATAATTATAAACTTGTCTACTTTCTATTTTCAAAGCATTTTTTCCTAATTCAAATGCAAATCCTAAAGTCAATATTAAGAAAAACACTAACATTACTAATAAACCATATATATCATTAGTGTAAGCACTTACAACATAAGGGTATACTAGTAATATTTCTAGGTCAAATAATAAGAACAATAATGCGAATATAAAGAAAGAAATACTAAATTGTGTTCTATTTTGACCTAAAAATGAATGAAAACCACATTCAAAAGCACTATCTTTTTCTTGGTAAGGGTTATGTGGTGAAAATATTAAATTAACTAGTAATAATATTATACCTAAAACAGGTATTAAAACAAAAAAAAAAGTTGTTGTAGTCATTTTTATATATTAAATACATTTATATAAATTATTCTCTTTTACATATAATACATATTAGTATAACTAAAAAATTATATATGCTTGTTTATTTTTTTGTAATATATATATATATTCATATATATATATATTATTATATTTTAATATCTTTATTAATTGTTAAATTTTATTTAATAAACATTAAGCTACATATAACAATAAGAAAGCCATCATTAAAGCAAATAATCCTGTTGCTTCAGCAAAGGCAAAACCTAATATAGCATATGAAAACAATTGTCCTCTTAATGAAGGATTTCTTGCTACACCTAATATAAGAGCACCAAATACAATACCTATTCCTACTCCTGCTCCTATTAATCCTGTTGTAGCCAAACCTGTTCCTATTATTTTAGCTGCTTGTAACATTTTACATTAATATTATATTGATTAAACTTACCCATAAAGAAAGAAAAATTATTTTAACTATTAAATAAATAAAAAAAATACCCGTATATATATGTAAAAAAAACTAATGTATACATATTAATTATAATGTGAAAACATCTAGATTTAAGTATTAAACCGTATATTTTATATAATATATATAGATATTCTATATTAATTTAATAGGTTATAAGGTGGTATTAGAGCGATTACTCTATATTGAGTGATATTATTTTTTTTTATCTGGTTCATTTTAAATGTAAAGCTTCTGTTACTCTTTATAGATCTTTTTATAATTTTTCTGTTGTTTTAAATACTTTTCCTTCTCTTATTCCTTTTAAATATGTTTCTAGTAATAATAAACCTATAAATATTTATTTTACTCTTTATGATCTTAATAACTTAGATAAGTTTACTAATATTATTCAGTCTAATATTTCTAAAAATACTATTTATACTGTATTTAAAGTTAAAACTTTAAATAATCACATGAGGATTAGAAAAGATATTTAAGATTAAGTAAATATACTTTTAGAAAAAAAGTGTATTATTACTTATTCAAAAATCTGATGGTAATTTACAAACTTAAGATTGTAAAGGTAAACTAGCAAAAGCGTGAGGTTTAGGTGGACTAGTTAAACATCATTCTAAAGAACTATTATTTCTAGTGAAATAAACTTGGAATGTATCACTGAATAACTGTGGAGTTAATCAAGGGTATCTTGATATAGCTTTACCTTCTGTTAATTGTTTGTATATAATAGTTAAGAAATATCATGTAGCAACAACACTAATGATAGAACCTATACTACTTATTAAGTTTCAACCATAGAAAGCGTCAGGATAATCACTAATTCTTCTAGGCATACCTTGTAAACCTAAGAAATGTTGTGGGAAGAATGTTAAATTAACACCAACGAATAAAATTCAGAAGTGTACTTTAGCTGCAAACTGATCATAAGATAAACCTAAAATTTTAGGTATTCAAAAGTATCAACCACTAAATAATGCAAAAACAGCACCCATAGATAAAACATAATGGAAATGAGCAACAACATAGTAAGTATCATGGAAAGCAACATCAAGTGATGCATTAGCTAAAACAACACCACTTAAACCACCAATAGTAAATAACACAACAAACCCTAATGCAAATAACATAGGAGGTGTTAAATGTAAAGATCCTCCATAACAAGTAGCTAATCAACTGAATATTTTAATACCAGTAGGTACTGCAATAATTAAAGTAGCTGCTGTAAAGTAAGCTCTAGTATCTACATCTAAACCAACTGTATACATATGGTGACTTCAAACTATGAAACCTAAAACACCAATAGATAACATAGCATAAACCATACCTAAATAACCGAACACGTTTTTACCTGAACCTGCAGCTATAACTGTACTAATTATACCGAATCCTGGTATAATTAAAATATAAACCTCAGGATGCCCGAAGAATCAAAAGAGATGTTGGAATAATATAGGATCACCTCCTCCAGCTACTTCAAAGAATGATGTATTAAAATTTCTATCAGTTAAAATCATAGTTATACCACCAGCTAACACAGGTAATGATAATAATAATAATACAGCTGTAATAATTACAGCTCATCCAAATAAAGCTAATTTATGTAAACTTATACCTGGACTTCTCATATTTAATATAGTTGTTATGAAGTTCATAGCACCTAACATACTACTTATACCACTTAAATGTAAACCAAATATAGCTAAATCTACACTTGGTCCACTGTGTGATTGTATACCTGATAAAGGAGGATATAATGTTCAACCTGTACCTGCACCATTTTCTATTGTTGCTGAGAATATAAATAAGAATAAACTAGGTACTAATAATCAAAAACTAATATTATTTAATCTAGGGAATCGTTTTTTTTTATTTTAAAAAATCTTAAGTAATTTCTTACCTAAACGGACTATGTCTTCATCCATTTTATTAAAATGGAGCCTCGCGTGTAGTCTCTGAGGATCCTACTAAGATATCATATAATATCTGTTGGTTTCCTGCATATTCTTCCCATGTATACATAAGTGTTACGACTAATTCAGTTGATAATACAACTTTATAGATTTATAATCTCAATTAGGTGTCTATGTATCTGTTAACTGGAAAATTAATTCCAAAATCGAGAGATTCCATGCATATAGCGAAGTAATAATTAAAAAGCTTACGCTTTTTAACGGCATTCCCTGTTCAGGGTTTAATTTTTATAGTAATAGCAATAATTATTGTAATATAATATTAATAATATATATTTATTATAGTGAAAATTCATTTAAGTGATCTCAATTAAAATAAGTTCTTTTTTTATTTATACCACTTCTTATTAAATCTGTTTCAATTATACCTTGTTCTGAATAATGGTTATTTTCAAAAATTAATAATACTATTTTTTTTCAATCTTTATAATCTAAATACTTACTAGAATATAATGGATATTTATCTAAATAATTAACTATTTTTTCTAATGAAAGCTTACTTGAAGCTGTTAAAATATAGTATTCATTACCTGTAGATTTTTGTTTTCTTGTCAACAAATTACAATTAAGAAAATTAGATATATCTGTTAAAACAGTGAAATAATTATTATTAGTTATCGGATCAAACATTCTTTGTTCAATTCTTAATCTACAAGATATTTTTCTTTTCTTTACACTATTTTCTAATTTAGTATGTTGTACAGAAAAACTACCATCTGAATCTATAAATCCACTCAATCAACTACCTTCCGCTAATGAACTATCTTTTAAAGGTAATTTAGATATATTAGTATTATGATTTTTATTTAACCAATCTATTAAACTTCAAAGTTGATGTATTTTTGGTGTTCTTAATTCACCATTTAATAATAAAACTACTTTTTTTAAACCTATTACAGGTGAAACTACTAACACACAAGCATTATCTTGTAATTTATATCTTATAAATCCTGAACCTATTAACTCTAATAGTTTTAAAGCTAATGGTTCATTTTTCATACTAAAAGTTATACAAAATCTTGGGTTGTGTTTCTTTTTTTCACTAGGTTTTTGTATTCAAATATGTCCATCTCCTTCAAATAAACCAGCTAAATATCCCTTAATTTTACTATTTTCTAAATTTTCATTATTTTTAAATATTTTACTATTTAAACTATTACTATTTTTTATTTTATTAAACCCTAGGAGATCCTTTTTTTTTGCCATATCTGGACCTCCTACTAATAAAGGTAATAAGAAATTCAAATTTATCATAATCGTTAAATTATGTTTGGACTATATCTTCACCCTGAATACAGGGGCATAACGTGTAGTCTCTGAGGATCCTAGAAATTAATGTATAGTTTATCCACTATAATAATCTTTCGTTTCCTGCGGATTGTCCATACTATATATCTTCTTTAATTTTTAATTTAATGTACGTATTATAGAATAAATATTTTCATTAATATTACAAAGAAGCTTTAGGAGTTTCCCGCATATAGTTATGTAATAATGAATAGCATTACTGCTAACACGGCAATTTCTTAATTATATTATGTTATTTAAATGAGAAAAGTCAAATAATTTTCTTTTACTATTAATTTGAGATTTTATTTTTTCAATTTCTACTTTATCTTATTTAGATAACGGCTTACTGTTACGAGCTATATTTTTTTTTGACTAAATAAGATCAATCTTTATAGGCCAAATATTTAGATGAATATAAAGGAAATTTATCAAAATATTCCATTACTTTTTGATGGCTCATATTATTATGAGACATAACTATAAAAGCATAAAAAATTTTATCACCTTTTTCTCTAGTTCTAGAATATAAATTTACATTTAAATATCTGGCTATTTTAGTTAAAATATCAAAGTAGCTAGTACCACCTAAATATATAGATACGTCTCTATGATAATTTTGTCTTAATTCTATACGAAAGAAAGTTTGTACTCTTTTACTAGTAATTATACCTTTCTTTTTTCTATCAATTAAGTTAATGCTAAAATTACCATCTCCGTCAGTAAAACCAGCTAATCAAGCATTACTATTTATAGAAAAATTGTCTAAATTTAAACATTTTAATTGAAGATTGTCATAAGTATTAAATCAATTTATAGCTCTATGTAAAGCTTCTATTTTAGGAGTTCTCATAAAACCATTAATAATATTAATGATTTTAATCACATCTTCAGTTTTTTGAATATGTCATATTACGTGGCCAGCATTTAGTTTGGCATATACAGTTCCTGCATTAGTTATAGATGCTAATTTATCAGCTAAAGGTTTATCACTTACAACAAATACTATTAGTATTTTTGGACGATATTTTTTAGCATTAGAGTTAACATCATAAACTACAATAGATCCGTCAGCCTCTATAAGTCCAGCTAAATATGCTCCTAATTTAGATCTTATATTTATTAAATTTTCTTCAGTTTAACTAATAGTATGGAAAAATTTAATACCATCTCTTAAAAATAACATATAATTGATTTTACCAAAACCTCCGATTAAAGCTGGCATAACCATAAAGAATATCATCATTATAGCATGAGCTGTTATAATACTATTATATAATTGATTATCTGAAATATATTGTACTCCAGGTCCTGATAATTCTAATCTTATTAACACTGAAAAGGCTGTTCCTATTAATCCTGAAAATAATGCAAACATTAAATATAATGTTCCAATATCTTTAGCATTTGATGATAAGAATCATCTTTCTTGCCATTCAGTTGGTTGCTTTAATGTAAAAATTGAACTTTTTTCTTTTATTTCTATAGCCGATGCTTCTTGTTTTGCTGAAGTAGAAAAACCTCTACTTGGCATATAAATTTCACTATTATATCCTGCGGACAAAAAATAGTAAAATTTTTTTCTTCACTTGTAAAAATTAGTTACTATATAACTAAACTAATTATAATATGCAATTTAATTAAATTGCAAGATAATATATATCTTTTTTTTTTTACAACTTGCAGTAAATATTTATCTAAACTATTTAGATAATATAACCATAATGAATTTATCATTATATGGATAACAATAAATAATTTTTTATTTAAGTTACCTAGGGAGGATACCTAGAATCGAACTAGGATATACTATGCCACATATAGCCGTTCTACCATTGAACTATATCCACCTTAGTATTATAATTATAATACTATATTACATATTAATTAACGATTTATCGACTTACGTTGTGAATCTTTCTGTTGCATATAATCCAACATTGAGAAATAACAATCTAATTGGTCTCTACTGAGACCTTCTACGGCCTGTCTATATTTAGGAGCTATCACAGAATTTGAACGATTCTCCTCAGAAGCCTTAATAATTTGTCCTTGGGCTTCTTCATAGGATCCTTCAATTGCTTTAGCTCCTAATCACTTAGTATCATAACTAAGTATATGTAAATGTGCTAATGTTTTAGCATTTAAATTAAATTCAGGGTGCTCTTGCCTTTTAAGTTCTAATATATCGGTTAAATCAATTAATTTATCATTATCTAAAATCTCATGTCTAGGTAAAATAAATTTATGACGACGTCTTAAATTATATTCAGCATCAGTAGTTTCTTTTTTCAATTCAGAAATATCTCTAATATGGTGAGCTGAATGTAATTCGGGTAATGTATTTATATTAGATTGCTCGCTAGACCCTGGTGCATTGTTATTAGCTTCTCTTCTAGTTGCTATTAATGTAGTTGCAGCTACAACTACAGAACCTACATTATTTCTAGTATCATCATCATCACCACCTCCAAAATTTGATAAATTATTACTTGTGAATTGACCAGGTTTGTGATTTGATTTAGATGTAGATTCAGGTTCAAGGTCTGGTTGTCTAACCATTAAAAATATAATTACAACTAATAAACCTATAATAATTAGAATAATGCTAATTTTCAAGAGATTATATAAATTACATTGAATATAATCTATGAGATCTAATAATTTATCACGATATAAACTAATTTTCAATCAAAAAAAGATATTTAACTTTTTTAACTTTAAATATACAACATTAAATTTAGCAATATAACCCTTAATAAACATTTTGTCTGAACTAAACATATTTAATTTCATTCTATTATTATATTTAACACTATACCTTATATTGAATCAATATTCAATGAATAATTACTTTAATAGTAATTTATTTTTACTTATTACTTTTTTTTTTAACAGGTGTACTAATTTTCCCTTAATTTAGCGTAACATATTATTTACTAAATTTTTTACACTTTATAAAAACCTATTCAAGTTTACTAAACTTATTTTTGCAAGTTTGTCTACTTTACTTTATTTTTGCTAGCTTATCTCTATTTTATTTATTTATGTTAACTTATTAGTAATTTTTACACATTAATAAAAATTATTAACTTATTAAAAAACAACAACGATAAAATAAGCCATTTAGAGAATACTCTAAGCCAGAAGAGAAAATCGAATTCTCATTAATAACTCATGAAATTATTGTTCTACCATTGAACTATTCTGGCTAATATACCATATGTTAATATTATGTTGAGGCGACTCGAACACCCAATAGTAAATACCAAAAATTTATGACTTACCTATTAGTCGACAACATAAAACTTTCTAGTTGTTATGGGCAACAAGACTTGAACTTGTAAAGTAAAACTATTCCGTCCTAAGCGGAACCTGGTTACCAATTTCAGCATACCCATAAATATATTAATTTGCTCGAGGTAAGACTTGAACTTACAACCTAATCAGCTTCAATGATTCGCTCTACCAGTTGAGCTTCTCAAGCTTAAATTAATAAAATTTACTACAAATACTAAAAATTAATAAAATTTACTACAAATACTAAAAATTAACATATATTTACCATAGATATGTATATATATAGATATAGATATAGGGGTTATTATATACATATACATATAATTATGGATTATTAAGATAGATATGTATAACACTAATTACGTGTTATTGGAGTTTTAAGGGCTTGAACCTTAAATAACGATATGCAAAATCGTCGTTTTACCAATTAAACTAAAACCCCTTAAGTATCCGAGAAACGATTCGAACGTTTACGGCTTTTGCCACTTAAGCTTAAATTAAGACTGTCTACCAATTCCAGCACTCGGATTATATTTAAGACTAAAATGATTCGAACATTTACTCAAACCATCATGAGTGGTTCGCTTTACCGATTAAGCTATAGTCTTTGGTTGCGGACTTAGGGGTTGCACCTAAATTTTATGGGCAT
>JGI24736J21556_1000023_pt1 | contig 25735 bp, 22 predicted proteins | sample KBSCornC2_FD_21556 | JGI IMG/M metagenome (IMG submission 21556) | reverse complement strand
GCGCTCGTCGTCGCCAACCGCACCGAAGCCGCGACGCGGACGATCGTCAGCCATGCCTTTCTCGGCGTTGGCGACCCGGACCTCGGCGGCCAAGCCGGCGACGGCAGCACAAAGCAGGCGATCGTGGCGCGCGGCGCTTTGCGCGGGCTCGGCAATGATTTCGGCCTGGAACCGCTGCCCGAAACCAAGGCCGAGCTGGAAGCCTCGGCGCGCTACTTCCCGGCCAACAAGATCCTCGTGCAAGGTTCGGCAACCGAGGGCAGCGTGCGCCGCGAGGTGCTTTCCTCCTACGGCCTGTTCTCCTTCGCCACCCACGGCCTGATCCGCGAGGAGATCAAGGGCCTGACCGAGCCCGCACTGGTGCTGACCCCAGTCACCAGCGCCAATGCGCTCGATGACGGGCTTCTGACCGCCAGCGAGATTGCCGACCTTGAACTGCCGGCGGATTTCGTCGCGCTCTCGGCCTGCAACACCGCCCATTATGATTTTTCTTCGATGATGACACAGGATTTGCCGGCGCTCGCCTCAGCATTCGCGACCGCAGGCGTCGCTGCGACGATGGGAACGCTGTGGGCAGTCGACTCCACCACCTCGCAAACCATCGTATCTGGCACCTTTGGTCGGCTGGGTCAGGATCGCAGGAGCGGGGCAGCCGAGGCATTGGCGCAGGCGCAGCGCGCCTTCCTCGCAAACCCGCCACGCAAGGCGATGCTGCATCCACGCTTCTGGGCGCCGTTCGTCATGCTGGGCGACGCCGGCGCACGGCCGGAACCAGGGTACCAACCAGCGCTGCAGCTCGATCATGTTGAAAGGCTCACCGGTGGCGGCGAAATCCTCGCCACATTATCCGACGGGCCGCGCCGCTACGCGAATTTGATCGGCGAGCCGAAGGACGGGCGTTATGCGGGCAGTCTTCGCGCCACCAGCCCCGGCGGCGAGCTGTGGCGGACCCGCGACTGGAAAGTGGCGGCGGGCGACGTTTTGCTCAAGCTCGGGGCGAAGCTGCTCGCCGGCGGTAATGAATATCAGGCCGATCCCGGCATCAACCACGCCGTGCTGGAACTGGTCGACCCCAACACGGGCGCGGCGCGTGCGTCATGGTCGGGCCGGGCGCTCCTCCCAGGCGGCAGCCAGATATTGGGTAGCGCGCTCTACAACGGCAAGGCGATCATCCTGCTTGGCCCATGGACGACGACGTCTGCCAGCGCGCCATCCGCGCTCAAGCTGATCGAAGTGAACGAACAGCTCGAGGTCAAACCGCTGTTCGACATTCCGGCCGCCTATGCGCGGGTCAGCCGCGTCAGGATGCTACTGGACGCTGGCGGGCTACTCATCGTCCAGACCAGCGATATCGAGCAGACCTCCACCAAAATGCGGCGAGATGATTTCGACGCGAGCTTCTGCCCGCTGCCGGCGGCGACGATCGAACGCCGCGACTGGACCGGGAGGCAGGTGCTGGCGAAGCAACTTCCCAGCCTCTCCGTCCAAACCCTCGCCGAGAGCAAGGGCGCATTGTTCATCGGCGGTGCGATCCGCAGTGCGTGCATCGATCAGCCGCATGCCGTCATCCTTAAGGTCGATGACCGGCTCGAAACCAGCCCATTCTTCCTTGAATCGCAACTCGGGCAAACGGCGGTCCAAAAGATCGCACCGAGCGCGGACGGCGGCCTCGTCGCCGCGATCCAGCGCGAGAATATACTGGGCTTCAGCAAGCCCGATGGCGACGTGAAGAGCTACATTCTGGCGCCGTCAGGAGCTAATCTCCGTTTCTCCGACGATGTGCTGACGAGCGGTGAAATCTGGGTCTTCGACGCCAAGGGCAGCCCGGTGCACCGCGCGGAATTGTCTTCGGGTTCCGACATCTATCTGCATACGATCGACATGCCGCGAAAAGATCGGATTTCGGTCGGCGGCAGCATCGGCGGGGAAGCTGCGTTTTTCGATTTCGAAATTGCGGCCAGCCAAAAGGATCGAGCCGCTGTCAGTCGATGAGGCTGATGCTCATCGCAAGTTCCCTGTTCTCGCCGGGCACGATCTCGATGATCCCAGGCTTGTCGCGAATGTCTCCATCATAGCCCACCGGATCGGCAAAACCCTGCCACGGCTCGATGCAGATGAAGCCGGCGCCCGGCTTGGTCCAGACGCCGAGCGTGGGAAAATCGGCGAATTCGAGCGCCAGGCGAGGACCTGCCGACGCTTCATAGCTCAACCTGCAGCTGTTAAGCCGGTCGAAGATGAGCGCATCGTCAATGAACAGGTCGTCGCGCAGCACCAGCATATCGCCCGACACCGGTGTGGGCTGCGGATCGGGCAGCAGAAGCCCGTTCGCATCGATACGGCGGATCGGCGCGGGCTCGTTATGCTCGAAGCGGATGCGGTGTTCCTCGCGTGGCTCGCCATAGGGCAGGGGCCAGTTGAGCGCGGGATGGAAACCGAAGCTTGCCGGCATCGTGCCGGCACCGTTGTTGCTGATGATGGCGGCGAGCTTGAGCGTGGCGTCCGCTACGGAAAAGCGGATGTCGAGCTGGAATTCGAACGGATAGATTGCGCGCGTCTCGGCCGACGCGGCGAGCCGGAACGTCGCCGCATCAGCCCCGCGATCGACGATCGCGAAGCTGGCATGCCGGGCGAAGCCATGTTTCGGCATCGCATAGCGGGTGCCGTCGAGCCGATAGCTTCCGCCTTCGAGCAGCCCGATAATGGGAAAGAGGATGGGCGCACGACCCTGCCAGAATGCCGGATCGCCATTCCACAACAGATCGCGNCCCNCGCTNTCGGTCAGAGATTGAAGTTCCGCGCCGCGCGACGAGATGGCGGCTTTGAGGCGATCGGAGGATATCGTCGCCAGATCGTCAGTCATCGGCACGCAGCTCCCAACTATGGATCAACAAGCGGCTGGACGCGCCAACCCGGATTGCCGGCCCTTGGCTCCAGTACTCGATCATCGCCCAACTTGGACCGGAGACCATGCCCGATGCAATCGATGACGGCCGTTGCACGATAAATTGCGCCGGCAAGTGAACCGGTTGCGTCCCTCTCCGTTTGAACGGCCGAAACAGAGACTAACATGGGTTTGTTGGGCCGACGTCGCCACGAGCGATGCCTCGGCGTATTTGCCGATCTGCCTCAGCGTCTTCAATAATTGGGGATGTGCGTTCCCAAATGCTTGCCGGCGATATAGCCGAAGGTCATGCCGGGGCCGAGTGTGCCGCCCGCGCCGCCATAGGCTTCGCCCAGCACGGCAGCCATGGCATTGCCCGCCGCGTAGAGCCCAGGGATGGGGTTGCCGCTCCAATCGAGCACCTGGGCCTCGCCGTTGGTCTTGGGGCCACCGCAGGTGCCGAGCGCGCCCGATTCCATCTTTACCGCGTAAAAGGGGCCCTGATCGATCAGCCCCAGCGTGCGGTACGGCGGATCGAAAGCGGGATCGCCCCACATGTAGAAATTGTCATAGCTGTTGTCGCCGCGGTTGAAATCATCGTCATGGCCGTTGCGTACCATCTGGTTGAAGCGCGCGACCGTCGTCGCCAACCCCTGCGGCTCGATCCCCGCCTTCCCGGCCAGTTCCTCCAGCCTATCGGCCTGGATCATGTAGGGCGGGATCGGGCCGCGGGCGGCGAGGTGAAGGTGGGGTATTTGTCTTTGTAGCGCTGATCGATGATCAGCCAGTAGGGCAGGTTCGCATAGCTGTGGGTGCCCGCGTCGAAGGCGTGAAGTGCTTTGCCCATCGCATTGTAGTTGGCGGCTTCGTTGACGAAGCGCTTGCCCGCACGATTGACCAGGATCGCGCCCGGCCGTGCCCGCTCGTCCGATCCCAGCAGATAGTTGGGCTTGGCAGCGCGGTGCTGCGGTTTGAATTCGAGCACGCTCTGCTGCCAGAAGGCGTTCTGCATATTGCCGAGCTGCGCGCCTGCCTCGATCGCCATCACCAGCCCGTCGCCTTCATTTTCAGGCACGCTGACCGGGCCGGTGAGCGGGCCGCGCAGGAAGGCTTTGACAAGCGTCTCGTTCCATTCGAAGCCGCCGGTGGCGATCACGACGCCGCGCCGCGCACGCACCCTGAAATCGCGGCCATCGGCGTCCTCGGCGATCACGCCGATCACGCGATCGCCAGCCTTGACCAGCTTGCGCGCGCGCTTTTCGAACTCGATCGGAATGTCGCGATCGAGCACGGCCTTGAACAGGGCGCCGATCAGCGCCTGCCCCAGCCCGCGATAATCATGCGCCTCGCGCTCGGCGAGCGTGGCTTCGTCGAGCGTGCCGTTGATCGCTTCCATCAGGCTGCCGCGCACCGGATAGGCCATTTTGGTGGGATTCACCCGCGCGGCCCATTTGCCCAACTGCTCGAACGAAAAGGCCTCATTGTCGAGCGAGCGCCCGCCCTCGGCCTTCGCGCCGGGCAGATAGGGCTGATAATCGGGAAAATCGGCATAAGCGTGGAAGCGCACCGGCGTCTTTTCGGCGAAATAGCGGATCATCTCCGGCCCGCGTTCAAGAAAGGCGCCTAGCGTATCAGGATCCAACGCGCCGGGCGCGAGCGCATCGAGATAGGCCACGACATCCTCGTCCGAATCTTCGATGCCGGCTTCCTGCTGGTAGAGATTGTTGGGGATCCAGAGCATCCCGCCGGACATCGCGGTCGTGCCGCCGACCATGCCCGATTTCTCGAGGATGACGACATCCTGCGCGCCGAAATCATAGGCCGCGATCGCCGCTGTCAGCGCCGCGCCGCCCGAGCCCAGCACGACGACGTCCGCCTCCCGATGCCAATTGAGGTCATCCGTCATCCCGCTCTCCTGTGTCGCTTGGCGCAACACTAGTGTTCAGGCGGGCGAGGCAGCCACTCCGAAATGTCCTAGGGTGTGCGGGCTGGCAGCGATGCCTGGAGGGCGAGGCTTCCTAGTCGATCAGCCGAAGCGGCCCGTCACATAGTCGCGGGTTTGCTGCGCGCGCGGGTTCGAGAACAGTTCTGCGGTGGGGCCGAATTCGATCATCCGGCCCAGATACATGAAGCCCGTATAATCCGAGATGCGGGCGGCCTGCTGGAGATTGTGGGTCACGATCACGATCGTGAAATCACGCTTGAGCTCCATCAGGGTATCCTCGAGCTTCGCCGAGGATATCGGATCAAGCGCGGATGCGGGCTCATCGAGCAGCAAGACCTCCGGCTCGACCGCGATACCGCGCGCGACGCAAAGCCGCTGCTGCTGGCCGCCAGACAGGCCGAGGCCGGAGCTGTTCAGCTTGTCCTTGACCTCTTCCCATAATGCCGCGCGCTTCAGTGCCCGGTGGACGATCTCATCCATCTCGGCCTTCGGTTTGCGCTGGTAGAGGCGAACGCCGAACGCGACATTGTCGTAGATCGACATCGGAAACGGCGTGGGCTTCTGGAACACCATGCCCACCCGTGCACGCAGCCGGGCAAGATCGGTGCCCGAGCGCATGACATTCTCTTCGTCGATCGGCTGTTCGCCCTGGCCGGTCTCGACCACGAGCGAGACGCGCTCGCGCAAGCGCTGCAGGCTCTTGCGATCGGTCAGCACGTCCTCGCCATCGAGCAAAATCCGGCCGATCGCATGCTGGCCCGGATAAAGATCGTAGATCCTGTTGAGCGCGCGCAAGAGCGTCGACTTTCCGCAGCCCGAAGGGCCGATCAGCGCCGTGATCTTGTTGCGCTCCACGGGAAGGTCTACGCTGAACAGCGACTGATTCTTGCCGTAGAAGAAGTCGAGCTTGCGTGCCTCGAGCGCGAGATTATCGCGCGCGGGCCAGGTCATGGTCGTATCCTGCTCGGATTTGGCGAGAGTGGTGGTCATGCGCGGCGGGTCTCCCGGGCGAGGGCACGCCCGATGATATTGATGGATAATACGGCAACGGCGATCAGCAGCGCGCCCGCCCAGGCGAGCCTGCGCCAATCATCATAAGCGGAGAGTGCGAACTGGAAGATCGTGGTCGGCAGACTGGCCATGGGATGGCTCATATCGGTTGAGAAGAACTGGTTGCCGAGCGAGGTGAACAACAAGGGCGCGGTCTCGCCGCTGATGCGTGCAAAGCCCAGCAGCCCACCCGTCACCAGGCCGGCGCGCGCGGATTTCCAGATGATCTTGCGGATCACGAAGGATTTGGAGGCGCCGAGCGCCATGCCGGCCTCCCGCAGGGCGCCGGCCTGAAGATTCAGAATATCTTCCGTCGTCCGGGTCACGATCGGCGTCGCCAGAAAGGCGAGCGCGACCGCGCCTGCCCAGGCGGAGAAGCCGTGGAACGGCCGAACCAGAAGCTCATAGACGAACAAACCGACGAGGATCGACGGCGCCGAAAGCAGCACGTCGTTGAGGAAACGCACGACATGGCCGTAGGGCGTATCGCCGCCATATTCGGCCAGCCAGGTACCCGCGAGCACACCGACCACCAGCGCGAATATCATCGCCCAGGCGCACATGAAAATCGAGCCGACGATCGCGTTCGAAAGACCGCCCACCGAGCCTGGGGCTGGCTGGGTCATCGTAAAGACCTTGAGATCGAGACCGCCCAAGCCCTGTTGCACCAGCGACCAGAGGATGAGGATCAGCGCCCCCAGCGCGATCAAGGTCGCAAGGCCGCAGGCAACGACGAACGCGCCGTTGAGGAACTGGCGAAACATCATGCGATCGAACATGGCCGCTCCCTCAATATTTCTGGCTGCTGAGCAGCGCGCGCGCCACCGCCAGCACCGAGAAGGTGATCAGGAACAGCACCAGCCCCAGCGCGATAAGCGCGGCCGTGTGCATTTCGCCGGTTGCCTCGGTGAATTCGTTCGCGATCGTGGAGGCAATGGTGGAACCGGAGGCGAATGCCGAATCTGGAAAGGCATGCGAATTGCCAATGATGAAGGTGACGGCCATCGTCTCGCCCAGCGCACGGCCGAGGCCGAGCATCACCACGCCGACCATGCCGCGCCTTACATAGGGGATGATGATCGAACGGATCACCTCGAACGGCGTACAGCCGAGACCATAGGCAGCCTCGCGCACCTGCGGCGGAACCGTCAGGAACAGCTCGCGGAACACTGCAGCCATATAGGGCAGGATCATGATCGCCAGGATCAGCGACGCTGTGAAGATATTCGCGCCATTGGGAACACCGGAAAAGATCTTGTCCTGCCAGGAGCCCGGCTCGGCATTCATGATCAGTGGAAGCTGCACATGCTCGGCGAACCAGGGGGCCAGCACAAACAATCCCCACATGCCATATACAATGGATGGGATGCCGGCGAGCAACTCGACCGCGATCGCAACCGGGCGAGCAATCTGCCGGGGGCAGAACTCAACGAGAAAAACCGACACGCCGATCGCCAGCGGCAGCGCGATCGCCAGCGATACGAACGAGGTAACGAGCGTGCCAACGATCGGGCCGGCAGCGCCATAGACCTCCGTCACCGGGTTCCATTCGCTCGACGTCAAAAAGCCCAAGCCGAACTTGGCGAAGGCGGGCCAGCCGCCGATAGCGAGGCTGATCACCACTCCGGCGAGGGCCGCCATGAGCAGCGTCGCCGCTGCGAAGCAGGCCGCCTGGAACAGCATGTCGCCCATGCGCTGCCGAGGGTAAATGCGAGGGGAAGTGCTCATTGCGGACGAAAACGCAGTAGGGGCAGGGGCATCAAAATGCCCCTGCCCCTGGTTCAACACTGCGGGTGTGCTACTCACCGCGACACATAGACCGGCTTTCCGGCGGCCTTGACGTTGATCGCCCACTGCTTGCGCACGAGCGCCTTAACCGTGGCAGGCAGCGGTACATAATCGAGGCTGGCTGCGGCTGCGTCACCATTCTTATAGGCCCAGTCGAAGAATTTGAGCACACCCTGGCCAGCCGCAGCATCGTCCTGGTTCTTGTAGACGAGGATGAAAGTCGCGCCCGTGATCGGCCAGCTGTTCGGGCCGGGCTGGTTCAGAAGCAGCAGATAATTGCCGGGCGCCTTGGCCCAGTCTGCGCCAGCGGCCGCCGCTGCAAAATTGGCGGCTGTCGGCACCGGAAACTTGCCCGCGCGGTTCTGCAGCANNGCNTANGTGGCGTTGTTCTGNTTGGCATAGGCATATTCGACATAGCCGATGGAGCCGACCGTCTGTTTCACGAACGCAGACACGCCGTCATTGCCTTTGCCGCCGAGACCAAGCGGCCAATTCACCGAGTCGCTTGCACCGACCTTGTCGGCCCAAACCTTGTTGGCCTGCGTCAGATAAGAGGTGAACAGGAAGCTGGTGCCCGATCCGTCCGAACGGTGAACCACGGTGATCGGCAGATTGGGAAGCTTCAGGCCGGGATTGAGCTTGGCCAGGTAAGGATCGCTCCATTTGGTGAGCTGGCCCAGAAAGATCGCGGCAAGCGCGCCCTGGTTGAGCTTGAGCTGACCGGCCTTGATACCGGGCAGGTTGACCACGGGCACGATGCCGCCCATCACGGTCGGGAATTGATAAAGACCCGCTCCATCAAGCTCCTCGGGCTTGAGCGGCTTGTCGGACGCGCCGAAATCGACCGTTTTGGCCTTGATCTGCTTGATGCCGCCGCCGGAGCCGATCGCCTGGTAGTTCAACCCGACCCCCGTGCTGGCTTTATACGCCTCGGCCCATTTGGAATAGACGGGCGCCGGAAAAGTCGCTCCCGCGCCGGAAATGTCGGCTGCTTTTGCATAGCTGACGAGGGAAAGGGCCGCGCTCAGGGCGACCACGAGCTTCTTCTTCATGGCTATCTCCAGACGCCGGGCGAGAGCCCCCCGACATCTTCGGCCTAGTAATCCGAGATGACACTAATGTGACAGCGCAGGAGAAATCCAAAACCGGGGCGACATCGCGTATGGTTTCTGCACAGCTCAAGACTGGCCGCCATATGGCTATTCGTCTCTAGCTCCTGTCTGCGATTACTGTCGGTAACATATGTTTGCTAAGTTATTGCTATGATAGACAAAGATGAACTGAGCGGGGTGCGCAGGAGTTCAACGGCCGGCATTGGGCAGCGCCGTGGAGGATAGTCGCATGCGAATTCGCCATCTCAACTGCGGAACCGACTGTCCCTTCGGCGGAGCGCTCTTCGATGGCGTGAGCTAGGGTTTAACGGGACGCCTTGCCTGTCACTGCCTGCTGATTGAAACCGGCGCCTGCGGGCTGGTTCTCGTGGATACCGGCTATGGTCTGCGGCCTGCGTGGCGCCCCCGGAGAGACTCGAACTCCCGACCTGCGGTTTAGGAAACCGTCGCTCTGTCCTGCTGAGCTACGGGGGCATGCAGCTGGCGTTAGCTTTGCTGGCCGTTCGGGTCAATTAAGGGACGGTCTTCTGGCGGTTGATGAAGCCCCCTTGCCAATTCTGCGGACAAGCTCCACAACCCGCTCGGTCGGTCAGCCGGGGAGGCCGGCCGTGGTTTTGTGGAGCGTCATGACATCCGGCAATTCAGCGGTGCTCCCATTGCGGCGAGACGATAGCCCAAGCGAGCCTCGCTTTCCGCAAGGCGCGGCGCCCTCGCCATCATCCTTGGGCGGCCTGCTGGATCGATCCGACCTCGGCTATGCTTTGCTGTGCGCCATCGCGGTCGCCGCCTGCTCGCTCGGTCTGTGGCTCCTCTGGCACGGCAACCAACCGTTGGACGACACCTATTTCGGTGGCGATCCCGAAAGAGTGTGGGCGAATCTGCAGAGCACGCAGACCGATTTTCACCGCACGCCTTTTCATCCGCTCTTCGCGTCCTTCTGCGCAGTGGTGGTGGGGCTGCTCAACCATATGAGCTTGAGCAGCTATGCGATCCTCACCGCCGGCGAGCTGCTTTACGGGTTCCTGCTGGGCGGACTGACCTATGCTGCCGCGCGGCTATGGGGGGCCAGCAAAGGCTGGGCCGTCGGTGCGGTGGCACTGGTCTGCGCGTCAGGCGCCTTCATGTCCTGGGGCGCCATTCTTGAAAGCCATCCATGGGGCGGAATCAGCTGCCTGCTGTGCCTGATCGGGGGACGGCTGCTGCCGCCAGCGGGGCCGCGGCGGATCTTCGCATCGGCGATATTGTTCGTCGTGGCCGCGTCGATGGTTTTCACCAACATCCTGCTCTGGGCGTTCGCGACCTGCATCGCCCGCCCGGACGACAAGTTCAGCATTCGCGGGGTTTGGGCCATCATCCGCCGTAACATCCTGCCCTTTGTACTTTCGCTCATCCTCGGCTTGATGCTGCTTTATCTCGCGTCCCTGGCGCAGCGGGCCTATTTTCATCCTAACACTACGCTCGGCGAATTCCTGAAATTCGACCATGATAACAAATATATCCTCAAGGGGGGCCTCAAGGACAAATTCCAGGGCTTCTTCGCTTATGGCCTGTTCGCGCCTTCCGAGATTCGGCTGCTCTATGTGGCTGAGCTGGTGGGCATCTGCGCGGCGCTTGCCTTCGTCATATTGGCCTTGCGCAAGGCAGCGGCCCATGCCTGGGTTCTGCTCTTTTATCTCGCCGGCATCCTGTGCTTCCATAGCGTCTATGACCGCGCCGAGGCTTTTATCGCAGCGGCCAACTATATCGTAACTCTGGCGATCCTGCTGGCCCTGGCGGGCCAAAGGCTGCTTGACAGACAGATCCTGCGATATGGAGCGGTGGCGCTCGTTATCGCGCTCGGCCTGTTCAATCTCGCGGGTCACATTCGGCTTGTTCACGCGACCCCGCCTGCTGACATGTTTTCGGCACGCGTCCGCGGTCCCACGCCCAACGAGCCGAACACCCCACGCCCGCCATCGCAGCTTTTTTAATATTTCGCCCCCATTCGCAGCTGCGGTATGGATAGCGTTGCACCATTGAGGACTGATATGGCGGACCAGGAAGCTCAGGTCAGGGCGGGACGGCCTCTGGTGGTCGATCTTGATGGCACGCTGATCTCGTCCGATCTGCTGGTGGAGGGGCTGTTCGGTCTGGTCGGATCGCGGCCGCAAATGGCGCTGGGCGTATTCAAGGCGCTTCTTCAGGGCCGCGCCGAACTGAAGCATTTCGTCGTCGAACATGGCAAGTTCGACCCGCAATCGCTTCCTTATGATGCATCGGTGATCGATCTGATCAGCCAGGCCAAGGCAGAGGGCCGGCCGGTCTATCTCGCGACCGCGAGCCACGAGACCCAGGCGCACGCCATCGCCGACCATCTCAACCTTTTCGACGGCGTGTTCGCAACCTCGCGAACCCACAATCTCAAGGGCGCCAACAAGGCAGCCGCGCTGGTCGAGCGTTTCGGCGATCGCGGCTTCGACTATGTCGGCAACCACGCCGACGATCTCGAAATCTGGCGTCACGCAGAGGCGGCCTATGCCATTCGGACCACATCGAGCGTGCGCCGCCGGCTTGGCAAGCTCGGCGTCACGGTACACCAGATGGAAAGCCCACGCGCGACCATCAGCGTCTGGCTCAGGGCCTTGCGCGTCCATCAATATGCCAAGAACTTCCTGATATTCGCTCCGGTTCTTGCGTCGCATTCGCTCGATCCGGTCAAATGGCTGGATGCGCTGCTCGCCTTCATCTCGTTCTCGCTGGTGGCCTCGGCGACCTATCTGCTCAACGATCTGATCGACATCGATGCCGACCGGCGGCACGCGACCAAGCGCAACCGGCCTCTGGCGAGCGGCACGCTGCCTATCCAGGCGGGCATCGCGGCCATCCCGATTCTCTCCTCGGTCGCGCTTGCGATCGCGCTCGCCATCTCGCCGCTCTACACGCTGGTGCTGCTCGGCTATGTCGCGCTTACCGTTTCCTACTCTTTCTACCTGAAGCGGCGCTTGCTCGTGGATGTCGTCGCGCTGGCGATGCTGTACACGATCCGTGTCGTCGCCGGCGGCGTGGCGAGCAGCGTGGTGCTCTCCGAATGGCTGCTCGGGCTCTCCTTGTTCATGTTCTCGTCACTGGCGCTCATCAAGCGCTATACCGAGATCGCGTCCTTGCTGGACCGCAACCTGCCCGATCCCACCAACCGTAATTACCGGAAGGATGACCTCGCCGTGCTCGGGGCGCTCGCGGCCGCCACCGGAACCAACGCGGTGGTCGTGTTCGCAATGTACGTATCCTCGCCGACCGTGATGCAGATGTACTCGCGCCCCAAGCTGCTCTGGCTGCTCTGCCCGCTGCTGCTCTATCTGCTGATGCGTGCGCTCATGCTCAGCCATCGGCGTGAGATGCATGACGATCCGGTGGTCTGGGCGCTGCGCGACCGGATCTGCCGGATGGGCATGATCGTCGCCGGCATCATTGTCGCCTGCGCGATCTGAGCCTGCTATGACGGCAGGGCTTGGCAAGCCATGCTTTCACCCCACATAAGGCCGGAACGACAGGAGGCTTGCAGGTGGCGACGACTCTGGGGATGAGCGCAGCGGAACGGGAGGCGATCGAGGCGTTCAAGCGGGACGTGGTCGAACCTTCGATGACCAGCCTCGTCATCCTCGATTTCTGGGCGGAATGGTGTGGCCCGTGCAAGCAGCTCGGCCCGATCCTCGACAAGGTTGCACAGGACTATGCGGGCCGCGGCGTGAAGCTCGTCAAGATCGATGTCGATGCCAACAAGGTCGTTGCGGCGCAATTCCGGGTTCAATCCATCCCGACGGTCTACGCTCTTTTCCAAGGGCAGCTCGTCGCGGACCTGACGTCCATGCGTAGCGAAAGCCAACTCAAGCGCGCGCTGGACCAGCTCCTCGGCCAGCTCCCCGTACAAGGTGCGGAGCAGCAGCAGCAACAGGACGTCGCTCCGCTGATCGCCATGGGCGAAGAGGTGCTTGCCGCAGGAGATGCGCAGCGCGCGCTTTCGATATTCGAACAGCTCGCGGAGATGGCGCCGGAAATGGGTGCGATCGCTGGGGGCCGGGCCCGGGCGTTGATCCAGCTTGGGCGCAGCGAAGAGGCGCAGGCAGTGCTGGACGCCGTCGAAGGCGATGCTGCCAAGGATCCTGCGATCGCACAGGCGAAGGCGGCACTTGCCCTGGCCAAGGAGGCGAAGCCGGTCGACGACCTTTCCGGCCTCACCGCCCGCGTTGCCGCCAATCCCGATGATTTCGAAGCGGCCTATCAGTTGGCGGGTGGGCTGATGGCGATCGGCGAGCGCGATCGTGCAGCCGACACGCTGCTCGAAATCATCGGCCGCGATCGGGAATGGAACAACGGCGCCGCGCGCGACCGGCTGCTGAAGCTGTTCGAAGCGGTGGGCCTCACCGACCCTTGGGTGAATGCGCAGCGGCGGCGGCTGTCCGCCCTTCTATTCGCATGATCACGCAAGTCAGCCAGCGTCTGTCAATCTTTCCGCTGGCGGGCGCGCTGCTGTTTCCACGACTCCATCTTCCGCTGCATATCTTCGAACCGCGTTATCGGGCGATGGTGAGCGATGCCCTGGCGCGCGATCGCCGGATTGCCATGATCCAGCCGCGCGACGGCGCTCTTGTGCCGGAGCTGTTCGATGTCGGCTGCGTCGGACGCATCGCCCAAGTCGAGGCGCTGGACGACGGCCGCTACAATATCGTGCTCGAAGGCATCGCTCGCTTTCGTATCCGGTCCGAAATCGATGCCACCACGCCCTTCCGGCAGGTGGAGGCGGATTTCGACGGGTTCAAGGACGATCCCGACGAAACGCTCTCCTATGCATTGCGCGCCGATTTTGAACAGGAAGCCCGCCGCTTCGTCGACGCGCGCGGCATCGCGGTCGATTGGGACGCCTTGCTCAAACTCGACGACGAAACCCTGATCAACGGATCGGCGCAGGTTGCGCCGTTCGACATTGCATCCAAGCAGGCGCTGCTCGAAGCGCCAACCCTGACCGAGCGCGCCGATCTGATGGTTCAGCTCCTTCGCTTTTTCCGCGAGCAGGGAGAAAGCGACAAGGGTGCGACCCTTCAATAGTGGTCCGATGAATCGAGAATGGCTCGATATTCTCGTTTGCCCAATGTCCCGTCAGCGGCTGCGCTTGGATGCAGACGGCAGCAGACTGATCTCCGATGCCGCGGGGCTTGCTTATCCCATTTGCGAGAATGTTCCGGTCCTGCTCGTCGACGCGGCAACGCCGCTGGAAGAGCCCGCCCGCAATCAGCTCGGGTGAACGTCATCCCCACGCCCTTGCAAGAGCATCGAGATCAGATCTCGAGACCTTGGAGGAGCTTCGGCATCTGCCCCAGTTCGCCTCGTGCCTCGGCCATGAAGTATTTTTTCAGCGGCGAGATTCTCTCGACCGCCGCCATTCCCAGCCGGCGGATCGCACGAGCCGGTCTGCTGGGAATGCCGAACAGCCGCGTAAAGCCGTCGGTAGATGCGCCAACCATCAGCGAGTCCAGCGCCCGCCAGCGCTCATAGCGCGCCAACAATTGGGCGTCGCCTGCCTCCAGCCCGAGACGGGCGCCCTCCACCAATATCTCAGCGAGCGCCGCGACATCGCGCAAGCCAAGGTTGAGCCCCTGGCCTGCGATCGGATGAATGCCGTGCGCGGCGTCGCCCACGAGCGCCAGCCGCTCGGCCGTAATCGTAGCGGCATGATGATAGCCGAGCGGATAGCTCGACCGCGCTGAGACGAGCCTGACTTCGCCTAGCAACCCGCCAATCCGTTTGCGCATCTCGGCCAAAAAGGCGCGCTCCGGCAGATCGAGCATGGCCGGGGCGTCTGCCGCATTCACGGTCCAGACGAAGCAACAGCGATTGCCCGGAAGCATCGGCAGCAGAGCAAAAGGCCCTGCCGGATAGAAGATTTCATGCGCAATGTTCTGGTGCGGCCGTTCATGTTCGATCGAGCCGATCATCGCCACATGATCATAACGCCACTGCGCGATCCGGATACCAGCCGCTTCGCGCGTCGGCGAGCGCCGCCCTTCCGCACCGACCAAGAGGCTTCCGCTGACAATTTGACCATCCTGCAATGTGACGGTGACGCCGTGCGGATCTCGGACCACGGTGAGCGGCGCCGCCGGCGCCAGCAAGCGGAGGCTGCTGGCCGCGAGCGCCCGCTCCCGCAGCGCTGCGCGAACCGCGCGATTTTCGAACATGATCCCCAACGGATCATCGTCCTGATCCGACTGGAAGTTCAGCGATTCACGCGACAGGCCATCGCGAACCTCGATGCGCCGGATCGGGCAGCCCTGCCCATCCAACAAANCGCCGACGCCGATTGCTTCGAGCATGCGCCAGGACGCACTNGCGATCGCGGAGGCACGGCCGTCGAAACCGGCGGCAAGTTGCGCCTCCGGGTCCGCAGGATCGATCACAGTGGAAGTGAGCCCATATGCNTCGAGCGCGATGGCGAGCGTCAGCCCGACAAGCCCGCCGCCCAGAATAATGACATCGCNNCGNTCCATGCCCCCGCTTTAACGGCGCATCAGAACCGCGTCACCATCCTAGCGGCATGGGTAAACATTAAGCAGCGTCGGCGGCCTGTTCGATCAGATGCAGATCGTCATGATCCCAGGGATGAAAACCCGGCTTGAAGTAGCGCGCCCAGCCCTGAAAAATATGGCGGACCATTCCGGGCCGCGCGAGCGAGAACCAGAAGACCGCAATCAATATCCGCGGGCCGGACAAGCCGTCCTGCCGCAGCAACTCGAGCATTCCGCACAATCGGTCGTACAGGAAACGCCGGGTGATGAACACCATCACCTTGCTGCGCGTCCACCATCGCTTCCATTTGCTCCAGTCGCGGGTGACGCTCAGCCACGTGTCGAAGGCAACGGCCTTATGCTCGATCTCCTCAAGGCAATGCCAGCGCCAAAGATGCGCGATTTCCGGATCGGCGCCCTGCATATGATGGCGGTTCGCAAGCACTTCATGCGCAAAGATCGCGGTGATGTGCTCCAGCGCCATCGTGCCGACCAGGCCCGCCATTGGGCCCTTTTCGCGGAGCAGCGCGAGCCGCTGCGCGGGTCGATCCTCGAGCGGCTTGATATCATATCCTGCCTCGGCCACGCGGCGATTGAGCGCGAGATGTTCGCGCGAATGCGCCACCTCTTGCTTGATGAAGGCCTCGATCTCCGCCTTCAGCTCCGGCGCCGCCGCCGCCTTAAAATGGCGCAGCGTCTCTACGAAAAATGCTTCGCCGACGGGAAAGCTGGCTGACATCGCATTATAGAAGGCGGTTGCAACAGGATCGCCGTTCAGCCACCAGCGGCTGGCAAGCGGCTGCCGGCTGAACCGCCTGTCGCGCGGTTGGATCGCGACGGGCTCTGCCTTGGTGATCGAGGCCATGTAGCTCATGGCCCGGCTCATAAGCCCAGAGATTTTCCGTTACGTTAACGGCACGACACCGTGGCGCTGGCAAGTGTCAGCATGGTGGCGACGTGCCGCCGCGCAATCGCGATCCGATCATCGCCATAACCGCCACCCATCGTGCTGGCGATCGGGATCTTTCGCGCCGACGCCTGATCACGCACGAAGCTATCGCGGGCGGCCAAGCCAGCGTCGCTCAGTGCGAGACGCCCGAGCTTATCCTGAGCATGGACGTCGACACCGGCCTGATAAAGGATCAGGTCCGGCGCAAAATCCTCGAGCACGGCCGGCAATATATCGGAAAGCACCGCCATATAGGCCTCATCCTGGAGGCCATCGGGAAGTGCGATATCATGGGAAGAGCTTGCCTTGCGGACCGGGAAATTCCGCTCGGCGTGCAGCGACAGCGTGAAGATGTCGTTCCGCTCCGCCGTCAAGGCCGCGGTGCCATCGCCCTGATGCACGTCGAGATCGAGGATNAAAATGCGTCCTGCATCGCCTTCCGCGATCAAGCGGTTGGCAGCGATNGCGAGATCGTTGAAAACGCAGTAACCGGCGCCGCTGTCNGCATGGGCATGGTGGCTTCCGCCCGCGCCGTTCGCTGCATAGCCTTGCTGCAATGCGAGCTTTGCTGCCAGCCACGTGCCGCCTGAAGAGAGCAGCGACCGGCGCGCGACATGCTCGGTAACGGGAAAGCCGATCCGCCGCTCCTTGTCTCTGGGCACAGTTTGGGTGAGCACTTCCTCGACATAGGCTGGCGTATGCACCGCCTCGATCCATTGGCGCGGCATGGGCGCGCTTTCATGCAAGATGAAGATCTGACCGCTCCTCCGGAGGCTTTCCATCACCAGGCCATATTTGTCGAACCGGAACGGGCTTCCTTTAGACGCGGGCGAGACGTAGCCGGGATGATGAACGACGTGAAGCATATGCCCTTAAACGCGCAACCGCATCGAATGCCAATGTTGCCAAGCGCGTCCTCGCACCTCATCTATCGGCTTGGAGGTTCCTGATGCGCGTCTGCACGACTGCATTGCTGCTTGGGCTCTCGATCGTCACGGCGGCTTGCAACAAGGGTCAGCCGGAGCAGAAAGCCGGCCCGATCACGCGGCAGGAGATCGCCTGGCGCGAAGGCGATGTCGACGATGCATTTATCGAGGCGCGAGAAACCGGCAAGCCCGTGCTGCTCTATTGGGGCGCGAAATGGTGCCCGCCGTGCAATCAGCTGAAGACGACGCTGTTCAAGGATCCGGCGTTCATCACCGAGACCAGGCTGTTCGTGCCGGTCTATCTCGACGGGGACAGCAAGGGCGCGCAAGCCTGGGGCGAGCGCTTCAACATCACAGGATATCCCAGTGTTATCATCCTGCGACCCGATCACTCGGAGATCACGCGTCTTTCCAGTTCGTCGGCGGCGACAGCGCTTGCCGACACGCTGCGCATCGCCGCCAAGCGCACCAAGTCATCGGACATGCTGCTCAAGACGGCACAACAAGATCCCGGACAGCTTTCGCCAGAAGACTGGAGCGTGCTCGCCAATTTCGAATGGCAGAATGATCCACGCCACTTTGCCGACCCCGCGACCGCTGCACCACTTCTCGACCGCCTTGCAGCCGCCGCACCCGACCCCGCGCTGAAGCGCCGCTTCAGCTTGCTGGCGCTGAGTGTCCCGGCGAAGCCAGATGACAGCGGCAAGGCGAGGCTGAGCCCGGCGGACCAGCAAAGGCTCATCACCATCTTGCCGCCGCTCCTCGCAAGCTATGCCGAGGTCAAGGCCAGCCGCCAGGAATTGAGCGGCCAGACCGCGCCGTTGATCGCCGGCCTGGCCGATCCCGTACAACGCGATGCGCTTGGTGCGCAGCTTACGACCGCGCTCGATCATGTCTTTGCAGACAGTAGCCTGCCGCTGCCCGACCGTCTCNCCACCGTCCAGGCCGACATCGATCTGGCCAAGGCGAAGACCGGCAGCGTTCCAGCCGCCGTTTTGGCGAAGGTGCGCGAGCGTGCCGCTTGGGCCGATCGTAGCGCCAAGGATCCGGCCGTCCGTCAGTCGCTGATCTCGAACGCCGGCGATCTGCTCAACGCCGCCGGCGACAATGCGGGCGCGCGCAAGTTGCTGGCGGCGGAAATTCCGCGCGCGGCCTCGCCCTTCTACTATATGCTGGATCTCGCAGGCCTTGCCGAGGATGGCGGCGACAAGAAAGCTGCAATCGAATGGAGCCGGCGAGCCTATGAAGCGGCGCAAGGCCCTGCCACCCGCGTGCAATGGGCCGTCGCCTGGTCCAACACCGTCCTGCGTCTCGCACCGGCTGACCAGGCACAGATCGAGCGCAGCGCCGACGCGGTGATGACTGAACTCGGCAAGAGCCCCGACAGCTATTACCAGCGCACGCGCATGAAGATCACTACCTGGGGCAAGGCGTTGAAGAGCTGGAGCGATCAACACCAAGGCAGTGCCCTTCTCAAGCGCCTCGACGAGAAGATGACGACGGTGTGCTTTAATCAAGGGGCGGCGCAGACGTCCTGCAAGGGTTGGCTGCACACCGCATGATCTGCTTCAAACCGAGCTGCGGATACGCTTTGGCTTGGCGGTAGGAGACGCCGTCGGTTCGCCGATGCCAATGACCGAAACGGCGCTTGCGCAGTGGCGGCGGCAGGATCGGTTTTTAGGAAAACTCCGGCTTGCGGTCAGCGTCGTGCGCGGAGGGGATCAGGCTTGCTCGGTCGCCCGGTTCAACCGCCATTCGGATCACTTTCCCGAGAATAGTTCGTTCGATCGCCGCAGGCAGTTGGCCAACTCGACTGCTCCTATTCGTGAATGCGAGCGAGAAATTCGATCAGGCGATCGACTTCACGAGGCGTAAACCGCCCTTTTAGCCATCGCTCATGCTCGAGAACCGCCTTCTTTGCTTCGGCAAGAATGGTCGTGCCGGCGGGCTCTAGGAATAGGGCCTGCTTGCGGCCATCGTTTTTCGAGGCCGCACGCCGCAGGAGATGCCGACTCTGGAGCCGGTTCACGATCGCCATGGTAGTTGCGCGGTCCATTCTGAGGCGCTTCGACAGGTCACTCTGCGCAATGCCGGGATGATCGTCGACGAGCCAGAGGACCGAGACCTGCTTTTGCGTCAGATCGAGACTGGCGAAGGTGTCCGTGAAATGGCGATAGACGGCGCCGTGCGCCAGGCGGATGTGGAACCCTAGAATTGAGGTAAGGTCGCCTACGTCATCGCCTCTTTCCGGCGATGTTATGAACTCATCGTCGCTGCGGCGAACCACTTCAGCCTCCAACTTCCAATTTCGTCATCCGCTTGTAGCTGTGCGGCAGCAGAAAGCCATTATCGCNGGGGAGGAAGCCCCTCTCGCCCAAGNGCTCCGGCGCTGTGTACTCAAGCAAGCACGGCCCGAGCAGACACNCGCGACATCCACTCTGCACCGGGCTTTTCGAGAATGATCCGCGTGCTCGCGAGACCATTCGCGAGGGCACCCGGTTTCTCNACGGTGATCTCGGCGCGTCGCACCCGAGGTACGGCCAGACACGCCTCGGCCAGTTCGCGTGCAAAAGTTTCAATCAACGCGATATGTCGACCCGCCAGCATCTCAGCGAAACTGACGATATGGCCATAGTCCAGTGTCTCCTCAAGGTGATCGCCGGGGAACGCCGTCAGCGTCAGAGTGGCGGCTATGCGAAGCATCTGCCGCCGGCCATGCTCATGGGGATGGGCGCCGATCGAAGCCGCCAACCGAAGATCGTGGACGCGCACCTCAAGAAGAGCGCAGTCGGCCGACACCGAATTATGCTGCATGGCACAGGGCCTTCGCGGCGGTCGTGGTGTTGGACAATAGGTAAACGATTGTCATCGGGCCGACACCCCCAGGCACGGGTGTAACCGCCTCCGCGCGCACCATTTCGTCGATGACCACATCACCGACGATCCCTGACTGTCCGTCGGTACCGTAATTCAGTTGATGCCAACATCGATAACGACCGCCCCCGGCTTGATCCAGCTTCCCCTGACGAGACCGGGGCTCCGGCCGCGACCATGATGATGTCCGCCGTCCTTGTGATCTCCGGCAAGCTGCGCGTGCGTGCGCAATTCGGTAGCGACGGCTTTACCATCGATGATTGTTGCCACGGTTGCGCCTCAGTGCTGGAAGACGACGGTCTTCGCTCCGTTGAGGAAGACGCGGTCGTCCAGATGGTGTTGGACTGCGACGGCGAGAACGCGACGCTCGATGTCCCTTCCCTTGCGCACGAGGTCCTCGACGGAGTCTGCATGCGAAATCGGCTCGACATCCTGGTGAATTATCGGCCCCTCGTCGAGATCGGCCGTCACATAGTGCGCCGTTGCGCCGATCATCTTCACCCCACGCGAAAATGCCTGATGATAGGGCTTCGCGCCTTTAAACCCCGGTAAGAAGCTATGGTGGATGTTGATGCAGCGTCCAGACAGGAACGCGGCCAGATCGTCGGAGAGGATTTGCATGTAGCGTGCGAGCACAACGAGCTCGGCGCCGGTTTCGGTGACAAGCGCCTTGATACGTGCTTCCTGCTCAGGCTTGGTGTCCTTCGCGATCGGCAGGTGGTGGTAGGGTATGTCGCCGATAAGGCTGAGGTTAAGAGCATCGCGCGCGTGGTTCGAAATGATGCCGACCACGTCCATGGCCAGTTCGCCGATACGGTGCCGGTAGAGAAGATCGCCAAGGCAATGGTCGAACTTGGAGACGAGGAGCATAACCCTGGTGCGATGCCCGGCGTCACGCATCTTCCATTGCATGCCGTTTCGTTCGGCGATCGGAGCGAAGTCTTCGCGTAGCGATTCCACGGTCGCTTCGCCCAGCACTTCGTAGAGTACCCGCATGAAAAAGAACCCGGTCTCGGCGTCATCGAACTGGTGCGAGCTGCGAATATTGCAATGATTATTCAACAGGAAAGCCCCCACCTCGGCGACCAAACCCGGCCTGTCCTCACAGGCGAGCGTCAAAACATGGTTCGGGTTCATGGGCCTCCTTTCCTCAGTCCTTCCTGGGCAAGCCGTCGGCAACGTTCCACCGAGTCTCGCTAAACATGTTTGCATTACATACAGATTTACGTATGTGTTGAATACAAGTTTCTGCTGCCGATTCGGCAGCAATTGCGGTGGAGAGAATTATGGCGTCCAATCTCGAGGAGCTCCTTCAAAACGCGGGCAACACCGTTGACATGCTGCGGAATTCCCAGATCGGAGCATATGTCTATCCGGTGGTTGCGCCCGAGTTTCACAACTGGCGTTCGGAGCAGTGGGCGTGGCAACACTCGGCCGTTCTGTTCGACCAATCGCACCACATGGTCGACCTCTATATCCGCGGCAGGGATGCGCTGCGGTTGATCTCCGATACTGCGGTCAACTCGACCAAGAATTTCAGGGTGAATCAGGCCAAGCAATATGTCCCGACGACCCCCTATGGCCATGTCATCGGTGACGGAATTCTCTTCTACCTCGTCGAAAACGAATTTGTGTATGTGGGCCGCGCCCCTGCGGCGAACTGGCTGATGTTCCATGCTGCAACCGGCGGCTATGATGTCGAGATCATAAAGGACGATCGGTCCCCGTCGCGTCCGATGGGCAAGCCCGTCAAGCGCATCAGTTGGCGTTTCCAGATACAGGGTCCGAACGCCTGGGCGATCATCGAGAAGCTGCATGGCAGACCGCTCGAGCAGCTCAAATTCTTCAACATGAGTACGATGAACATTGCCGGCAAGACGGTGCGCACTCTGCGGCATGGCATGTCCGGCGCGCCGGGCCTCGAGATCTGGGGTCCATATGAGGAGCAGGATCAGATCCGCCATGCGATTCTCGAGGCAGGAAAAGAGTTTGGCATCGTTCCGTGCGGAAGCCGCGCTTATCCTTCGAACACGCTGGAGTCGGGCTGGATCCCATCGCCTCTTCCGGCGATCTACACCGGCGAGAAACTAAAGCCCTATCGCGAGTGGCTGGGCGCCGACAGTTATGAAGCGACCGGCGGCATCGGCGGCAGCTTCGTATCAGACAAGATCGAGGACTATTACCTCAATCCCTGGGAACTGGGCTATGGGCCGTTCGTGAAATTCGATCATGACTTCCACGGGCGCGAGGCGCTCGAGGCGCTCGATCCGGCCGCGCAGCGCAAGAAGGTCACGCTCGCCTGGAATGGCGAGGACTTGGCCAAGATCAACGCATCGCTATTCGACGGCAGTGAAACTCCTTACAAATTCTTCGACCTTCCGCTGGCGAACTACGCCTCGTCAAATTATGATCAGGTAGTCGATGCGGGCGGCACTACCGTCGGCCTGTCGATGTTCACGGGCTATAGCTTCAACGAGAAGACCGGCCTCAGCCTCGCCACGATCGACCACGAGATTCCCGTCGGCACCGAGCTGCGAGTCATCTGGGGGGAACCCGACGGCGGCAGCCGTAAAACCACGGTCGAGCCGCACAAGCAGTGTGAGGTGCGCTGCGTCGTCAGCCCGATCCCCTATTCGAAGGTCGCCCGCGACAATTATCATGAAGGCTGGCGCACCAATCGCTGAAGAAGGATCGGAGGGCACCGGCAGTGGACGCCCTCCTCCGGTTCGCCATGCCCCCGCTTGGCGTCGACCAGGCATCGGATAGCGCGGCGGCTGCCCTCTCCCGATCATCGGGCGAGTACGAGAAGCGAAGGACATGACATGGCAGGCACTTCAGCTTCCACGGTTAATGCCGCCCGGCTACTTGACTGCTATTCGATCGAGATGACGGCAAAGGACTCGCCGGCCCTCGAAGAGGCCGCGCCGTTCATTCCGCCAGGGACCAAGATCCCTGTCACCTTTCTCCCGAATGAGACGTTCGAGGCCCGCATCGCAACCGCGGCACGCGTGCGCGAACTCGGCTTCGTTCCCATTCCCCACATCTCGGCCCGGCGCCTTACCTCGCACGGCGAGCTTCGCAATTTTCTGGCCGGGCTCCAGCAAAGGGCCTGCATTGACCATGCCTTCGTCGTTGCGGGCGATCCCGCGGAACCCCACGGCCCTTTCGAGGACGCGCTCGCGGTCATCCGGACAGGCCTTCTGGCCGAATATGGCGTGAAGCGTGTCGGCATTTCAGGATATCCCGAAGGGCATGCCGAGATCGGGAACGAAAAGCTCTGGACCGCCAGCATCGAGAAGCAGCTCGAGCTCAACAGGCGCGGTCATGATTTCGCGATCGTCACGCAGTTCGCCTTCGACGCGACACCGGTTCTGAAGTGGCTCGAGGGGCTGCGGTCGAACAATATCAAAACACTTGTTCGCGTGGGTGTTCCCGGCCCCGCCAGCGTGAAGACATTACTTCGTTTCGCTGCGCGGTGCGGTGTCGGAGCATCGGCAAAGGTGATGACGAAATATGGCGTTTCGATCTCGAAACTGCTGACNACAGCCGGCCCGGACAAGCTGATCGAAGACTTCGCCGCGCGAATCGATCCGGTGGTCCACGGCGACGTGCTTGTTCACCTCTACCCCTTCGGTGGCCTCAAGGCGACGGCGAGATGGGTCCAGGAATTTCAGTCGGCACGGCGCTGAAGACTGGACCGGCGGATCATTGAGGAAGGCCAATGCCTTCTCTGTGGCTACGTCGACCCAGCCTGCCCGACCGGAACCTGACGCCCCTCGTCCGAGGCGCGCTCCATGGCGGCGATCACCCGATGCGTCCGCACGGCATCGTCGAAGTCCGGCGCGGTCCGGGTTTCGTGCTGCAGGTCGGCCGCGATCATCGCATAGAGGCAGCCGACATTGCGCGGGATCGGATGCTCGGGCAGCGTGAGTCCGGCCGGCATGAACGGCTCGATCCGCTCGGGCGTACCGCCATCGCGCAGCAGCGTCACCGCAAGCCCGGTCATCTGGAGATTGCCCATCTCGCCGGTTACGGTGATCGCGCCCTCGGTGCCGCTGATCTCCCAGACGAACCCGTTCGCCCGGCTCGGCCCCGGTCGGTAATGAAGCGAGATCAGCGCGCTGCTGTCGAGCCGTCCTTGGAGCAGCACCTCGTCGGGCGCGTCCCTCGTCATGGTCTCGCCGGTCTCCGCAACCCGCACGCTCGTCTGCCGGGTCGCCAGGATTGCCGAGACCGTGGCGAAGTCCCCCAGTACCGAGCGCAGCGCCGCCAGCGCGTGCCCGACCGGGATGGTCAGCATGTTCGCTCCGTTCCGCCGATCGAGCATATAGGCATACACCTGTGCGATCTCGTCGGACGCGACGCCCCCGCCATAGGCGGTGATGCTCGTCGAGCGGACCGCGCCGATCCGCCCCTCGGCGATGATCTGCCGCACCCGCGCGATCTCCGGTGCGGCCACCGCCTGGGTGCCGATGACCGCGAGCACACCCCGCTCTCGCGCCTGTTTGGCGAGCGCCTCGGCCTCCGCCAGCCCATTGCCGAGCGGCCATTCGCACAGCACATGCTTGCCCGCCGCAATCGCCTTGCTCACGATGTCGAAATGATACGGGACCTTGACCGTCACGGCCACCATGTCCACCGCGTCCGACGCGACCATCTCGTCCACGCTGGCGAAGGCGCGGGGGATGCCGCAATCGCGGGCCGCGGCCTCGGCACTGGCACGAGTGGTGTTGGCGACCGCCGCGATCTCGAACTCATGCTCCAGCGCGCGCAGCGCCGGGATGTGCGCCACCGCCGCCCAGCTCCGCCCCGGCTGCACCCCTACGAAACCGATCCGAAGCCGCCGTCCATCCGTCATCGCTGCCTTCATCCCACCACCTGCCGTCGGCCAGGGGCCTTCGGCACGAACCGTGCCAATGCCCGGTCCTTCCGGCAAGTTGAATACCACCCGGGCGATCGCATTGCACCCGCATCCTCGGCGCGGGGAAAGCACACCGCGACGAGGCTCTTGGCCTCGTCCGAGCGGACGGGGCGAGTGACCGCGCGAGCGCGAATATCGGCTCGCCGCAAGGCAATGCCGCGATGTCGGCGCAAACGGAGAGGATCGTCGAATGAGCGCTGGCTATCGCCGGGTCGTGACCGGACTGGACGAGCAGGGACGATCGAGCGTCATCTTCGACGACCGCCTCTCCGCCCCGGACGGCGGAACAGTCATCGCCTGGAGTACCGCGCTGCCGGTCAGCAACGAGGGCACTGCCGACACGGGCAACGTTCCGCCCAGCATGGATCTGCTGCGCGGCGGAACAGGATTCTCGATCGCCAGGATGGAGCCCGGCTCGAGCTTTCCGATGCATGCCTCGAACACGATCGACTACATGTTCTTTCTCAGCGGCCGCATCACCCTGATCCTCGAGACGGGCGAGGTAGAGCTGGGAGCGGGCGATCTGGTAGTCGATCGCGGGATCCTCCACGGCTGGCGTGTCGAAGGGGCCGAGCCGGTGACCTTCGTCTGCGTGAACGTCGGCGCGGAACCTGTCGGCGCGGGCGCGACGATCTGACCTGCCTGCCTCGTCCGGCAAGCGCAGTGGGTCTAGAGCGCGTTTGGTTTTGATTGAATCAAAACCGGCGCTCTATGTTATTGTTTTACCGCATTTTCCGAGTCGTCAGATGT
>JGI24736J21556_1000019_pt1 | contig 27747 bp, 21 predicted proteins | sample KBSCornC2_FD_21556 | JGI IMG/M metagenome (IMG submission 21556) | reverse complement strand
GCCCGCCGGCGCAGCGGTGCCCGAGCTGCCCGGCTATACCGAGGGCCGCTGGTGGGTGCAGGATATCGCCGCGTCGCTGCCCGCCCGCCTGCTCGGCGCCGGCGAGGGCAGGGGCGTGCTCGATCTATGCGCAGCGCCGGGAGGCAAGACGATGCAGCTCGCCGCAGCGGGCTGGAACGTGACCGCGGTCGATCTGTCCGAAGCGCGGATGAAGCGGCTCGCGGTGAATCTGGCGCGAACGAAGCTTTCCGCGCGGACCGTCATCGCCGATGCGCTCCTCTATGCGCCCGACGCGAAGTTCGATGCGGTGCTGGTCGATGCGCCTTGCTCGGCCACCGGCATTTTTCGGCGTCATCCGGATGTGCTGCATCGCGTCCGGCCCAAGGCGATCGCCGGCCTCGCCGGACAGCAGCGGGCGATCCTCGCGCGGGCGGCGCAGGCGGTGAAGCCCGGCGGCCTGCTCGTCTATGCGGTCTGCTCGCTGGAGAAGGAGGAAGGCGAGCAGGTTGCCGACTGGTTCGCCTCCGCCCATGCCGACTTCGCGCCCGCTGCCGCGCCCGGCGCCCTGCCCGGTGTCCAGCCCGACGGCCGCATGCGCATCACCCCCGCCACCCTGGCGGATGCGGGCGGCGCGGACGGTTTCTTCGTTGCAATGTTCCACAGGAAAGACGAACAGGCACCCTCCGTGGGTTGAACCTCTTAACACCTCTCTTTAACTGCTGAGTCGGGATGCCGGGACCAGTTCTTATTGCGCCATCGATCCTGTCGGCGGATTTCGCCAAATTGGGCGAGGAGATTCGCGCGATCGATTCCGCCGGGGCGGATTGGATCCACGTCGATGTGATGGATGGCCATTTCGTGCCGAACCTCACCATCGGGCCGGGCGTGGTGAAGGCGTTGCGCCCGCATACGCAAAAGCCGCTCGACGTCCATCTGATGATCGCGCCGGTCGATCCGTTCCTCGATGATTTCGCCAACGCCGGTGCGGATCACATTACGGTCCATGCCGAAGCCGGCCCGCATCTCCATCGCACGCTTCAGCGTATCAAGGCATTGGGCAAGAAAGCCGGCGTCTCGCTCAACCCGGCGACTCCGGCCAAGATGCTCGATTATGTGCTGGAAGAGGTGGATCTCGTGCTGGTGATGAGCGTCAATCCCGGCTTTGGCGGGCAGAGCTTCATCACGAGCCAGCTTCGCAAGATCGAGGCGATCCGTAAATCGATCGATAAGCTGGGCAAGCCGATCGATCTCGAGGTGGATGGCGGCATCGACGCCACCACCGCGCGGCAGGTGATCGAGGCGGGCGCCAATGCGCTGGTGGCCGGCACCGCAAGTTTCAGGGGCGGCCCCTCGGCTTATGCCACCAATATCGCCGCGCTGAGGGGCTCATGAACGCGCCGGGCTCGATCGATACCGCTGACGGCGTCGAGCCCGGCCGCATGCTGATCCGCGTCGAAAATGATCGCGGCATGTCGCTGAGCGAGCGGCTCGCGCAGCATTTCCACCGCCTTGCGTGGCGCACGCCGCTGCACAGCCTGCGGTTGCGCGGGCGCTATCCGCTCAAGCTGCTTGGGGTGCCGGTCGATCCGATCCCCGGCACGCAACGCAGCGGCGAAGCGTTTCTCGAAGGTCGCATCGAGCATCGCGGCGAATCGATCGAGCTGACCGAGCTTGATTTCGCCAACCTTTCGGTATCGGCCGGGCTGTTCGATCATCTCCACGGCTTTGCGTGGCTGCGCGATCTCGCCGCGATCGATCGTGCGCAAGCGACCGGCATCGCCGAACGCGTCGCCGCGCACTGGCTGGCGGTGCACGGCGGCAAGGTGTCGCAGGCGGTATGGCGGCCGGATCTCTGCGCGCGCCGCATTCTGTTCTGGGCGGCCTATGCGCCGGTCATCCTCTCCTCGCGCAACCTGGTCTATCGCTCGGCGGTGCTCAACGGGCTCGCGCGGCAAGCGCGCCACCTCGATCGCGGCGCGGACAAGGCGGTGCGCGGCCTGCAGCGGGTGATCGCGTGGACCGGCGTGATCGCCGCGGGCCTGCTCATTCCAGGCGGCGAGGGGCGTCGCCTGCATGGCGAGGACGGGCTGGTCCGCGCTCTCGAAGGGGCGATGTCGGCGGATGGCGGCATGCTCGATCGGTCGCCGCTGTCGCTGCTCGAGCTGGTCGAAGGGCTTTCCCAGCTGATGGGGGTCTATGCGATGCGACGCGTCGATCCGCCGGCTGCGGTCGCAAGCGCGCTGCAACGGGCGGTGCCCGCGCTGCTGGGCATCACCCATGGCGATGGCGGGCTTTCGAGCTGGCAGGGGATCGCGCCGATCGACGCGTCGCGGATCGAGGCTGCGGTGCGCGCTTCGGGAGTGCGTGCGCGGCCGCTGCGGCAAGCGTCCGACTGGGGCTATCAGCGCATGACCGGCGGGCTGATCCGCGTGATCGTCGATGCGGCTCCGCCCCCGGTGCAGCGGCTCGCCAACGGTGCCTGCGCTTCCACGCTCGCCTTCGAATTTTCGGATGGCGAGCATCGCCTGGTGGTCAATTGCGGCGGCCCCGGCGGTGGATCGGCCGATTTTCCGGCGGGGCTTGCCGATGCGCTGCGTGCCACTGCCGCGCATTCCGCTCTGGTGATAGCCGACACCAACTCGACCGCCACCTATCCCGACGGAAGCATGGGGCGCGGCGTCTATGAAGTCGCGTGCGACCGTTCGGAGACCGACGCGGGCAGCCGGCTCGAGGTGAGCCATGACGGCTATGTCCGGCGCTTCGGCTTCCTCCACAAGCGCCAGCTCCAGCTTTCCGCCAATGGCCGCGAGCTTGCGGGCGAGGATCTGCTGCTGCCGGTCGGCCGCCGCGTGCGTTTGCGCAGCACGCAGCCAGTCGCGGTGCGCTTCCATCTCTCGCCGGAGGTGGAGGTGACGCAGACCGCTGACGGGCTGGGTGCGCTGCTCCGCATCGATGGCGGTCCGCTTTGGCAGTTCCGCTGCAAGGGCGGCACGCTTTCGGTGGACGAGAGTCTGTGGGTCGATCCAGGCGGCTGGCCACGCTCGACGCACCAGCTCGTTATCGCTACGGAGGCGCCCGCGGGCGGGACCAGCGTCTCGTGGATTTTCCGCCGCGCAAGCTAGAACAAGGGGCGATCATGGATCAGGTGAAGATCGCGCGGGCGCTGCTGTCCGTGTCGGACAAGAGCGGATTGGTTGAACTGGGGCAGGCGCTCGCCCGCCATGGCATCGAGCTGGTCTCGACCGGCGGCACCGCCAAGGCGCTGCGCGATGCCGGGCTTGACGTGCGCGACGTCAGCGATCTGACCGGCTTTCCCGAGATGATGGACGGGCGGGTGAAGACGCTCCATCCCAAGGTGCATGGCGGCCTCCTCGCCGTGCGCGACGATCCCGAACATGCCAAGGCGATGGCGGATCATGCGATCGGCGCGATTGATCTCGTGATTGTCAATCTTTACCCGTTCGCGCAGACCGTCGCCAAGGGCGCGAGCCGCGACGAGGTCATCGAGAATATCGATATTGGCGGCCCGTCGATGGTGCGCTCCGCCGCCAAGAACCACGCTTATGTGACGATCGTCACCGATCCCGCCGATTATGCGGGGTTGATCGCCGAGCTGGAGGGGCAGGGCGGGAGCACCAGCCTCATTTTCCGCAAGAAGATGGCGGCCAAGGCATTTGCCGCCACCGCCGCCTATGATGGCATGATCGCCAACTGGTTCAGCAAGTTCGATCAGGGCGAGGATTTTCCGCCGGTCCGTTCGGTGCCGACCCGGCTGGTGTCGATGCTGCGCTATGGCGAGAACCCGCATCAGCGTGCGGCGCTCTACGTTCCCATCGGGCCGGCCGCGCGCGGCATCGCCCAGGCCGAGCAGGTGCAGGGCAAGGAACTCAGCTACAATAATTATAATGACGCCGACGCCGCGCTCGAACTGGTTAGCGAATTTCGCGACGGGCCGCCGACGGTCGTGATCGTCAAGCATGCCAACCCCTGCGGCGTCGCGACGGCGGACACGTTGCTGGAAGCGTACCAGGCGGCGTTTGCCTGCGACACGGTTTCGGCGTTCGGCGGCATCATCGCCTGCAATCGCCCGCTCGACGGCGCGACCGCCGCGGCGATTGCGGAGATCTTTACCGAGGTCGTCGCCGCGCCCGATGCCGACGAGACCGCCCGCGCCGTCTTCGCGCGCAAGAAGAATCTCCGGTTGCTGTTGACCGGCGCATTGCCCGATCCGTCGCGTTCCGGCCTGATGACCAAGATCATCGCCGGCGGCGCGCTGGTGCAGGATCGCGATAATGGCCGCGTCACCCGCGACATGCTCAAGGTCGTCAGCAAGCGCCAGCCCACCGAGCGCGAGCTCAATGATTGCCTGTTTGCCTGGACGGTGTGCAAGCATGTTAAATCCAACGCGATCGTCTATGCCAAGGACGGCGCGACCGCAGGGATCGGCGCGGGCCAGATGAACCGGGTCGAATCCTCGCGCATTGCCGCCTGGAAGGCCAAGGATGCAGCCGAAAAGGCCGGCTGGCCGGAGCCGCGCACGATGGGGTCGGCGGTCGCCTCGGATGCCTTCTTTCCGTTCGCGGACGGCCTGCTGACCGCAGTCGAAGCCGGCGCCACGGCCGTGATTCAGCCCGGCGGCTCGATTCGCGACGATGAGGTGATCGCCGCCGCCGATGAAGCCGGCCTCGCCATGCTGTTCACGGGGATGCGGCACTTCCGGCATTGAGCTTGGCCTATTCCAAGGCCGACCTTCCATCGGCGCGTTCCATTCCGAGGGTCATCGGCCGACTCGCGCGCAGCGGGCGAGATGGCTAAAGGCGGGCCTGTTGAGGACGCATTAGCCGACATGTTGATCGCCACGCCGCACAGCACCGATGCCGCCAGCGGCAGGCCGCGCCTTCCGCTGATGACGGCGCTTGGCCCTGCGGCCGAAGTCGCGGGCCTTTGGGTGCAGGAGATCGAACCGTGCGATCCGGCCGAGTTGTTTTCAGCGCTCGCCGACGCGCCGGGAATTGCGTTTCTGGATAGCGCGGCGGTCGGCGATCCGCGCGGCGGCTGCTCCTATCTTTGCGTCGATCCCGTAGGCGAACTGATCGTTGAGGACGCTGCCGATCCCGAGCTGTTCGAGCGGCTCCGTATGTTCAAGGCAACGCTGCCGACCCGGCCCGTTGGCCCGCTGCCTTTCACCGGAGGCATCGTCGGCATGCTGAGCTATGATGCCGGGCGGGAGCGGCTGGGCGTGCGCAGCCGGCACGAGCGCGACACGGCGCCGGGCCTCGCCGCGCGCAGCTATGATTTCGTGGTCGGCTTCGATCATTGCGCCGGGCGGGCCTTTGCGCTGGTCGCTGATCGGCCGGACGCGCCCGCCGCGCAGCGCTTTGCGCGCTGGCGGCAGATGGCGCAGGCCGCTCTCCCCCGCGCCGAGACCGTGCCGCTGGCATGGCGACAAGGCTTCGACGCCACTGCCTATCGCGCCCGGCTCGATCGCATCGCGGGCTATCTCGCCGCGGGCGACATCTATCAGGCGAACCTCAGCGCGCGTTTCGTGGCTGCGCGGCCGGCGGGCTTCGATCCCGCCGCAGCCTATTTGCGACTGCGCGCGCGCTCTCCCAATCCCTTCGGAGCCTTTCTGGATCTGGGGGCCGGACGCACATTGCTCAGCGCATCGCCCGAACGCTTCGTGTCGCTGGCGCCCGACGGGCTGATCCAGACGCGGCCGATCAAGGGCACCGCGCCCCGCTTTGCCGATCCGGGGCAGGACCGCAGCGCTGCGAGCGCGCTGGCCGCTTCGGGCAAGGACTGGTCCGAAAATCTGATGATCTGCGATCTGCTCCGCAACGATCTGGCGACGGTCTCGATGCCCGGATCGGTGCGGGTGCCGCAGCTTGCGCAGATCGAGCGCTTCGCTTCGGTCTGGCATCTGGTGTCGGTGGTGGAGGCGCGGCTGAAGACCGGAAGCGACGCGATCGACCTGCTCGAGGTGGTCGTGCCCGGCGGATCGATCACCGGCGCACCCAAGAAGCGCGCCTGCGAAATCATCGACGAACTGGAGGATGGCAGGCGCGGCGCGATGTTCGGCACCGCCTTCCGCATCGGTACCGACGGCGCGCTGGACAGCTCGATCATCATCCGATCGATGCTCGCCGACAGCACTTCGGTCACCGCGCGCGCGGGCGGCGGCATCGTTGCCGAAAGCGAGGCGGACGCGGAATATGCCGAAATGCGCGCCAAGATCGCGCCGCTGCTCGATGCGACCGGCGCGGAGCCCTTGGACTGAGGAAGCCGGCTTTAGCCCATCGCTGTCGCAAGGCGCTCATCCGCGAAAATCTTGCCGGGATTGAGCGTTTGCCGCGGATCGAGCGCCCGTTTCAGCGCTCGCATGAGTTCGATCTCGGCCGGCGTTCTGGATATGCCGAGAAAGGGCATTTTCTCGATGCCGATGCCATGTTCGGCCGAAATGCTGCCGCCGAGCGCTTTCAGCGGCGCATAGACGATCCGATCGGCCTCGGCATGATCGTCAGGGTGGCCGGTGCAGATGAACAGGTGAAGATTGCCGTCGGCGATATGGCCGAACACGACCAGGCGCGCCTGCCGCCAGCGCTGGCGCAAGGCGTTCTCGAGCTGATCGACATAGGCGGCCATATGCGCCTGCGGCAGGCTGATATCGTACAGGAAGGCCGGCCGCATCGCCGCGACCAATCCGTCAATATCATCGCGCATCGCCCAGAATGCGTGCGCTTGCGCGACGCTCTGGGCGACGGCCGCATCGGCGACGATGCCCTTGTCCCAAGCGCTCGCCATCAGCTCTTCCAGCACCGCTTCGGATCGGTACGAAACGATTTCCAGGAGCACGTAGAAACTGTGCTTGTCCGCAAGCGGATGGCTGTGCCGCCCCTCGCCGAGCACGCTTTCCACGAAGGAGGGCCACATCACTTCGAAGCTGCTGAGCGCGCCATCCGCCTCCGCCATCGCATGACGCAGCAGCGCGAGCACATTATCGAAGCTTGAGAGGCCCACGAACGCGGTCGCCTTCTTCCCCGGATCGGGACGCAGCCGCAGGACGGCGCGGGTGACGACGCCAAGCGTACCTTCCGACCCCACGAACAGCTGCTTGAGATCATAGCCCGTATTGTTCTTGATCAAGACGTTCATCGAACTCAGGATCGTACCATCGGCCAGCACAACCTCGAGCCCCAGGATCTGCTCGCGGGTCATGCCGTAGCGCAGGACGCTGTTGCCGCCGGCATTGGTCGCGATGGTGCCGCCGATCGTCGCCGATCCGCGCGCGCCCAGATCCACCGGATAATAGAAGCCCGCCGCCTGCGCGGCCTCCTGGACCGCCTCCAGCACCGCCCCGGCTTCGACTTCCATCGTCGCGCCATGCACGTCCACCGGCGCGATGGCGCGCATCCGCTCCAAGGAGAGCGCGACATCGTCGGGGCGCGTGCGTGCGCCCGCAACGAGGCCGGTGCGGCCGCCCTGCGGAACGACCTTCAGCCCGTGCCGGTCGCAATAAGCGAGGACCGCAGCGACTTGCGCGGTATTGGCGGGCCGCACGATGCAGTGCGCCTCCATCGGATTGGTCGGGGGATAGCCGTCCCAGCGCTGCCGCACATCCTCGCCGGTCAGCACATGCTGCGCGCTGACGATCCGCGCCAGATCGTCGAGCAGCCCATCTGCCGCAACGTCCGACGAAGCCTGTGTCATCTCGCATATCCTTTCCGTCGATGGTTCTTGGGCGCCCGGTGTTCGGCTACGTCTCCTATGTCCAATTGCACCCAGGGTCCACATGCCGGCGGCACGCTAGTCGCTCAGGCTTCCTGACAGTTTCAGCAAGAAGGCGGCATATTGCTCGATCTGATCGCGCGCGATGAACTCGTCGGCTTTGTGCGCCTGTTCGATCGAGCCGGGGCCAAACAGGATGGTCGAGAAGCCCGCGCGCTGGAACTGGCCGCCTTCGGCCGCATAGGAAGCGACCTCCGCCGGCAGGTTATAGCCGGTCAGTTGCCGAACGAGCTGCTCGGCTTCGCCGTTCTGCTCCGCGTCGAGGGGCGGCGTGTCGGAGAGCTTTTCGACCGTCACACCCGCGCCCGGAAAGGCCGCGCTCGCCTCGGTATCGAGCTGCGCGGCAAGGGCGAAGAAGCCCGCGAGCGCCGTCTCGACATCGAGGCCGGCGGGCGCCCTCAGATCGAAGACGAAGGTGCAGCTCCGCGCGAGGATGTTGATCGCGGTGCCGCCATCGATGCGGCCGACCGTGAGCGTTGCTCCGGGAGGCGAGAAAGGCGAGCCGGGATCGGCTCGCGCCTTAAACTGCTCGGCCAATTGGTCGAGCGCGTGAAGCAGTTTGATGGCGACCATATTGGCGGACAGGCCGAGATGGGTGAGGCTTGAATGGGCCTCATGTCCGGTCACGGTGACACGATAGGCGCTGATCCCCTTGTGTCGGCTCATCGGCTTCATCCCGGTCGGTTCACCGACGATCGCGCAACGCGGCGGGGGCACCTCTTGCGCGATCCGGGCGATCATCGACGGTGCGCCGAGGCAGCCGACCTCTTCATCATAGCTCAAGGCCAGATGGACCGGCCGGCGATTGTGGCGAAACATCGGGACGCCGGCGAGGCAGAGCGCGATAAAGGCCTTCATGTCGCAGGTCCCGCGGCCGAAGAACCGACCGTCGCGTGCCGTCAATCTGAACGGATCGGTGCTCCAATCCTGCCCGTCGACGGGTACCACGTCGGTATGGCCCGAGAGGATCACGCCGCCCTCGGCCGGCTCCCCCACCGTTGTGACGAGATTGCTTTTCGTGCCGTCGCCGTTGGGAATTCGCATCGAGCCGATATTCCAGCGCCGGAGATAGTCGTCGACGAAGTCGAGCAAGGCAAGGTTCGAATTTCGCGATGTCGTATCGAACGCGACAAGCCGCTCGAGCAGATCGATTGCGCTCGAGGATAATTGGTCCACATTCATAGCCTTGAACCTTGATGCATCGGCCGCACACATCCCGTCCCGGCCGCCGGCATCAGCCAGGCGACGCCGCTTCGATGAAGTGAATGCCCTTTGGCTAGCAGTCTCATCCATCCGCGCCAATGTCGGCAGCGATTTTTGGGTCTAGGCGAACCACCAGCAGGATCTTTCGAACCAGCCCTCGCCGCGCGCGGGTCAGCGCGCGGCCAGCAGCGCCGGCGGCACCGGCCGCGATACCACCTCGCGCAGCGAGAAGAGCGATTGCATGCGGGCAACGCCCGGCAGCTCGGCCAGTTCGGTGCGATGGATATTCTCGAAATCGTTGAGATCGCGCGCACGCAGGGTGAGCAGATAATCCTCGCTGCCCGAGAGCAGATGGCAGGAGGTGATCGAGGGGCAACGGCACACCGCCTCCTCGAACGCAGTCAGCACGTCGCGGCTTTGCCGCTCGAGCTGGATCAGCACCATCACCAATGTTCCGAAGCCGAATCGCTGAAAATCCAGCAACGCCTGATAGCCGGAGATCAGCCCCTTTTCCTCAAGCTGACGCTGGCGCCGGCCGGCCGCCGGGCCGGAGAGATGCGCCGTCTCGCCGAGCTCGGCCTGGGTGGCGCGCCCATCTGTCACCAGTCGGTGAAGAATCTTCCGGTCAAATTCGTCAATCACAAATGTTAAGTCTTCCGCAAAAATGTTTTCATAAAGAGCGAAATACCGTCGAAATCGTTCAAAATATGATTACATATTGCGCGTTGAAAGCGATATTTTCAACCCGATATCATGCAAGCTTTCGAAGGTGGCGGTGATGCTGATCGGTGTTCCCAAGGAAATCAAAAAGCAGGAGGGCCGGGTCGGGCTCACCCCGGCTTCGGTACGTGAATATGTGGCGCATGGGCATCGGCTGCTCGTGGAGACCGACGCGGGCGCCGGCATCGGCTGCGATGACGAGGTCTACCGGCAGGCCGGCGCCACGATCGCGCAGACCGCGTCCGAAATCTTCGCCAGGGCCGACCTGATCGTGAAGGTGAAGGAGCCGCAACCCCAGGAATGGGCGCAACTCCGCGAAGGCCAGATCCTGTTCACCTATCTCCACCTAGCGCCCGATCCGGAGCAGACCAGGGGCTTGCTCGAAAGTGGCGTGACGGCGATCGCCTATGAGACGGTGACGGACGGGCATAGCCTTCCGCTGCTGGCGCCGATGAGCGAGGTTGCCGGGCGCCTGTCGATCGAGGCCGCGGCTTTCGCGCTACGCGGCCATAGCGGCGGCAGCGGCGTGCTGTTGGGCGGCGTTCCGGGCGTGGCGCCCGCGCGGGTGGTCGTGCTCGGCGGCGGCGTGGTCGGCAGCCAGTCGGCGCGGATGGCGGTGGGCCTCGGCGCCGAAGTCGCCATCATCGATCGCTCCTTGCCGCGCCTGCGCGAGCTCGACGAACATTTCGCCGGCCGCGTGCGGACGCGCTTTTCGACCAGCCATGCGATCGAAGAGGAAATCCGCACCGCCGATGTGGTGATCGGCAGCGTGCTGGTTCCGGGCGCCAGCGCGCCGAAGCTCATCACGCGTGAAATGCTGAGCCTGCTCAAGCCGCGCTCGGTTTTGGTGGACGTCGCGATCGATCAGGGCGGCTGTTTCGAGACCAGTCATCCGACGACGCATGCCGATCCCACTTACGAGGTCGACGGCATCATCCACTATGCCGTCGCCAACATGCCCGGCAGCGTGCCGCGCACATCAAGCCACGCGCTCAATAACGCGACGCTGCCGTTCGGGCTGGCGCTCGCCGATGGCGGGCTTGCGGCGATCCTCGCCAATCCGGGGCTGCGCTCGGGGCTTTCGACCCATCGGGGCAAGCTAACCAGCCAGCCGGTCGCCGAAGCGCTCGACCTCAGCTACACGCCGGCCGAACAGGCGCTGAAAAGCTGAAGTCTTCAGGCGGCCCTCCACCCTGGCCGATGATGTGAACGTCGCTCGATTGTCACGAGGCAGATTGTCGTCATAAGCTGGCGCAATCGGGCGGAGTGCCGGGCATGGCGGCGGAGGACAGGGGACCGGCGACGCGCCGCATCCTTTTCATCACTCGCTCTCCGGCTTTGGGGGTGATCATCCTCACGCTGTCCGTGCTCTCGCCGGGCGTCTCGGTGCTGACGTTCAGGGCTGGGGGCTATGCCAATCACCCATAAACGCTTCTGCCGCCATTGCACGCACAGCTGCGGGGGCGTGGTTTCGGTGTGAAATGGCCCGGCCATCGATATCAAGCCCGACCACCGTCACCCCGTGGCGGACGGCATTGCGCTTTTCTTTATAGCGAGCCCAGTCGGGGTACAGACATGAAGGGCGGCGCGTGGTAATTGACCATGCTGCCGGGAAGCGACCGTTTATCGGGAAGGCGGCCCGGAGGCGCCTCACTATAGGCCTAAGGTCCAATTGCGATCGCTGGCCAACAAGGCGCAAGTTCGTGCTTCGAAGAGAATATCATTTGCAGGAGATCGACGATGCTGGAGCAGGCGATGGAGCGCTTCGCGGGAAAGACGCTTATCCGCGATCGTTATGACAATTATATCGGCGGCCAGTGGGTGCCGCCCGCCAACGGCGCCTATTTCGACAATATTTCGCCGGTGACCGGGCAGGTCGTTTGCCAAGTGGCGCGCGGCACGGCGGCGGATATCGAGCTTGCGCTCGATGCCGCCCACGCCGCCAAGGACGCCTGGGGCAAGACCTCGTCCACCGAGCGCGCGAACATCCTCAACAGGATCGCACAGCGAATGGAGGACAATCTCGACCTGCTCGCGATGGCCGAGACGATCGACAACGGCAAGCCGATCCGCGAGACGACCCATGCCGATCTCCCGCTCGCCGTCGACCATTTCCGCTACTTCGCCGGCTGCGTACGCGCGCAGGAGGGCGGCATCAGCGAGATCGACCACGACACCGTCGCCTATCATTTCCATGAGCCGCTCGGCGTCGTCGGCCAGATCATCCCCTGGAACTTCCCGATCCTGATGGCGGTATGGAAACTTGCGCCCGCGCTGGGCGCCGGCAACTGCGTGGTGCTGAAGCCCGCTGAGCAGACGCCGATGTCGGTCATGGTGCTGGCCGAACTGATCGGCGATCTCTTGCCGCCGGGCGTGCTGAATATCGTCAACGGCTTCGGCGTCGAAGCGGGCAAGCCGCTCGCCAGCAACAAGCGCATCTCCAAGATCGCGTTCACCGGCGAGACCACGACAGGCCGGTTGATCATGCAATATGCGTCGGAAAATCTGATTCCGGTCACGCTGGAGCTTGGCGGCAAATCGCCGAATATCTTCTTCGAAGATGTGATGGCGGCGGATGACGATTATTTCGACAAGTGCCTCGAAGGCTTCGCGATGTTCGCGCTCAACCAGGGCGAGGTCTGCACCTGCCCGAGCCGGGCGCTCATCCAGGAATCGATCTACGACCGTTTCATGGAACGGGCGCTCCAGCGCGTGAAGGCGATCAAGCAGGGCAACCCGCTCGATCCCGCGACCATGATCGGCGCGCAGGCGTCGAACGATCAGCTCGAGAAGATTCTGTCCTACATCCAGATCGGCAAGGACGAAGGCGCGGAGGTGCTGACCGGCGGTGGCCGCGCGGCGCTCGATGGCGAGCTGGGCGAGGGCTATTATGTCACGCCGACCGTGCTCAAGGGCCACAACAAAATGCGGATCTTCCAGGAGGAGATCTTCGGCCCAGTGCTTTCGGTGACGACCTTCAAGGATGAAGCCGAGGCGCTCGCGATCGCCAACGACACGCTTTACGGCCTCGGGGCCGGCGTCTGGACGCGCGACGGCAACCGTGCCTATCGTTTCGGGCGCGCGATCCAGGCGGGCCGGGTGTGGACCAACTGCTACCACGCCTATCCAGCCCATGCGGCGTTCGGCGGCTACAAGCAGTCGGGCATCGGGCGCGAGAACCACAAGATGATGCTCGATCATTATCAACAGACCAAGAATCTGCTGGTAAGCTACAGCCCGAAGGCGCTCGGTTTCTTCTGAATAATGGCATGAACGTCAGGTAATGTTCCCTTTTTGCATGGCTTAACTGGACGGGCGTCTTCGGGCGTCCGTCAATTTTTTGGGGAGGGATGCATGCCCAATCCGCCGCAGCGTATCCTGTCGACGCCCGAGGCCGATGCATTGATCGAGCAACTTACGGCCATGCATGGGCCGTTGATGTTCCATCAGTCGGGCGGGTGCTGTGACGGATCGGCGCCGATGTGCTTTCCGCGCGGCGAGTTCAAGGTCGGCGCGCAGGACGTGTTGCTCGGCCATGTCGCCGGAGACGTGCCGGTCTGGATCGGGGCTGCCCAGTTCGAATATTGGCGGCATACCCAGATCACGATCGATGTCGTTCCGGGCCGCGGCGCTGGCATGTCGCTGGAAAGTCCGCAAGGCGTGCGCTTCATCATTCGCTCGCGGGTTTTCACGGACGAAGAATGCGATAGATTGACGGCTGCCGGAGAACCAGCGCGGGGAATTTGAATGCCATCGAAGCCGTCCTTTTTCGAACATCCATGGCGGCGCGAGATTGTGGGCGAGATGCATTTGCGGCGGTTGCCGCCTTTCACGGTTCCGGCCCAGATATTTCAACTTGTCCGTCTCGTCGCGACGCCGGACAGGATCGCCGAACTGGCATCGATCGAAACCTTGCCGGGGCAGGGCCCCTCCACGGGCGCGCGTCATCGCGAAGGCCGGTGGTCCTCCGACGTTCGGGCGTCCTGGGAGCGCCACAGCGAGGCCAGCACCGTCACGGTGACGTTGACCGGCAGCGCGGCGACCTCGGAGGGCTGGATACGACCCGATAGCAGCGACGGAGCCGAGGCATTCACCTGGGCGGAGGCGCTTCCGGGTGGAGTCGTGCGCGCGACGCGCCTTGTCGTCGTTGTAGATGATGAGGCCGCCCGGAGGTTCGTTGAGGAAGCCGAATTTAAAGCATCCGATCTTATTTCCTGCCGGGTCGCCGGAGGAGCTCGGATCTGGAGCGACTTCAGAATTCATGACGATGGCTATGGGCGTCTTGTCGTAGCCGCGAACGGGCTGCCGACCGCCGAGCTTGCGAGTTGTGTGCAACGGCTTCAAGAGCTTGGCAATTACCGTAACCTGGCGCTCGTCGGGCTCCCCGTTGCGCGGGCGGTTTGGCCGCGTCTGGACGATATCGAGCAAACATTGGGCGAAACCGGGCGTAAAATGCTGGACGGCCACCAGCGCGACGACGACCTGCTGCTGGCATTGTCTAGGCAGACCGAGCAACTCGTCTCGATCGCGGCTGAAACCGATTTCCGCGTGAGCGCCACGGCGGCCTATGCGGTGATCGTCGCCGAGCGGCTTGAGGAGTTGCAGGTGCAACCCATCAGGGGCTTTCAATCGCTCGCCGACTTTACGAGCCGGCGCTTCAATCCGGCGGTGCGGACCTGCGCCGCTCTGACTCAGCGTCTCGCGTTGTTGAACGGGCGGGCTTCGCAATTCACCAATCTGCTGCGGACCCGCATCGAGACCCACATCGAGAATCAGAATGGGCGGCTGCTGGCATCCATGGATCGCAGCACGCGCATGCAGTTGAGGTTGCAGCATCTGGTCGAAGGCCTGTCGGCGGTGGCGATCAGCTATTATCTGCTGGGACTGGTCTCGTATCCGCTCAAGGCGGCCGAGCATATGTGGCCCTATCTTTCGCCGACGTCGATACTTGGGATTGCCGCGCCGTTGATCGTGCTGGCTGTTTGGCTAATCCTTCAAACCAAGCGGCGAAGACTGTTTAATGACGATGGCAAGCCATCATCGGAAGGTGCATAACTCCACCGAAAAAATAAGGCGGAGAGGATATGTCGGCATTAGCGGTGGGGACTGTCTTTGCGTCCAGCCATTCGGAAGATCCGCGTACGGCGATGGAGGAGATCATGCGCCAGATCGGCGACGATCCGCTCGCTGGGTTGCTGATTTTCTGTTCGCATCGATATGATCGTGAGGCCCTTGCGAGAGCGATCAACCTCAACAGCGAGGGGTTGCCTGTGATCGGTTGCACGAGTTCGGGGGAGCTTACCGAAGCAGGTTACGATCAGGACAGTTTAACATGTATAGGATTCCCACGCTCGGCATTTCACTTCGTTTCCCATTGCTTTGACGACGTCGAGAATTTCGACCCAGTCTCGGCGCGTGAAGCGATACGGGCTCTTGCTGCCATTGCGGATCGCGACAGCCGCCAACTTGGCGAGAAGATCAATCACGTAGCCCTTTTTCTCGTCGACGGCCTCTCGCATCGCGAAGAATTGCTCACGATGACCATCCAAGACGCGNTGGGGGATATCCCGTTGATCGGCGGGTCATCCGGTGATGGGCTAGCGTTTCGGGAAACGGCCATTTTCAACGGTGGGCGCTTCCACCAGCGGGCGGCGGTGGTCGCCATCCTGTCGTCGGCGCGGCCCATGCACGTCTTCAAGTCCCAGCATTACCAACCCGGTGCGTCCAAGATGGTCGTCACCGGGGCAATCTCGCAGGATCGCATCGTAACGGAGATCAACGCCGAACCCGCCGCCGCCGAATATCTCAGGCTGGCGGGTCATGCCGGCGAAGCGCTCGGCGTTGAATTCTATGCCGCGCATCCGCCGATGGTACGCGCCGGCGGGGAATATCATGTCCGTTCGATCCAGAGCGCCAATCCCGACGGCAGCCTGTCCTTCTACTGCGCTATCGACGAAGGCATCGTGCTCACCATCGGCGAACCGCTGGACCGCATTGCCTGCATGGAAAAGCTGTTCGCCAAGATCCGGGACCAGATCGGCAGCGTGGACAGGATCCTCGCGTTCGATTGCGTCCTGAACCGCATCGACGCCGAGCAGCGCCAGATCAGCCGTGATGTGTCGAAGCTTTACAGCGAGCACAGGGTCGTCGGTTTCAACACTTATGGCGAGCAATATCACGCCCTGCATGTGAACCAGACTTTCAGCGGACTTGCGATCGGGCGATGAGCGGCGTCGCGCGCAATTTCGATGACCGGCCGGAGAAGAATTCGGAGGTCGCCGCGCTGCACGAGGAAATTCGGAAGCTGCGCAAGATCAATGCCGCGCTCATGGATCGCGTCGAGCGATCGAACGACATGGCCGGCAGTGCCTTCTCCATGTTCGAGACCGCGATTTCGCTGGAAGCCATGGTCCGCGAGCGTACCAGCGCGCTCGAGGATGCGCTTGGCAAGCTGGCGCAGGCCAATGCCGATCTCGGCGCGGCACATGAATCTGCCGACGCCGCACGGATGCGACTGCGCGATGCGATCGATTCGATCAACGAAGGCTTCATCCTGTTCGACGCGGAAGACCGGCTGGTGCTCTTCAACGAAGCTTATTTGGGCTTCTGGCCGGAAATGGCGGGGCGAATCCGCGAGGGCATGACCTTCGACGAGATGGCGCACATAGCGGTGGAATATGAACGGCCGATCGGCTCGCTTGCGGCGCCGGATCGCTGGGTATCCGATCGCCTGGCACGGCATGGCGTCGCGGAGGGCGGGCATGTGCAGGCGCTTGCGGACGGGCGCTGGGTTCAGATCAACGAGCTTCGGACCAGTGAAGGTGGCATCGTCGGCATCTACACCGACATCACCGAGGTCAAATCGGAGGATGCTCGCAATCGCGCGCGCGAACTGGCCGAACGCAACCTCATCCTGCAGGCGACGCTCGACAATCTGTCGGAAGGCGTCTGCGTGTTCGCGCCCGACGGACGGTTGTCGGCCTGGAACGACGCGCTCCAGCGCCTGCTCGAGCTGCCGGAAGGCTGGAGCCAGACGATCGCCACGCATCAGGCGCTGATCTTCTGGTGCCGGACGAAGCTTGGGATCGATGATGGCGGATGCCTTGAGTGGCGCGAATATGCCGAAGGTACCTCGCGCGTGCAGCAGCTTTGTCAGGCGGGTGACCGGCATATCGAGATCCGCAGCACGGCGATGGAGCGGGGCGGNCAGGTGATCGGATTCGCCGACGTCACGGATATGCTGCTNGCGCAGGAAAGCCTGCGCGATACCGCCGAGGCGCTGGAACACCATGTCTCGGAGCGCACCAGCCAGCTGATCGCAGTCAACCGACAGCTCGAAGAGGAAGTGGCCGAGCGGCGCCAGATCGAATCCGAATTGCTGGAAGCCAAGACGGCGGCGGAAAAAGCCAACCTTTCCAAGACCAGCTTTCTTGCAGCGGCGAGCCATGATCTGCTTCAGCCGCTCAACGCGGCGCGGCTGTTCGTCGCTGCACTTGGGGATCGCCGGTTGGCGCTGCCGACGCGGGCGTTGGTCAACCAAACGTCGACGGCGCTCGATTCGGTCGAAGACCTGCTCGAGGCGTTGCTGGAAATCAGCCGACTGGATGCAGGTGCGATCAACCCCGAAATCGCCAACTTCAGAATCGATAAGCTGCTCGATACGCTGCTCGCGGAATTCCGGCCGATGGCGCAATCGGGAGGACTTCAGCTTTCGGTCGCTGCCGATCCTGTGTGGGTGAAGTCCGATATCCGCTTGCTGCGCCGCATTCTCCAGAACTTCATCTCCAACGCAATCCGTTACACGCAGAAGGGAACGGTATCGGCACGCGTAGAGGTCAAGGAGGAGAATGTTCTGATCAGCGTTCAAGACAGCGGCTGCGGCATTCCTGAAGACAAGCAGGCCCTGGTGTTTGAGGAATTCCGGAGGCTTGACACGCGCCAGAGCGGCAAAGGCCTTGGTCTCGCCATCGTGAAGCGCGCGAGCGACATGCTTGGCCATGCGGTAACGCTACGCTCCACGCCGGGAAAGGGATCCACCTTCTCGATCGTCGTCCCAATCGGTCAAGAGATTGCGGACAGCGAAGACCTGCAGGAGATTTCGGGGCGGGATCGTTCGATGCGGGGGCTTTCGATCCTGGTAGTCGACAATGAACGCGCCATTCAGATTGGCATGCGCACATTGCTGAACGGCTGGGGCTGCTCAGTGGTGAGTGCGGACGGTGTGAGCGAGGCAATCGCGCGATATAAGGAGGGCGAGAAGCCGGACATCATCCTGGTGGACTATCATCTGAAAGGCGATGAAACCGGCGATCAGGCAGTCGAGGATCTCAACCGCTATTTTGGCGGGACGATTCCGGCGATCATGATTTCCGCCGACCGAAGCGAGAAGCTCAAGGCCAAGATGGAGGCGCAGGATATTCCGCTGCTCAACAAGCCGGTGAAGCCGGCGCAGCTTCGCGCCCTATTGAGAACGATGCTGCACTGACGGGTCTCACTCGCCGGTGAAATGGACCTGGTTGGCCTTGATGACGGCCTGGGTCCGGCTGAACACGCCAAGCTTCTGCAGGATCGCGGAGACATGGGCTTTCACCGTCGTCATCGAAACGCCGAGATCGTGGGCGATCTGCTTGTTAAGCCTTCCGTTGACGAGATGGACCAGCACGGTTCGCTGCTGCGGCGTAAGGCTGTCGATACGGTTCAAGATGTCGCTTTCCTCGGCGGATGCCTCCGTCGCCTCGCCGATGACTTCGGGCAGGTAAATCTCGCCGGAAATGATACGACGCAGTGCCTCCATGATAGCGCTACGCCTGAGCGATTTGGGAATGAAGCCGGCTGCACCCGCTGCGAGCGCCTCGCGCACGACCGCGCGATCGAACGCACCGGAAACCATCGCCACCGGCAGGATGGGATAGCGCGAGCGCAGCAGGCGCAATCCATCCAGCCGCTTCACGTCGGGAATGTTGAGATCGAGCAGTATCAGGTCGAAATTGCTTTGCTTTTCGAGCGTGGCAAGCGCTTCCTCAAGCGAGGAGGCCTCATGGATCTCGCAGCCATCGAAGCTGACGGCGACTACGCTGCGCAGGCCATCGCGCACCAGCGGGTGGTCATCGATGATGAGCACCCGTTCCATCATTGCGCCGGTGCCCAAATCGTCGTGCATCTCCTGTCCCCGCTGTCGGTAATCCAGAATGACAGGGGGCGCGGCAAGCCGCCGTTGATAATTTCCGCGCCCCATGACGATCATGCCATCACCTTCCTTATTTGGGCAACTTGAACACCCAGAGGGAGCCACCCTGATTGATATCCTTGAACGTCTTGGCGACTTCGCCGCCCCACAGCGGCACCGCGCCGCCCCAGCCGGACATCACCGCCACATATTGCTCGCCATCCTGCTCCCACGTGATCGGAGAGCCGACCACGCCCGAGCCGGTCTGGAACTTCCACAGTTCCGTGCCGGTCTTGGCATCGAACGCCTTCAGATAGCCTTCGGGCGTGCCGGTGAAGACAAGGTTGCCGGCGGTGGTAAGCACGCCGCCCCACAGGGGCGCCTTGTTCTTATATTCCCACACGATCTTGCCAGTCTTCGGATCCATCGCGCGCAGCGCGCCGATATGATCGTCCGCGACCGGCTTGATGGTGAAGCCGGCGCCGAGATAGGCCGCGCCCTTCTTATAGGCGATCGGCTCATTCCAGATATCCATGCCCCAGTCGTTGGAGGGAATGTAGAACAGGCCGGTATCCTGGCTGTACGCCATCGGCATCCAGTTCTTGCCGCCAAGGAAGCTGGGCGATGAAAAGACGGTCGTTCCCTTCTCGGCGGTTGGCGCGCCGGGACGGTTGGCATCGATATATTTGGGCCGGCCATTCTTGTCGAAGCCGTCCGCCCATGTCGTCTTCATCACGAACTTGTTGGCGCTGATGAACTTGCCGTTGGTGCGATCGAGGACGAAGAAATAGCCGTTGCGATCGGCTTTGGCGCCAAGCTTCATCGGCTTGCCGTTGACGGTTGCATCGAACGGAATGAATTCGTTGACGCCGTCGAAATCCCAACCGTCGTGCGGTGTCGTCTGAAAATGCCACTTGATCACGCCGGTATCGGGATCGAGCGCAAGCGTGGAGCTGGTGTAAAGATTGTCGCCCTTGCGCAGATGGCTGTTCCATGGCGCAGGGTTACCGGTGCCGAAGTAAATCAGGTTCGTTTCCGGATCGTAGGTGCCGCCGAGCCAGGTCGCGCCGCCGCCCGTCTTCCACAGATCGCCTGGCCAGCTGGCGTTGGTCTTGCCGGTGATGCCGTTATCCTTGCCGCGCAGCGTGCCCATATTTCCTTCGATGGTGGGCCGGCGCCAGATCAGTTCGCCGGTGTTCACGTCGCGCGCCTCGACCGCGCCGACGATGCCGAATTCGCCGCCGGAATTGCCGGTGATGACCATGCCTTTGACGATCAGCGGCGCTGCAGTGGCGCTGTAGCCGGCCTGATAATCGGCGATCTGCTTGTTCCAGATCACCTTGCCGGTGTGGCGGTTGAGCGCGACGAGGCGTGCATCGAGCGTCGCAAAGATGATCTTGTCGCCATAGATTGCCGCGCCGCGATTGACCACGTCGCAGCACGGCATGATGCCATCGGGCAGGCGCGCATCATATTCCCACTTCTCCTCGCCGGTGTGGGAATCGAACGCGAAGACGCGCGAATAGGAGCCGGTCACGTAGATCGTGCCGTCATAGACGATCGGTTGCGATTCCTGGCCGCGCTGCTTTTCGCCGCCGAGCGAGGCCGAGAAGGCGGGTACCAGCTTTGCGACATTGCTCGCATTGATTTCATTGAGCGGGCTGAAACGCTGCGCCCGCGGGCCCATCCCGTTCGTCAGCACATCGCCGGTCGACGCGGCATCATTGACGAGATCGGCGTCGGTCGGCCCATCCGCCGCTACAACCGCCGAGCCCGCGCCCGCCAATGCCAACGCCGCGACGCCGAGCAGTGATCGCATCATCACGTTCATTCCATCCTCCCCATTGATCAGGCGGAAAAACAGCCTTCGGACGACCAGACTATTCCTGCGCCCAGCGCGGACAATTGCACCTTAGGTCGGCTCAGCCTGCCGCCTTCGCGTTGACCCATTCGACTCCCTGCTGCGCAAATATCGATTTCAGTTCACCCGAGGCCGCCATCGCCGCCACCATCTCCTCGACCGCATCGCCGAGCGTCCGGCTGTTTTCCTTGACCGCCATGCCGATATCCCAACCCGCCGAGGTGAAGGCCGGTAGCGGCATCCTGCGGCGATCGATCAGGGTCTGTCCCTTTACGCCAGCGTCGATCTGCGCGCGCGTCGCGAGCACGCCATCGGCGCTGCCCTGGACCATGGCGGAAACGGCATCCCACCCCGTGGGATAATGAACGACATCCTTGGAAAGACTGCCGCCGAGCGCCCCGATCAGATAGAAATCGGGAATGCTGTCGAGCTCTGCCGCCAGCTTCCTGCCGCGCCACGCGGCAGGCGATCCGTCGCAATCGATCTCGCCTCGCCGGCAGGCAAACTGGAAATTTTCCCGATAATAAGGCGCTATGATCGCCACCTGATCGTTGCGGCTTGCAAATGTCCGATCGAACGGGATGTGCAGCATGATGTCGGCGGGCTGGAAGCCAAGCAAGCCGCCCTTCCACACGGCATTGCGCAAATCATCGTCGACGCTTTCGTCGGCGGAGATTTCAGCGAGATCGATCGAAACGCCCAGCTTGTGGGCGATGGCGCGCGCGATTTCGGCATCGATACCGAGAATCCTGCCGCCTTCGGCCCAGGACCAGGGGCGATTATCCTTATAGAGCGCGACCCGCAACGTGCCGATGGCCTTGACCTTGACGAGCGGGGCAGCGCCTATCCGTGCGGCAAACAGCGCCGCCGCGGATGCGGCACCCAATCCCGAGAGCAATCCACGCCGGGTCAGCATCGATCAATCCTGATGCTTGGTCTCGAGCCAGGTCCGGATCGCCCAGCCGGTTTTCTGCCCGAGGATTTCGCCCATCGGCGGCATGTAGACCTTGCCGTCGTGCGAAGATCCGTGCTGGTAACGCTGGACGAACCATTCGTCCCCACTGTCGCCAAGCTCAAGATAACGCAGATCAGGGGCGATGCCGCCCGATTCCGCGTCGAGCCCATGGCAGCGTGCGCAATTCTGGCCATAGGCGGATTCGCCGATCTTTGCCGCGGCAGCATTGCCGCGATAGGGGTTATGCTGGAGCCATGCCTCGCCGATGTCCGGCAATGCCGAGGTATCCACCGGCTGCGGCGTTACATTGCCATGCGCCATCAAGCTGCTGGCCATGCCAAAGCCAAATAGAGAAGCCGCCACGATGAGCGCTGCCTTCGAAGGTTCGATACGCATAAGTCCTCGCCTGAATTCATCTGCTTCGGACAGTTTATGGCAGCTTATTCTTCTGCCCATTGGCCTTTGGTTCTATGCCCATCTTTATTTGGCCCCTATAAGGGAAAGACCTGATGAAGGGCCTGCTTATATCCTTGCTGATGGCAAGCGCCGCGCCGGCGGGCGCGGAAACGCTTTACGTCTCGAACGAGCGCGGCGGCAGCATCAGCGTGATCGATGCAACAGCTTTGAAACCGGTGGCCACATGGCCCACCGGCGGCCGCGCCAGAGGCATTCTGCTTTCGAAGGACGGACGCTATCTGTTCCTGTGCGCAAGCGCCGATCATGCCGTTCAGATGATCGATCGGGCGACCGGAAAGATCGTCGCCAACCTGCCCTCGGGCGAGGACCCCGAGCAGATGTTCCTCTCCAATGACGGCAAGACGCTGTTCGTTGCCAATGAGGACAATGCCGCGCTCACCGCGATCGATATCGCCACCCGCAGCGTGGCGTTCCAGGTCGAGGTCGGCAAAGAGCCGGAGGGCGTCGCGGAAAGCCCGGACGGCAAATGGCTGGTGGTGACTTCCGAAGACGAAAACGAAGTTGCGTGGATCGATCTGGCGACGCGCGCAGTCGTCGAGGAAATGCCCACCGATCTCCGGCCGAGACATGTTGAGTTCACCAGGGACGGCAAGGAAGTGTGGATCGCGGCCGAAGCCGGCGGCACCGTGCAGATCGCGGATGTCGTCAGCCGCAAGATCACAACGACGCTGCACTTCGCCATTCCGGGCATCGCGGATTATCGAATTCTGCCCTGCGGCGTCCGCTTCACGCCGGATGGCGCGACCGCGGTGGTCGCGCTCGGGCGGGCCGATTATGTAGCGCTGGTGGACGTCAAGACACGCGAGGTGAAGGCTTATGTTCCCGTGGGAAGACGGGTTTGGCACGTGGCGATCAGTAATGATGGCCGCCGCGCCTATTCCGCCAATGGTCTTTCGAATAACGTGTCTGTCGTAGACCTGGAAAATGCCAAGCTTATCGACACGATACCCGCCGGTGAATCGCCGTGGGGACTTGTAGCTGCACCCTAACATCCCCGCCGCTCGGCAGGCTAAGTAGTTTTACTTATAGGCCCAAAGTATAAGTACGAAAGTCCAATATCGGGATCGCACGCTTCGAAGCACTCTCGCCGCCGCCGGGGAGCATCCCGGCGCCATAACGGGAGGATCAGATGGCGAAGGGCTTGCTTCTTGGGAGCGTTGCGATCGCAATGATGGTTGGAGTGACGGCTGCCCCCGCTTCCGCCAGCACGACTGTGGACCTGCTCAAGCGGCTTCATGAAAAAGGCATTTTGGACGATGCCGAATATCAGGCGCTTCTGAAGCAGGAAACGGACGAGGCGGCGGCTGCCGCCAATGGCGGCGGCGAACAGGCGACGTGGAAAGACGACAAGAGCCTCGTGCATGTCAGCGGCAGCGGGTTGGGCCTGCAGGTCGGCGACATCAACTTGAAGATTTCGGGGTCGGTCAACGGCTTCTATGTGCATGATCATGCGGATTCGGCGATCCCTAGCCATATGGTGGTGGGCGGCGTGGCGGCCGTGGGCAACAGCAGCGCGGCGATCCGCAACGGCCTGCTGCCTGGATTCCTCAAATTCGAGGTCACGACCACGCAGGGCGGCTGGGATGTCGGCGCGCATTTCGGCATGTATCCCGGCATCAACAGCGCGGCATGGGGCGCACTCGGCGCCAACAATGGCGGCCAGCCGACCGCGCTTGCCACCTCCGGCATCGATTTCCGCCAGACCTATCTGACGTTCGGCCGGAAAGGCTTCGGCGAGGTCAAGATCGGGCGTGACATCGGCCTGTTCGCATCCGAGCAGATCCTGAACGACATCACACTGCTGTCGTCCGGCACGCCGGGCGGCAATGTCGCCCCGGCCAATACCACGCTTGGCCGCATCGGCGTCGGCTATATCTACACCGATTTCCAGCCGCAGATCACCTATACGACGCCAAGCCTTGCGGGCTTCACGGCGAGCATAGGCCTGTTCCAGCCTTTGAGCTCGCTCAGCGGCGGCTCGGAGGCCAACAAGTCCACCGGTTACCAGGCCAAGCTCGTCTATGACGGCAAATTTGGCGGTGTCGGCGCCCGGCTGTGGCTCGCGGGCATCAGCCAGAAGCACAATGTGATCGGCGGCTCCAGCTATACCGGACGCGGCTTCGATACCGGCGCCAAGGTCACGGTCGGCCCCGTCACGCTGGTCGGCACCTATTATGGCGCCACCGGCCTCGGCACCACCGTGCTCAACCTGTTCGATACCGATGGTCTGGGCAACAAGCGGGATAGCCACGGCTTCTATCTTCAGGGGCTCGGCACGTTCGGCAAATTCTCGATCGGCGGCAGCTATGGAGAAAGCGATCTCAGCTTCGCCAATGCCGCCGACGCGCTGGCCAATCCGACGCTGGTCAAGCGGAACAGCAGCTGGGTCGGCCAGGTTCGCTATGGCCTGAACAGCTGGGTGACGCTGATCACCGAATATGTCGCCACCAAATCGAAGGCGCATAACGGCAACGAGGCCAAGTCCGATGCCGTGGCGGCAGGCGGCATCCTCTTCTTCTAGCTGAAGGACCAGCCCGGCCCAAAGGCCAATGGCTACCCGCGCGAAGGCGGTATCTAAATTTGGATACCGCCTTTTGCCGTTCGGGCGAGGCGGAGGGGGAGAGAAAAGATGCACGCCATGCAATGGCTTCTCATATGCACGACGCTGATGCCTGCATCGGCCATGGCAGCCGAAACGGCAGCTGCAGCTGTAGCAAACGACGACATCGTCGTGCTCGGCAAGGGCCTGTCGCTTTCGCCGGGAACGCCCGCCTATGGATCGGTGCTGATCGAACGCGAGCGGCTTGAGAACAATGCGTCGGGGCGGATCGAAAATGTGCTGACCGAGATCGCCGGCTTCCAGCAATTCCGCCGTTCGGACAGCCGCTCCGCTAACCCTTCCGCACAGGGCGCCACGCTGCGCGCGCTGGGCGGCAATGCATCGAGCCGGACGCTGGTGCTGCTCGATGGGGTGCCTGTGGCAGACCCCTTTTTCGGCTATATCCCGTTCAGCGCGTTGGTTCCCGAACGCCTTTCGCTGATCCGGGTGACGCGGGGTGCCGGCGGCGGCGCATTCGGCGCCGGCGCGGTGGCAGGCACGATCGAGCTGGCAAGCGCAGCGCGGGACGAACTGCCGCTCTTCGACGGCCGCGCTTTCTACGGCAGCCGCAACGCAACGGAATTGTCGGCCGCAATTTCTCCAAATCTCGGCACCGGTTTCGTTTCGCTGTCCGGTCGCTGGGATCGCGGCGATGGCTTCCAGACGACGCCGCCATCGCAACGCAACGCCGCGACCGTGCCCGCCCGCTATAACGGCTGGTCGGTCAACCTTCGCGCGGTCGCGCCGATCGCGGCGGATACCGAGCTTCAGTTCCGCGCGACTTTGTTCGATGACGGACGGACGCTGCGCTTCCGGGGCGCCGACAGCACCAGCGAGGGGCAGGATGCCAGTCTGCGCCTGATCAGCCGCGGCCGCTGGCAGATCGATGCGCTCGCCTATGTCCAGCTGCGCAACTTCTCCAACATCGTAATCAGCTCGACCACCTTCAAAAAATCGCTCGATCAGCGCAACACGCCGTCGCAGGGCATTGGCGGCAAGCTCGAGCTTCGCCCGCCGATTGGCGACGACCATGTGCTGAAGCTGGGCGCGGATCTGCGCCTCGCCTCGGGCACGATGTACGAGACGGCCTTCAATGCCACCACCCAGGCTGTAACTGCCGCGCGTCGAGCAGGTGGNGATCAAAGCACCGTGGGTCTTTTCGCCGAGGATGACTGGACGATCGGCGCGCTCATCCTGACCGGGGCGGTGCGCGCCGATCGCTGGTCCATCCGCAACGGCACGTTCCTGACCGGCAATGCGTCGGGCACCCAGGGTAGCACCGTGAACTATCCCGATCGCAGCGACTGGCAATTTTCCGGCCGGGCGGGGGCGCTGGTCCGCCTCAACGACATGATCGCGCTGCGCGGCGCGGGCTATACCGGCTTCCGCCTGCCGACGCTGAACGAGCTCTACCGGCCCTTTGTGGTTTTCCCGGTGACGACGCAGGCCAATGCGGCGCTGACGCCCGAAAAGCTGAAGGGGTTTGAAGCCGGCCTCGATCTCAAGCCGTCGCCGGCGGTCTCATTCGGCGCGACGCTGTTCTACAATCGGCTGGACGAAGCGATCGCCAATGTGACGATCGGCACCAATCTGCGTCAGCGCCGCAACGTCGATGCGATCGTCGCCAAGGGGATCGAGTTCACCGCCGGGGCCCGCTTCGGCGATATCTCGTTCGATGCCTCCTACGCCTACAGCCACAGCAGCGTGCATGCGCCGGGCCTTGCCTTTGACGGCCTGACGCCCGCCCAGAGCCCGCGCCATGCCGCCAGCGCTACGCTGGGATGGTCGCGCCGCTCAGGGCCGTCACTGGCCGCGACCTTGCATTATGTGTCCGGCCAATATGAGGATGATCTGCAAACCGATCGCCTCCGTCGCGCCATCACCCTCGATGCGGTCGGCAACCTGCCGCTCGGGCATGGCATCACTCTGTCCGCGCGGGCGGAAAATCTGTTCGATGCCAAGGTGGTGACTCGCAATTCGGGCGGTTCGATCGACCTCGGAACGCCGCGAACATTCTGGGTCGGCTTCAAGATCGCGGGTTAAGCCAAGCTTCGCGCACAAAATAAATATGATGGTTGCGCCGTCCACCCGACCTGCGCTGGTAGCCCGCGTCGCTGCTATGCCGACGCGAAGGCCAGGTTGCCAAGGCAGTGCGTCTAGAAGCCGCCATCGATGCGGGGCAGCAGCTTCTCCTCAAGACCCGGGTAGAAATGCGCCACACTGCGCTGAAGCTCGTAACGCGCCGCGGCAAGGCCTGCGAACCGCGGCGGGATCGGCATGTTGCCAGCCTCGACCATGTCCAGGCCGGACGTCACGGCGTCGGCAAGGGCGGCTTCCATCCAATCGATCCAGTCGCGCGTTTGGCTGACGGCTTCCGTGCCCGCCGGATCATAAGGTCCATGGCCGGGGATCGCGCCCTTGTGGGGAAGCGCCTCCAGCGTTTTGAGACTCTCCCGCCACCGGCCGAGATCCGCTGTCGGCGTGCTGGGCGCGCGATTGTGGAAAAGGAGGTCGCCGCCGATCAGGATGCCACTCTGCTCATCGAGCAGCGCAAGGTCAGCCGCGCTATGTCCGGCCAGTGCCAGCAGCTTCAGCGAGCGTCCGCCGAAATCCTCACGATCCTTCTCGATCCTGCGGCCCGGCACGGCCAGTTCAGTGCCGCGCATCCAGTCATTGAGCATGCGGTACATGGCGTCCGAATATGCAGAGCCATCACGCGCAATGTCAGTGATCGTGGAGGGAAGCGCTGCAACGATCGCGGGATCAAATGCCGCGATGCCGAGGCCGTGATCGGGATGCAGATGCGTGACATATACCCGCATCACGGGCTTACCGGTCAGCCGCTCGGCGGTTGCCTTGAGTTGCCGTGCGTAGCGCACCGATGGGCCGCAATCGCACAGCACCGTCCCAACGGGCGTAGCGATGATCGCGATGTTGGCAATCGCGCCGCCATTGGCGTACTGGATCGGCTCTTCCGCGCC
>JGI24736J21556_1000018_pt1 | contig 28125 bp, 32 predicted proteins | sample KBSCornC2_FD_21556 | JGI IMG/M metagenome (IMG submission 21556) | reverse complement strand
CGCGAGGAGTCTCCGCGAGTCGCCTCACCGTCCCGATCGTGGCCCCACCCGCAATCGCTCAGAAATTAAGCAAAGATGAAGATGTGCCGTTGATTCAGGCAGCTTCGAGTGCACGGATCCTGGGCAGAATATCCGCCACCGCGGCACGGCCGATCTCGATCAGCTCCGCCGCGCGCATGAAGTTGGTCGCGTCGATGTGCCCAACCGGTAGATCGAGCTGGAGTTCCGGCGGCTCGATCATCAGCGATTGGCGGGTGAGATTGGCGGTCATCAACGCCGTGGCCGCCCGCATGACGCCGAAGGTGGAAAGCGTCCGCCGCTGCGACCAGCCCTGCCGTAGCGCGCTTGCCCGGCCCTGATAGTCGCCCAGCAGATTGACGGCGATGAGCGGCAGCTCCGGCGCCAGCTGTCTCGCTGCCGTCACGGGCACGGGGGATACGACGCCGCCATCCACCAGGAGCTTGCCGTCGAGATCGACCGGATGGAAGATGCCAGGCAGAGCCATTGACGCGCGCACCGCCTCCGCGACCGGGCCGCGGCCAATCACCACCTCTTCCCCCGTCAGCAGATCGGCGGCGACCACGGAAACCGGGATCATCAGATCCTCGAACCGGATATGGCCGAGATGCAGATCGAGTTGCCGCGCAATCTCGCGCCCGCCGAGCACCGCGCCCGGCCGCCAGTGGGGATCGAGATGGCGCAGGATCATGCGGAGATTGGCCGATCGTGCGACGCGCTCGAGCACGTCGAGCCGCCCGGCGCCGAGGCATGTCGCCGCCAACGCGCCGATCGAGGTGCCCGCTGCCGCGCGGATACGGACGCCAGCCTCCTCGAGCGCGCGCAACACGCCGATATGCGCCCAGCCCAGCCCAGCGCCGCCACCCAGCGCCAATACGATGCCGTGGTGCTGCATCATTCGACTATGATCGGCCGTCCATCGATTGATTGGCTGTTTTTCTGTTCGCGGTAGGCGCGCAGGCCCTCCTCGCCCTTCTGTTCCGACCAGGCAATCAGGGTCGTCCGCTCGCGCTCCAGCGACATTTCGGGTACCCCATAACCACAATTGTCGATCACCTCGTTCACGGCCACGTCGATGAACTGGCGCGTGCCCGGCGGTTGCGGCATCCGCTCCGCCAGTTCGCTCCAAGCCCGATCGCTGGGAAGAACGACTTTGCCCGTCCCATAGATCCGGACGATGTTCGCCATGCGGGTGAACGAGCAGAACAGGAGCGTGATGCGTCCGTCGCGCTGCAAATGTCCTGCCGCCTCATTGGTCGCTCCGGTCATGTCGGCATAAGCGACCCTATTGGGGCCGAGCACGCGGAAGCTGTCGATCCCCTTGGGGCTGACATTGATGCGCGCACCCTCCGATGCGGTGCCGACGAAATAGACCGGCTGGGCTTCGACGAAGGCCTTCAGCCTGTCATCGATCGCCGGATAGCGTTTCACGCCGCCGTGCCGCCCACCGTCAGCCCTTCGATCAGCAGGGTTGGCTGGCCGACACCGGCGGGCACCGATTGCCCGCCCTTGCCGCAAATGCCGATGCCTTCATCGAGCGCCATGTCGTTGCCGATCGCCCTGACCCGGGTCAAGGCCGACGGGCCATCGCCGATCAGGGTTGCGCCCTTGATCGGTGCGCCGAGCTTGCCGTTTTCGATCTTGTAGGCCTCGGTGCAGGAGAAGACGAACTTGCCCGAGGTGATATCGACCTGGCCGCCGCCGAAGCTCTTGGCATAGATGCCATTCTTGGCGCGGGCGAGAATTTCGCCGGGATCGTCATTGCCGCCCAGCATAAAGGTGTTGGTCATGCGCGGCATCGGCGCATGCGCGAAGCTTTCGCGGCGGCCATTGCCGGTGGCGGGCACGCCCATCAGCCGCGCGTTGAGCCGGTCCTGCAAATAGCCCTTGAGGATGCCGTCCTCGATCAATGTGGTCGCCTGGGTCGGCGTGCCCTCGTCATCGATGGTGAGCGAACCCCGCCGCTGGCCGATCGAACCATCGTCGACCACCGTCACGCCCGGCGCAGCGACCCGTTCGCCGATCCGCCCCGAAAAGGCCGAGGTGCCCTTGCGATTGAAATCGCCCTCAAGGCCATGCCCGATCGCTTCGTGCAGCAGCACACCGGGCCACCCCGGCCCGCACACCACCGTCATCTCGCCCGCGGGGGCAGCGACTGCCTGCAAATTGATCAGGGCCTGCGCGAGCGCCTCGTCGATGGCGCGGTTCCATTGCAGCGGATCGAATAGATTGTCGTAGAGATAGCGCCCGCCGAGGCCGAAGAAGCCGCTCTCGCGCCGGCCATTTTCCTCCACCACGATCGAAACGTTGAGGCGCACCAGCGGCCGCACGTCTGTCGCAATGAATCCATCGGGGCGGACGATCTCGACCACGCTCCACGTGCCGGACAGACCGACCGAGACCTGCGCCACGCGCGGATCGCGCGCGCGGGCGGCGGCATCGACCTGCTGGCAAAGCTCGACCTTCCTGGCGAAGGGGATCAAGCCGAGCGGATCGTCGCTCGTATAAAGCTGTGCGTTGGTGCGGCGTGGCGGCGCGGCCTTCGGCCCGGTCGCGGGATCGAGCAGCGTCATCGTTTCGGCGGCCCGGCGGATTGCGGCCTCGCTGATCTCATTGGCATGGGCGAAGGCAGTGGTCTCGCCGGTCACGCCGCGCAGGCCGAAGCCCGCCTGCGTGCTATAGTCCGCCGTCTTCAATCGCCCGTCATCAAAGCCGAAGCTCTCCGATGCGAGATATTGCAGATAAAGCTCGCCATCATCGCATTTTGCCAGTGTCTGCGCGGAAAGGCGCAGCGCGCTGTCGGGATCGAGGCTGTCGCGATAGAGGAAACGGCGCGGGTCGGTGATCATGGTCATCAGCCGGATATAGGCCGGACGCCGAGGGAATTAAACCTCTCAGGCAGCCTTCGCGCCGGAGTCGGCCGGCCCGCCGGCCAGCACGAAGCGCCGGTCGCAATAGCCGCAGTCGACCCATCCCTTTTCGTCGATCTCAAGGAACACGCGCGGATGCCCAAGCGCTGCGCCGCCGGGAACATCGCTCGATCCGTCACAGGCGACGCGCGAGCTTTCGACACGGATGGTTTCGGGCGGCGGGATCATCGCGCGCCGCATAGCAAGGGCGNGNGCGCTGCGCAATTCGCCAGATCGATCATGATTCCGGCTTNAGCGGGCGCGCCAGCAATCCNTTCACGATATCTTCTGCCGATGCCCCTTCGAGCAGCGCNCACACCGCNTCGGCGATNGGCATGTCGATCNCCGCCTTTCGNGCNGCTTCCGANAGCACCGGCGCNGTGAACGCGCCTTCGGCTACCGTTCGGCGGTCGGCGAGGAGCTGCGCTGCGTTTCCGCCCTCGCCGATGGCCTTGCCCAGCGAGAAGTTGCGCGAGCTGGTCGAGGAGCAGGTGAGCACGAGATCGCCCAATCCGGACAGGCCCGCCAGCGTCTCGGGCCGCGCCCCGCGCGCCGATCCGAACCGGGACATTTCCGCAAAGCCGCGCGAGATTAGTGCCGCGCGGGCGTTCTGCCCCAGCTTCAGACCCTCGACGACGCCGCAGGCGATCGCCAGCACATTCTTGACCGCGCCGCCGACCTCGGCACCGATGACGTCCGAGGAAGCATAAGGGCGGAAGGTCGGGCGCGCCAGGCGAGCGCTCAGATCGGCGCAGAGCGCCTGGTCAGCGCAGGCAAGCGTGACGGCTGTCGGCAACCCGGCGGCGACTTCATGCGCAAAGGTTGGGCCGGATAGCACCGCGATCGGCGCATCCGGCTGAAGCTCGGCAGCCACTTCGGACATCAGCGCGCAGCTTCCCGCCTCGATGCCCTTGGCGCAAAGGACGAGCGGGATGCGAAGCCGGGGAAGATCCTTCAGAACGGCGCGCAGATGCTGCGCTGGCGTCACGAGCAGCAGTGCATCGAGATCGGCCAGTTCCTTCAGCAGGGGTGTTGCCCGGATCGCCCGAGACAGGATGACGCCGGGCAGAAACAATCTATTCTCATGCGACTGGTTGATGGTGTCGACCACCTCGGCCTCGCGCGCCCAGATCAACACCGGCTGATCGTCGGCAGCACTGACCTGCGCGAGTGCCGTGCCCCATGCGCCGCCGCCNACCACGCCGATCCTCATGCCTTCACTCCCGCGCCGCGTGCCTTTTCCGCCGTTGCATCGAGCGGCCAGCGCGCCCGCGCTGGAACGTCGAGATTGTCGGTCAGGCCAGCCGCCAACCGCTCGGCGCCAGCCCATGCGATCATCGCTGCATTATCGGTGCAAAGCCAGAGCGGGGGAGCGACGAAACGCAGCCCATATTGTGCAGCGAGGCCTTGCAGCGCCTGCCGCACCGCCTGATTGGCTGCAACGCCCCCCGCCACGACGAGTGCGGTGGCATTCGGCGCCTGCTGCAATGCCCGCGCGGTGCGATCGATCAGGCAATCCACCACAGCCCGTTGGAACGATGCCGCGATATCCTCGGCGCGATATTGCCCGCTGTCCCGTGCGCGCAGAACCGCGCTCTTCAAGCCCGCGAAGGAGAAATGCGGTTCGGCCGATCCCAGCAGCGGCCGGGGCAGGGGCACCGCCTTCGCATCGCCCTGCGCCGCCGCCCGTTCGACGGCGGGGCCACCCGGAAAGCCGAACCCGAGCAGCTTGGCGGTCTTGTCGAACGCCTCGCCTGCTGCATCGTCGATCGTCGTGGCGAAGCGGCGGTAACGACCGACATTCTCGACCAGCAGAAGCTGGCAATGGCCGCCCGAAACGAGGAGCAGCAGATAAGGAAAGGCCAAGGTCGGGTCCGCCAGCCGAGGCGAGAGCGCATGGCCTTCGAGGTGATTCACCGCGATCAACGGCTTGTTCGCCGCCATCGCCAGCGCCTTGCCGGTGACGAGCCCCACCATCACGCCGCCGATCAGGCCCGGCCCGGCGGTTGCTGCGACGGCATCGACCTGATCGAGCGAGATATGGGCTTCATCCAGCGCTGCTTCGATCAGCGGCGTGAGCATTTCGACATGCGCACGCGCTGCGATCTCGGGCACGACCCCGCCGAACGGCGCATGCTGCGCCTCTTGGCCGGCGAGCTTGTGCGCCAAAATCCGCCGCTCGCTCGTCACCAGCGCCGCTGCCGTTTCGTCGCAGCTCGATTCGAGGCCGAGGATCAATGCCATCTCTGGGCTTCCCTGCCATCGCGCGGGCGATTAGGGCAATGGCCATGAACAGGCCGTACCGTCTCGGCACCCGATCTTCGCCGCTCGCGCTGGTGCAGGCCAATCAGGCCGCGGCTGCGCTGCGGCAGGCGCATGGCTGGTCCGAGGAAGCGATCGAGATCGTCGCGATGAAGGCGAGCGGGGACATCATCCAGGATCGTCCACTCGCGGANGTCGGCGGCAAGGCCCTCTGGACCAAGGAGCTCGATCGGGCGCTGATCGCCGGCGAGATCGATTTCGCCGTGCATTCGATGAAGGATGTCGAAACGGTCAGGCCGCCGGAAATCGTNATCGCGGCGATGCTGCCGCGCGCGGACGTACGCGACCGGCTGATCGGAGCCGAAAGCCTCGAAGCGGTCCCGCGCGGCGGACGCCTGGGGACTTCGTCGCCCCGCCGCAGCGCGCAGGTGAAGCGCTTGCGGCCTGATCTGGAGATCGTCCTGTTTCGCGGCAATGTCGCAACCCGCTTGCGCAAGCTCGGCGAGGGCGAGGCGGATGCCACGCTGCTGGCCGCGGCTGGTCTCGATCGGCTAGGGCAGGGCGATCTGGGCGTGCCCATCCCGATCGATGTGATACTTCCCGCACCCGCCCAAGGCGCCATAGGGCTCGAGACGCTTGCAGATGACGCAGCCATGCGCGCACTGCTTGCCGTCATCGATGACAGTGACACGTCGATATGCGTTCATGCCGAGCGCGCCTTGTTGGCTGGCTTGCAGGCGGATTGCCGATCTCCCGTGGCGGCGCTGGCGCAGCGCAGCGGCGAAGAGATTCACCTGCGCGGTCAGATCATCAGTCCGGACGGCTGCGAATTTGTATCCGGTGAGCGCATGATCAAGCTGAGTTCGCCGGAGGATGCCAGGCAGCTCGCCGCCGATCTGCTCGGCCGCGCCAGCAGCGAGTTGCGCAGCCTGTTCGCGGGATGAGGCCTTTGCTCGTCCTGCGGCCGCAGCCCGGCGCTGACGCGACTGTTGCGCGGGCTGCAGCGATGGGCCTGCACGCGATCGCTGCCCCACTGTTTTCCGTCGTGCCGCTCGCCTGGAGGTCGCCCGATCCGGCGGGCATCGATGCCATATTGATGACAAGCGCCAATGCGGCCCGGCACGGGGGGCAGGGGCTACGCACATTGGCCGCGCTGCCGGTGCTTGCCGTCGGCGCTGCGACGGCGGCGGCCGCGCGCGCCGCAGGATTTTCCGACGTGATCGAGGGTGACCGGGACGGCACAGCTTTGTTGAAACGCGCGGCCGATCAGGGGTTCACCCGCCTGCTTCATCTGGCGGGAAGGGACCATATGGATTTGCCCTTGCCTGGCGGCAGCATGGAACGGCGCATCGTCTACGCTGCCGACGCAGTCGGGGACCTTCCGGCCGAAGCGGGCGAGTTGCTGGCACGCGATGCCGTCGTGCTTTGCCATTCGCCGCGTGCAGCCAGCCTGTTCGGGCGGCTGATCGATAAGGATGGTTTGCCGCGCGCCAGGATTGCCATCGCGGCGTTGAGCGAGGCGGTGGGGCAGGCCGCCGGCTCGGGCTGGGCAGCAGTCAAACTGGCATCGGCGCCCAATGACGATGCATTGCTGGAGATTGCGGCGCGACTGTGCAATCAGTCCGGGAGTGGCGGCGCTGAAGGCGGAGAGGATCGAAGATGAGCGATTATGATCGCGCCGACTATGTGCAGGCGGGAACGCGGCCATGGCTGCGTTCGCTGATCCTGTTCGGCCTCGTCTTCGTTGCCGGTCTGCTGACGATGGGTTGGGTGTTGACGCGATGGGATGCCGCCGCGCCTTATCTGAGCTGGATGCGCAAGCCACCGGCGGTTGCTCCCGTGACCGCGCCGCGCCAGCCGCAACTGGTGGTTGCCCCGATTTCGGATACGGCACCGCTCGAACGCAAGGTCACGCAGCTCGATGAGCGCATCGCCCATATCGCCGAACGGGCAGAGGCGGCATCGGGCAATGCCGATCGCGCCGAGGGGTTGCTCGTGGCCTTCGCGGCCCGGCGCGCGGTCGATCGCGGGCTGCAGCTCGGCTATCTCGAAGGCATGTTGCGGGAGCGGTTCGGCAATGCCCAGCCGCAGGCGGTCGCCACGATCATCAGCGCTTCCCGACAGCCGCTTACGCTGGATGAGCTGCGCGGCGAGCTCGACCTGATCGCTCCCGAACTAATCGGGGTGGGGCCAAAGGCAAGCTGGTGGGACGGGGTCCAGCGCGAGCTGGCTGGGCTGATCGTCATCCGGCGCGAGGACACACCTTCGCTGACGCCCGACAGCCGGGTCGAGCGCGCCAGGCACAGCCTGGACGCCGGTCATGTCGATCGCGCGATGGCGGAAATCGCGCGGCTGCCGTCNCGGGAAGCGGCCGATCCGTGGATGCAGCGGGCGCGCCGCTACGTTGCCGTGCATAATGCGCTGGACATGGTGGAAACGGCCGCGCTGTTGAGCCCTGCTTCCGATGCTGGGCCTGCCGATCAGGCGCCTTAGCTTCGCTTGCCGCCGGGATGGGCGGTGAGCAGGTCGTCGGTAACATACATGGTGAAGGCGGGTTCGTGCGGCGCCTCGGCAATGGCATCGACGAATGCGGCGCGCACCTGGGGATCGTCATAGACCATTTTCGCATCGAACGCCTTCTGCCAGGTCGCCTCGTCCGGCCATTCGGCATAGCCGACGAAACGGCCGTCACGATCCTGATGCAGCCTTGAGCCATGGCTGCCGTAGGTTTTGGTGATCAATTCGGTGCCCCGGCGCCATGCTTCGCGGAACTGCTCCTCCTTGCCCGGATGCACGCGCCACCAGTAGACTGCAACGAACATGGCTATGCCCCCAATCGTTCGATCAACGCCTGGGCGGCGGCCGGCGCGCGCACCTTTGCGCCATTGATCATGAAGAGGAAAATCTGGCGGGGCGTCTGCGCTGCCCTTGCGTCCAGCACATAAGGCAAGCCGTCGGGTGCCTTGCCGGCTTGCCAATCCCTGACGATGCTGGCCCAACGATCGAGGGCTTCGGGCGAATAGCCCGTATCGATGCTCTCCTGCGCACCCATCAGCCGGGCGTAGACAAAATCGGCGGTGAGATCGGCCATCGCCGGATGATCGGGCGAATCGGCGAAGACAATGGCCACGCCCTGCTCACGCGCAAGCTCCACGAACCGGGCATCCTTGAAGCTCTCATGGCGCACTTCGATGGCGTGTCTCAGCTTCACGCCATCCTGTTCAGGCGGCAACAGCTTCAGAAACGCGCCGAAATCGTCTGGATCGAATTGCTTGGTCGGCATGAATTGCCACAAGATCGGCCCGAGCGCATCGCCCAGCAGCGTCACTCCCTGGCCCAGAAATTTGTCGATCGATTCCGCCGCGTCGCCCAGCACGCGGCGGTTGGTGCAGAAGCGGGATGCCTTGACGGTGAAGACGAAGCCAGGCGGTACGGTATCGCGCCATTTCTTGAAGCTGTCGCGCGATTGAGTGCGGTAATAAGTGCCGTTGATTTCGATCGCCGTTACGTGACGCGAGGCATATTCCAGTTCGTCGGCATGTTTCAGGCCAGCGGGATAGAAGGTGCCGCGCCAGGGCTCGTAGGTCCAGCCGCCGATGCCGACATGGATCGAACCCTTTGCCATCGCCTCTCCGCCGCTATCCTCCGATACAGCCTACCGCTTGGCCGGCCTGTTGGAACATTGCCAGAATGTCGCCGACCTGATCGTCGCTATGTTCAGCACAGAGCGAACAGCGCAACAGGAAGGTTCCCGCGGGCGTTGCCGGCGGACGGGCCATGTTGACGTAGAGACCGAGCTCAAGCAGCGCCTGCCACATCCTCACGGTGGTCTCCATGTCCGGCATCATCACCGCGATGATGGCCGACTGCGCCGTCTCGGTACCGAGCGTGAAGCCCAGATCACGCAGCCCCTGATGGAGTCGCCTGGAATTCTTCCACAGGTGCGCGCGCTTATCGCCCGCGTGCATGAGCTTGCGGATCGACGTTGCAGCGGTTGCGACCACACTCGGCGGCAGCGAGGCGGTGAAAACATAGGGGCGGCAGACCAGCCGCAGCACTTCGAACTTGGGATGGTTGGAAACGCAGAAGCCGCCGACCGTGCCGACCGACTTGGAAAAAGTGCCGACGACGAAATCGATGTCGTTCTCGCAGCCAAGCTCTTCGTAAACGCCGCGGCCATTAGGGCCGAAGAAGCCCATGCCATGCGCCTCGTCGCAGAGGATCATCGCGCCATGCTTCTTGGCGACCGCCACCATTTCGGGCAGCGGCGCGATATCGCCGAACATCGAATAGACGCCTTCGAGCACGACGAGTTTGCCCGCTTCGGCGGGAAGCCGTCCGAGCCGCTTGTCGAGATCCTCGACGCTGTTGTGTCGGAAGCGGACGATCTCGGCATTGCCCAGCCAGCAGCCGTCATAGATGGAAGCATGGCTGTCGGCNTCAAGGATGATATATTCGCCCTTGCCAGCCAGCGTCGAAATCATGCCGAGATTGGCCTGATAGCCGGTCGAAAAAACGATGGCATGATCGACGGCGTAAAATTCTTTCAGCGCCTCCTCGCATTCCTTGTGGCCCTGATACGTGCCGTTGAGGACGCGGCTGCCGGTCGTACCCGATCCGAATTCGTCGAGCGCCTTCTTGCCCGCGGCGACCACGTCGGGATCGAAGGTCATGCCCATATAATTATAGGTGCCGAGCAGGATCGTCTTGTTGCCCTTGATGATCGCTTCGGTGGGCGACAGCACCTGATCCATCACGATCCCGAACGGATCGCGCACGCCGGTGTCGAGTAGCGCGTCGCGTTCGGCGATGAGCGGATCGAACTTGGAAAGAAGGTCGATCATCCCTGGAGCTTCGCCACCGCGTCGACAAGCTGGCCCACGGATTCGATCTCAGCCTGCATGTTCATCGTGATGATGATGTCGAACTCGTCCTCGATCGCGGCGACGAAATCCATCACTGTCAGGCTATCCCATTCGAGATCCTTGGCGAAACTGGTGGCCTCGCTGAGCGATACCTTCTTCTTGTTGAAGGGCTCGATCTGGGCGGCAACCCGGCTGAAGATTTCGTCGTGTGTGCTCATGGTTGGTCCTTATCCGGCTTGGGCGCCGCTTGCCAAGCGATTGCGGCAGGAGCGCGGCACAAGAGGGATGCTGCGTCCACGGGCTCCAGGCTGATGGCGAATGACAATGGCTAATTTCCGATCAAACCTGATTGGCGATAAAGGCTTGAGAAAAATTGACGAATAGCTGTGCCACCGGATCAAGGTCCGATTCCAAGGCATAAAGAGAGGATGTCTGGACGGCCTTGTCCAGCATGGGAATGATCATACCAAATGACCAGCTTTTTCGGCTCAAAAGTCGCGCGCGAACTCGCCACGATCATTCGCCGTCAAAAGAATATGCAGGAGCCGGAGGCCAAACACCTCACGGTTGAGGCTGCCATGAATGGATTGCGGGAAGACCCCGAATATTTCGCTGATCGGCATAGCAAGCAGATGCAGCTGGCACGGGCGGCGCAGAGCGAAGCGGCGCGGGCCGCGCATCTGGAAATGGCGACAATCTATCGCGAGAAAGCGGCTGATGCGCTGCGGCTGGCTCTGCGCAACGATCGCGATCGGCGTCAACTCGCCTTGATGGAACTGCCGGCCGATCGCAATCCCGAGCTGGAAACCTTGCTCGACACTGGATTTGAAAGCACGAAACAACGCCCGCCAAGGCGATCCCGAAGCTGAGACCTGCGCAGTCCGGAATCATGAGATGGTCTCATCGCCCGGCGGAACCGTTGTTCGCGCCGTCGATTGAATCGGCCGCGAAAGGATTTCGGGACCATGGCCGCACGCGCATATTGGCAAGGACAGATCAGGCTCGCGCTGGTTTCAATTCCGGTCGAGATCTATTCGGCCACGCGCAGCGGCGCGACGATCGCCTTCCATCAGATTCACGAGCCTTCCGGAAAGCGCGTCCAATACGAAAAGGTGGTGCCGGGGATCGGCCCGGTCGACCGAGACGAGATCATCAAGGGCTATGAGTATAAGAAGGGCAATTATGTCCTGCTCGATGAGGACGAAATCGAAGCCGTCAAGCTCGAGAGCAAGAAGACGCTCGATCTGAGCCAATTCGTCGATGCCGACAGCATCGATCCCATCTACTTCGACAAGCCTTATTATGTTGTGCCGGCCGACGATCTCGCCGAAGAGGCGTTCATCGTGCTGCGCGAGGCGCTCAGGCGATCCAAGAAGATCGGCATCGGCCAGCTCGCCATGCGCGGGCGCGAATATGTGGTGAGCCTGAAGCCGTGCGGGCGCGGGATGGTGCTTGAGACGCTTCGCTACGATGACGAGCTTAACAAGGCGCAATCCTATTTCCGCACGATCGGGGAGGCCAAGCCCGACGAGGATTTGCTCGATCTGGCTACCACCCTGATCGACAAGAAATCGGGCGAGTTCGACGCGAGCGATTTCCACAACCGCTATGTCGACGCGCTCAAGGACCTGATCGAGCAGAAGATCAAGAACAAGGGGGCGCGGATCGAGACGCCCGAGGAAGACGAGAAGCCGATGCGCGGTACCAATGTCGTGGACCTGATGGCGGCGCTCAAGAAATCGCTCGACCGGCCCGGCCCCGGTCCGGCGGAAGCGGCGAACGATCGCAAGCCGGCGCGGAAAACTGCCGCCAAGAGCTCGACCAAAAGTGAGGTGAAGTCGAGCGCGACCAAAACTGCGTCGCGGAAGACCGCCGCGAGGAAGCGTGCCTGATGGCGACGGGCAATCCTCTCGCCACCTATAATGCCAAGCGCGACTTCAAGAAAACGCGCGAGCCGAAGGGCGCGATCGGGCGCGCGCATGGAAATCGCTTCATCGTACAGAAGCATGATGCGACCCGCCTGCATTATGACTTCCGGCTTGAGCTGGACGGGCTGCTCAAAAGCTGGGCAGTGACCAAGGGCCCCAGCCTCGATCCTGAAGACAAACGGCTCGCCGTCCGCACCGAGGATCATCCGCTCGCCTATGGTGACTTCGAAGGCACCATTCCCGAAGGCGAATATGGCGGCGGTACGGTGATGCTATGGGACGACGGCACCTGGGAGCCGATTGCCGGCAAGGATCCACGCAAAACGCTGGCGCAAGGCCATCTGCACTTCATCCTTCATGGTCAGCGGATGAAGGGGGAATGGCTGCTGATTCGGATGAAACCACGCCCGGGCGAGAAGCGGGAGAACTGGCTGTTGCGCAAGATCGAGGACGAATATGCCGGCGGTAGCGGCGATCTGGTCGATCGGGAAGTGACGAGCGTGGTTTCGGGCCGGTCGATGGTCGATATCGCGCAAGGCAAGGGCGGCAAGTCGGTCTGGCATTCGAACAGGGATGACCAGGGCGAGGTTTCACCCGCGCCGTCTTCACCTAAGCAGGCGGTCAAAAAAGCGTCCGCTGAAAAGCCGGTTCGTGCCGCGACCTCCGATTCTCTCCCGAACGCAAAAAGCAAGAGGGCGCGTGCTGGCAAGCCGCCAGCATTCCGTCCGCCGCAGCTCGCGACGCTCGTCGATCATATACCCTCCGGGCCGGGCTGGCTGCACGAGGTCAAATATGATGGCTACCGAACCCTTGTCGCGGTCGGCGGAGGAAAAGCGCGGGCCTACACCCGGACCGGGCTCGACTGGTCGGACAAATTCGCGCCGATCGTCGCGGCATTCCAAAAGCTCGATCTGCCGCCCTGCCTGATCGACGGCGAGGTGGCGGCGCTCGACCGGGACGGCAAGCCCAATTTCCGCATCCTGCAGGAGACGTTGAAGGAAGGGAGCGCGCCGCTCGCCTTCTTCGCGTTCGATCTGCTCGAGCTGGACGGGGAGGATCTGACCGGCCTTCCCAATGTCGAGCGCAAGCAGCGGCTGGAGGCGCTGCTCAGGGGAGCCAGCGAGCCGATCCATTATGCCGATCATGTCGGCGAGGGCGCAAAGCTGTTCGAGACGCTGTGCCGCGGAGGCTATGAAGGCGTGATCTCCAAGCGTGCTGATGCGCCCTATCGTGGGCGGCGGACGCAGAGCTGGCTCAAGATCAAGTGCATCTGCCGCCAGGAGTTCGTGATCATCGGCTGGACGACCAGCGACAAGCAACGGGGTTTCCGGGCGCTGCTGCTCGGCACCTGGGTTGGCGACACGCTCCATTATGCCGGGAAAGCCGGCACCGGCTTCACCATGGCGCGGATCGACGAACTCATGGCGAAAATGAAACCCTTGGAGCGCAGGACCGCACCGGTCGAGGACGCGCCGCGGGCTGCGGTACGCGGCGCCCACTGGCTCGAACCGAAACTTGTCGCCGAGATCGCCTATACTGAGACTACCGCGCCGCTTGGTGAGGGCGGCGTGTTGCGGCATCCGAGCTTCCTCGGCTTGCGCGAGGACAAGCCGGCCAAAGGAGGTTCATCCGGAAAGCGCCCAACCCATGATCGAGAAGGATCCCTTCGGCATCACGATCAGCAATCCCGATCGGGTGATCTTTCCCGAAGCGAAGCTAACCAAGGGCGAACTTGCCGCCTATTATGCGGCGATGGCGGAGCCCATCCTGCGCTTCGCGGGCGGCCGACCGGTGAGCCTCGTGCGCTGTCCGCAGGGGCGGGCCAAGCATTGCTTCTTCCAAAAGCATGACGCGGGCACCTTCGGCGAGCATGTCCATCATGTGCCGGTGCGCGAGAAGGACGGCGACATGGCCGACTATCTCTATGTCGATAGCGGTGCGGGACTGCTCGCCTGCGTGCAGATGGGCGCGATCGAGTTTCACGGGTGGGGATCGCTGGCCGACGACATCGAAAGCCCGGACCGGATGGTGTTCGATCTCGATCCGGATCCAGGCGTCGATTTCGAAGATGTCAAGAGAGCTGCATTGGTGGTGAAGAAGGAGCTGGCGGCGCTCGGGCTCTACAGCGATCCCATGCTATCCGGCGGGAAGGGCATCCACGTGATCGTGCAGCTCGATCGCTCCGCGCAATGGGATGCGGTGAAGGATTTCGCGCACCGCTTCGCGATCGCACTGGGCGAGGCCAGGCCCGAGATGTTCACGGCAAACATGAAAAAGGTTGAGCGCAAGGGGCGCATCTTTCTCGATTGGCTGCGCAATCAGCGCGGCGCGACGGCGATCATGCCATGGGCGGTCAGGGCGCGCGAACATGCGCCGGTGGCGACTCCTATTTTGTGGAGTGAGTTTGACGATTTCGATAAGGCTTCGGCGTTCACCATCACCGATCTGGCAGCATTGCAAAAGCGAGCCGCCTCGAAGGCTTTCGCGAACTGGTGCTCAAAACCGCAGAAGCTACCCTCGCTATAAGCAAGGCTCGGCTGCGTTTCAGCGAATTTCGGATTCCTGTACGGTTGGACGACTTTCGCGCGTGCCGCGCATCCGGTCCGTCGGATTTTGCGGGTCCGACGTGATGATCACATAGTCGTCATGCACTTCGAGCAAGGTCCCGACGAATGGAAAATCGGCCAAGCTCCCCGTTACGCGATAGCTGACGACGTCTCCCACCTTGAACGTCGCCGGATCAAAGTTGAATTCGAAAGGGCAACTTCCTTCGCCCATGCCTAGCATGATCGTCTCCTCTGCTCGTTCGCTCTGGTTTCGCTTCGAGATGAAGAGCGGTCAAGCGGCGCCAGCAACTATCTCGAATATAAACCCGTTGTCAGTTATATAGGGAGCCAAGCCGGGATTCCAGGATGTGCCAGCGCGTCGCGAGACGCCATCCACGGAACCTCAGGCCGCGCGCGTTCCCATCGCGCGTTGTCGGCGGCGCTGCACCGAGGAGCCCAAGCCGATTGCCTCGCGATATTTGGCGACGGTGCGCCGGGCGAGATCGAAGCCCCTGTCCCGGAGCAGTTCGACAAGCTTGTCGTCCGAAAGGATGTCATCGCCCTCCGCCGCGATCAGGGAACGGATGTGGCTCTTGACCGCTTCGGCCGATACGCCCTCGCCGCCGTCCGTGCTGGCGACGCCGCTGGTGAAAAAATATTTGAGCTCGAAGAGGCCGCGCTCGCACGCGAGATATTTGTTGGAGGTCACGCGGCTGATCGTGGACTCGTGCATGCCGATCGCCTCCGCGACCGTCCGCAATGTGAGCGGCTTCAGATGGGCGACGCCGTGAAGGAAGAAGCCTTCCTGCTGCTTGACGATTTCGGTGGCAACCTTGACGATCGTGCGTGCGCGCTGGTCCAGCGCTTTCATCAGCCAGTTCGCGCTGGCCAGGCATTCTGAAAGCCAGGCTTTGCTGCGCTGGTCCTGGGGGCCACGGCTTAGCTCGACATAATAGCTGCGGTTGACGAGTAGGCGAGGCAGGGTGGCCGAATTGAGTTCCACCGACCAGCCGGCAGCCGTGCGGCGCACGAACACGTCAGGTGTCACTGGCTGGGCGACATGGGTTGAAAAGCGCAGGCCGGGCTTGGGGTCATAGGCGCGCAGCTCGCCGATCATGTCCGCAAGATCGTCCGCGTCGACTCCGCAGATGCGTCGAAGCTGCGGCAATGCGCCCTTCGCCAGCAGGTCGAGATTGTCGATCAGCCGCGCCATCGCCGGATCGTAGCGATCAGCTTCCTTGGCCTGAAGCGCAAGGCACTCGGCAAGCGAGCGAGCCCCGATCCCCGTCGGATCGAAGCGCTGAATCTGCGCGAGCACCCCCTCGACCTCCGCGAGCGGAACGTCCAGCCGACGAACGGTATCGAGCATGCCCGCCGTGAAATAGCCGGCCTCGTCGATCTGATCGATCAGATGGCGCGCGACGACCAGCCGCTCGCCCGAGAATGCCGCACCCGCTTGCGCGAGGAGATGCTCGTGGAGCGACAGGCTCGTCGCGGCGATGCTTTCGAAGTCGGGCCCTTCGTCGGGACCGCCGCCATCGAGGCCGCGTGCGAAATTGTCGACGATGCTGTCTGACGGGGAGTCGTGATGGAAGGTTTCCGCCCGATAGTCGACATCGAGGGGGGAATCGCCTTCCGCGTCGCCCGCTACCATCAGCCGGTCGGCAGTCTCGGGCTCGGGCAGGTCCTGGCCGTCAAACTCATCGCCTCCAGGATCGGGCGGCTCGGCCTCGCGCTCCGCTTCGCTGGCGCCCTGCTCGAGGAGCGGGTTTTTTTCCAGCTCCTCGGCAATGAAGCCTTCAATTTCCAGATTGCTCAGCGCCAGCAGCTTGATCGCCTGCTGAAGCTGGGGAGTCATGACCAGAGACTGGCTCTGGCGAAGATCGAGGCGAGGTCCCAGCGCCATGATCGATCGGCCCGCTAAAGCGAGAAACCCTCGCCGAGATAAAGGCGGCGCACATTCTCGTCGGCAACCAGTGCCGCCGGGCTGCCCTGGAACAGCACCTTGCCGTCATAAATGATGCACGCGCGATCGACGATATCGAGCGTTTCTCGAACATTGTGGTCGGTGATGAGCACGCCGATGTCGCGATTCTTGAGCTCGCGGACAAGGCCGCGAATGTCAGCGATCGAGAGCGGATCGATGCCCGCGAAGGGCTCGTCGAGCAGCATGATCGAAGGATCCGCCGCCAGCGCACGTGCGATTTCGCAGCGCCGCCGTTCGCCGCCCGACAGCGCCATGGCAGATGCATTGCGGAGATGCTCGATATGGAATTCGGAGAGCAATCGCTCCAGCCGTTCGGCGCGGTTGGCTTCGTCCGGCTCGACCAGTTCGATCACCGCCGCAATGTTCTGGGCGACGGTGAGGCCCCGGAAGATCGAGGTTTCCTGTGGCAGATAGCCGAGCCCCAGGATCGCGCGGCGATACATGGGCAGATTGGTGATGTCCTCGCCATTGAGCAGGATGCGGCCGGCATCGGGCTTGGCCAAGCCCATGATCGAATAGAAGCAGGTCGTCTTGCCGGCGCCATTGGGGCCCAGCAGGCCGACCACTTCGCCGCGCGCGACATCGAGCGACACGTCGGCAAGCACGCGGCGCTTGTCATAGGCTTTGGCGATCGAGACGACGGAAAGGCCTCGCATCAGCGTATGCCCGCCCGAGTCGCGTTCATGAATGCTATGTACGGTGCTCTGCTCCATGGATCCTCAGCATAGTCGCATAAGATGGTTAGCGACTTGTTACCGACTGGCCAATTGGCAAGGTTTGTGCATGCCCTAGTCGCCAAGCGGCCCTTGCGAAAGCGAAATCAGCCGATCAGGGGTTTCGATCAGGCACGGTGAAGTGTCCGGTGACGCGGCCACCGGATCGCTGCGTAGCGCCAGCGACAGTACTACCGTCGACAATGGCGTGGCCGCTGTTGAGATCGATCACGAGCCGGTTGCCGCTGATATTCGAGCCGGCGCGGGTGAGCGTCACACCGCCCAGCATGGTGATCAGCTTGCGGTCAAAATCATAGATCGCATATTGGCCGCGCGCAGTTTCCGAGGGGCTGGTCACGGTTACGCCGCCGCTGGCGTCGAGCCGCTGGATCTGCGTGCCGCCGGCGCGGGTGTAGGCGATGGTCACGCGCGGCGCCTTGAGCGTCATATCCTGTTGGCGCATCTCGACATTGCCGCTCATGACAGCGCGATCGGCACGGTCCTGCAGCTCGATGCGATCAGCCGAGACATCGACCGGCGCCTTGCTGTTATGCCCCTTGAGCGCGGATACCGCATCCTGACCATGTGCCGGCCCCATCAAGAGGCTCGCGAGAGCGACTGAAAGCAGCAAGCAAGGGGAACGGCGCATCATCGCGCTCCTCTGGACTGGCCCTGTATGATATGCAAGCGCACCCCGCCTTCAAGCCGCACGACTCGGTTGTTCAGATCTGCGCTCAAATGATCGGCGCGGAAGGTGCCGAGCGGCATCGTGCCGTCGACACTGCCCGCGCTTGCCAGCGAGCGGGTCTTGAGATCCATCCCGACATCGCGCGTCGCGAGCCGATAGCCATCGGCGGTCTTGAACACGATCGGCCCGTCGATCGCCACGCGCTCGCTATCCATGTCGTAGCGCCCGTTATAGGCGGCGATTGCTGCAGGCCCGTTCTGAAGCTCGATCGTGGCGGAAAGATCGTGGAGCTTCACCACCGGATCCGCCGAGCTTCTCTGGACGGCAGAGCCCGCATTGATCAGGAACGGCTGGCCCTTGCTGTCCTCGCCCGAATATTTGGCGGCGGTGACCCGCAGCCTTTCCTTGGCGATCGCCACCCGATCCTTGGAAAGCACGAAACTGATATCCCGCCCCATCGTCAGCGGGGCGAAGGCGAGCGCCACGATCAGCCCGCCAACACCGATCGGCAGCAGCTTTTTCGCCCAGCCGATCAGGCTGTCGTGGCTGCTGCCCGGTGCCGCCCAGCGGCGCCGTTCGTTGCGCGCCAGATCGGCGAGTTCAGACATGTGCGAAAATGTCGACCTCCGGCCAGCCGGCAAGGTCAAGCGCGGCCCGGTGGGGCAGGAAGTCGAAGCAGGCTTGGGCAAGCGCCATGCGGCCTTCACGGCTTAGCCGCTCATCCAGCTTTTCCTTGAGCTGGTGAAGATAGCGCACGTCCGAGGCGGCATAGTCTTTCTGGGCGTCGCTGAGATCGGGCGCCCCCCAATCCGAGCTTTGTTGCTGCTTGGAGATTTCCACGCCCAGCAACTCACGCACGAGCTCCTTGAGGCCATGGCGGTCGGTATAGGTGCGGATCAGCCGCGAAGCCGTCTTCGTGCAATAGACCGGAGCCGCCACCACGCCCAGATAATGCTGGATGGCAGCGAGATCGAAGCGCGCGAAATGATAGAGCTTGAGCCGATTGGGATCAGCCAGCACGGCCTTGAGATTGGGGGCATCGTAATGGCTGCCAGGCGCGAAGCGCACCAGATGCTCATTGCCGCTGCCGTCGGAAAGCTGCACGACGCATAAACGGTCGCGCGGCGTGATGAGGCCCATGGTTTCGGTATCGATCGCGATCGCGCCGGCGCCAAGCGCGTCGGCCGGCAGATCTTCTTCGTGGAGATAAACGGTCATTCCGCCCGCATAAGGCCAGAATGGCCGCCGCTCAATGGCCCCGGCTGCGGCGTCTTTTCCGGGCAAGGATATTCAGCGCCTCCACGATCGCGGAAAACGCCATCGCCGCGTAAATATAGCCCTTGGGCACATGGTGGCCGAATCCGTCCGCGATCAGCGTCATGCCGATCAGGAACAGGAATGCGAGCGCGAGCATCACCACCGTGGGATTGTGCTCGACGAACCGCGAAAGCGGCCCCGCCGCGGTGAGCATCAGCGCCACCGCCACGATCACCGCCGCGAACATGATCGGCACATGATCGGTCATGCCGACCGCGGTGATGATCGAATCGATCGAGAATACGAGATCGAGCACGATGATCTGGGCAATCGCCGAGCCCAGGCCGAGTTTCGGCTTTTCATTCTCGAACATGTCCTCGCCTTGATCGGCATCGACATTGTGATGGATCTCCTTGGTCGCCTTCCAGACGAGGAAGAGTCCGCCGGCGATCAGGATCAGATCACGCCAGGAGAAACCGTGCCCAAACGCTTCGAACAGCGGGCGCGTGAGCGTGACGATGAACGCGACGAAACTGAGCAGGGTAAGCCGGAGGATCAGCGCAAGCCCGATGCCGATCCGCCGCGCGTTGGCGCGCTGCGCCTCGGGCAGCTTGTTGGTCAGGATCGAAATGAAGATCAGGTTGTCGATCCCGAGCACGACCTCCATCGCGATCAGGGCGGCGATCGCCGCCCAGTTGGACGGATCGATGAAGACGTTCAGGATATCGCTCATGGCGCGCCCGTCCTTGCCGGCATGCGGTGAAGCGGTCAATCATGAAGGTCTTCGTTAATCCTGTGGAAAACTTCTCGCGATTTCACCCGTTTTGCTTTATGATTCGAATTTGGCCATCTCTGATTGCCAGAAGTTGAGGACTCGCGAGCAGCGCCCGGCTGGCGGTCTTGATGGTATGGGGCGATATTGGAAGACTAGAACGGCATGAGTTTTGATCGTGGGCGCCGCGGCCAGCGCGGTGGCAGGGATAAGCGGGACAGCTTCGGGGACGAAAATTTTGGCGGCTTCGGTGGCGGCGACCAATTCGGCGGCGGCGGTGGCGGTGGATATGGCCGTGACCGCTTCGGTGGCGGCGGCTTCGGTGGCGGCGACCGCTTTGGCGGCGGCGGCGGTGGTGGCGGCGGCTTCGGCGGCGGCGGTTTCCGCGGCGGCGGCGGTGGCGGCGGTGGACGCGGGATGCCTGCCCAGGTCATTGGCGAAGGCAAGGGCGTCGTAAAATTCTTTAACGGGCAAAAAGGCTTCGGCTTCATCGTTCGTGACGATGGCGGCGAGGATGTGTTCGTGCATATCTCCGCTGTCGAGCAGGCGGGGCTGACTGGCCTTGCCGAAGGCCAGCCGCTTGAATTCACGCTGGTGGATCGCGGGGGCCGCATCTCCGCGACCGATCTCAAGATCGAGGGCGAGCCGCTCCCGGTCGAAGATCGCGGACCACCGCGCAACGATCGTGGCGCTGGTGGCGGCGCCGAGCGGGGTGGCCCGCAGCGCCAACTCACGGGCGAGAAGGCAAGCGGGACGGTCAAGTTCTTCAACGCCATGAAGGGCTTTGGCTTCATTCAGCGCGATGACGGGCAACCCGATGCGTTCGTCCATATCTCCGCGGTCGAGCGCGCGGGGATGACCAACCTCAACGAGGGCGACCGGCTCGAGTTCGAGCTTGAGGTGGACCGGCGCGGCAAATATGCCGCGGTGAACCTGCAGCCCATGTCCTGATCTTCAGCCTGCGGAAATCCCGGTTCAAGCCGGGATTTTTGCAGGTTGGATTTCCCCGCGGCGAACTCCCTACGCGCTCGCGGCGGGGATCAGTTGCTCCAGACGGCAAAGCCGGGGCGCGCTTCACTCCATTCGCTGCCAAGGCGATCGATCTCGTTCGCCTTGAGTGGTTCGGTAAGGTGCAGCCCGAAGCGGTCGCCGCGTACCCATTTCACAACCGCGCCGAGTTCTCCGAGCTTGTCGCTGATCACAATCACGGTCTCGCCTACGGCCGGAGGTTGCTGCTGCGCGCGGGCTCCAAGGCCTCGGGCCGAAACGTTGCGGATGACAATGCGCTGATTGGGCGTACGCTCACCCTTCATCTCAGCGAGCAAGATGTTGGTCGTCCGATATTCGCGGTCCTGCCATCTCGTTGCAGATCCGTGTTGGGCGGGACTGGCCATGGGTACACCTCGTTCGATACGCTGGCCGCTTTTTAGACCTGGATCATGAATCAGAGGTTAGCCGCCAATTTGCCTCGGCAGGCGGCGGCCGGGCGGGCATGTTGAACCTTGCCCGTAATTATCCGTTTCCCANGCAGATCAGAACGATAAGGATCATGAGCTTGAGGCCGCATCCGCTTTTGCCAACTCTATTGTTGTTTGCAGCTTGCGAAATCGTCATCGGCGCTACCGGCGCAGAGTCCGCCCAGGCAGCCGCCACGGATCAGGCTGCACCTGCCGCGCCGGCAGTATCACCGTTGCGATTTCAGGACGTTCCCGCTCCGCCGGGCCCGCCCTTCCAGGCCTCGCCGGTTTTGCAGGCGCAGGTGGAACTTGACCGCCTCGGCTTTTCCCCGGGCGTGATCGATGGACGCGAAGGCAAGAACTATGCGGGCGCGATCCGGGGCTTCCAGGCGGCACGCGGTCTTCCGCAGAGCGGGCAGCTCGATGATGCGACCCGGCAGGCGCTGGAGCGGCAACCGATCCCGGCGACGCGGCTGGTCCGCATCCCCGCTGCCTTCGCGGCGGGACCGTTCACGCCGAACATTCCCAGGGATGCGACCGCGCAGGCTCGCCTGCCTTCGCTCCAATATCGCAATATCGCCGAGGCGCTGGCGGAACGCTTTCACACCACGCCGCAAACGCTAACGGCGCTCAATCCTCCAAGCGCCAAGGTCGGCGCGGGCGCGGTCGTTCGCGTGCCCAACGTGCCCGACATCGACGAGGCCCAGTTGGGTCCGGACGACCGTGGCTGGAACGGCACGCTCGAGCGGCTGGGGGTCGCCCCTGACCAGCCTGCGGCCGCGAAGGTGGTGGTGGACAAGTCGGACGGCATCTTGCGCGTGTACGATGGAAATGATCGGCTCATCGCGCAATTCCCCGCGACGATGGGAAGCGAGCACGATCCGCTGCCAATTGGAGAATGGAAAATCCAGGGCGTCAGCCGCAATCCCGAATTTCACTATAATCCAAAGCTGTTCTGGGACGCGAGCGCGAAGGATCGAGCTGCGGTGCTGAAGCCGGGGCCCAATGGCCCGGTCGGCGTCGTCTGGATCGACATCTCAAAGCCGCACTACGGCATTCACGGGACGAGTGAGCCCAGCACAATCGGCCGCGCCGAAAGCCATGGGTGCGTCCGCCTGACCAACTGGGATGCGGCGCGGCTCGCGCAGATGGTGAAGCCGGGCGTGCCGGCCATTTTTCAGGAATAAGCAGGGCCGTGCGCCGCTGGCTTTGGCTCGCAGCCATATTCGCCATGGTCATTTTGTTCGTGCATGACTGCGTACGCTTTGTTCCCGCAGACAACCCGGTCGCTATACAGCCACGCAAGGCCACCAACGGGCGCTTGACCGTGCCCGTTGCCGGAGTTCGCCGCGAGGATCTTGTCGACACCTTCACCCAGTCACGCGGCGAGGGCAGGGCGCATGATGCCATCGATATTCTGGCCGCGCGCGGCACCCCGGTGATCGCCGCGGCTCCAGGCACAGTAGAGAAGCTGTTCTTGAGCAAGCTCGGTGGCAACACCATCTATGTCCGGTCGCCCGATCGTCGCTGGCTCTATTATTACGCGCATCTCGATCATTACCGGCCGGGTCTGGCCGAACAACAACAGGTTCGGCCGGGTGAAGAGATCGGGTCCGTCGGATCGACGGGAAATGCCGATCCGTCCGCGCCACATCTTCACTTCGCGATCAACCGCATGGAGCCATCCGAAGCTTGGTATCAGGGCCGCCCGATCAACCCTTATCCCCTGCTGGCAGCGCAGCCGAGATAATGGTGTGATCTAGGGGCTTGGAAGAGCGGCGGTAGCGATGGTTTCCCTGCGCGTTAATGCAAGGATGAGTTGAAGATCGAAGGCGGGATTACCACCTATTCGACCGCTGGAGGCGCCAAACCGATCATCGCAGCAGCGACTTCTGCCTGAAATCGTACGTTACTCATCGACTTCTGCGCTTCCGATCATCATAGGCGTCCGCGTGCAGCCATCCGGCGGCACGTCGACTTTATTAAGGAGAATCTACTAAGTATGCCGGCATTCCAGAACCCAAGTTTTCAAGAGCGTCAGCAGGCGGCGGCCAGCGCACGGGGCGCCGCACTCGCGAAATACAAGGCGAGACCTCCGGTAGACGAAGTCGTACTGGCCGAACGAGCTGCCCGGCAGGTTGCGCGTGAGAAGGCCGAGGCCGAGAAGAGAGCCGCGGCTGTGCGTGCGAAGGAAGAAGCCGCCCGCGCGAAAGAAGAGGCTGCGGAAAAGAAGCGCGAAGAGGCCCGCCAGGCCGCCATCGCTGCCGAGGCTGCCGTGAAGGCGGAACGGGAGGCAGAGATGCAAGCGAGGGCACAGGCCCAGGCGAAGAAGAGGGAGGAGCGGATGCTCTGGACCGAAGAGGACCGGAAAGCTGCACGCGATGCCCGCTATGCGGCGCGAAAGGCGCGTCAGAGCAGGCGGTGATAGCTGCGGAGGGTCGTTGAAGGGCCCTCAGTTTCCCTCGGTGGCATCAGCATCCAAGCGAAGCCCAGCCTTGGCGCGTTGGCGCCATGGGCTGGGCGATCGCTGCAAGACCCCTCATACCACGCTCCGCTTCACTTAGGACCGAAAGGCGAACAGACCGCGCCTGTTCGATTTCGGGTCAACATTCACCATAGTTGGCGACCGCGATCGTGACAGGTGCGGTATATGGTGTGCGCCGGAAGACTCATCGGACGGGTGGGGGCGGCAATGTTCGATTTCGAAATCCATCTACTAAAGACGTGGCAGGTAAACGCTCGCGGAGAGCTCTTGCACTTCCTCATCCCGGCACTCATCCTGACCGCATTGTGCGCGCTTTATTATTTTTGCGCGAACAGGTCCGTCCGCGATGGATCCGGGTCTAGCCTGCGCGAATTCATATTTCCGCGCACGGTCTTCAATCATGCAAGCTGCCGCATCGACATGATGATGATCTCATTATCAGCCTTGTTTTGGCGCCCATTGATTTCAGTGGTCACTTCGACTCTCGTGGGCATGAATGTTCATCGTGCGCTCAATGCCTATCTGGGCGGCGATGCCGCTATCTTGCACTCCCCGCTGCTCATCCTGACGGTCCAAGCGATCACCTGGCTGCTCAGCATTCAATTTGCATTTTATGTCATGCATCGTTTGGCGCACACAACTGAATGGTTGTGGCGCCTCCATCGTGTCCATCACTCTTCTGAGGCGCTGAACTTCATGACGGCGGGGCGCATCCATCCGCTTGAGCCGCTGTTCTTCGACATTCCGATTTCTCTCACCTCCGGCGTTGCGCTTGGCGTGTTGCTTCATTTTACCGGGGTGCCGCTGAGTTCCGCGCTGCCGACCACGCAAGCCATTTTGCTGGTGGTCCGTGGCGTAGCCAATTCCATCCATCATTCCCATTTCGCGCAGTCCTTCGGGAAGCTCGACTACGTCTTCGTGTCGGCAAGGATGCACCAAATCCACCATAGCGCCGAGTTGCGGCACCGAGACCGAAATTTCGGCGGTTTCCTGTCGATCTATGACTGGGTGTTCGGAACCCTGTACCTGCCCGGCAAGGATGAGAAGTTTCGGGTCGGATTGAACGAGAACGAGCTTGGCGAGGGAAATCCCCACCAGCGGCTGCGCGATTGCTATCTGGAGCCCTTTGGTTTCCAAGGCGATCGTCTAAGCGTTCGCGAGCGCCTAACAGACAACGCGATATAATTGCTGAGCATCTGAGTTTTACATCACTCGGCGCCGGGATCGCGCCAGGCGCAGCACTTCCGCTGACGGCATGTTGGAGATTTTGAACTGATCACATAGTGAGCAGCCATGACAGAGGAATTGTCCGTCAAGGATCCGATCCGTCGCTGGCTCATCATCGCAACGGTCATGGCCGCCACATTGATGCAGGTGCTCGACACCACCATAGCAAATGTTGCCCTGCCCCACATGCAGGCGGCCCTAGGTGCAACCCCTGAAACGATCGTCTGGGTTTTGACCTCATATATCGTCATGGCTGCCATCGGCGTCCCGGCGACAGGCTGGCTTGAGGCTAAGGTCGGACGGCGCAGGCTGTTCTCCATCGCTGTTGCTGGCTTCACGGTCAGTTCAGCGGTGTGCGGGTCGGCTGGTTCGTTGGGGATGATGGTCGCAGCTCGTGCGCTGCAGGGTATGTTCGGTGCGATCATCGCGCCACTTGCGCAGGCGACGATGCTCGATAGCTCTCCCCGTGAAAAGCATGGGCAGGCGATGACGATATTCACGATGGGTATCACCATCGGCCCGATCATAGGACCCGTCCTTGGTGGATGGCTCACCGACAATTACAACTGGCGCTGGGTTTTTCTGATCAATCTGCCCGTGGGAATTCTGAGCTTCATGGGCATTCTTGCGCTGCTCGATGAAAAGGATCTCCCACAGCGCCGCTTTGACCTTTTCGGGTTCGCATTGCTGGGGGTCGCTTTGGCAAGCTTTCAATTGATGCTTGACCGCGGCAATCAGAACGATTGGTTCGACTCCACCGAGATTCTTATCGAGATGGGGGTTGCCGTTTCGGGCTTCTGGATGTTTGCCATCCACGTGCTTTTCTCTGAAGCTCCCTTGGTTCCGATCGCGCTAATGACTGATCGCAACTATGTGATCGCTCTGTTCTTTTCTATGATCCTGATGGGAGTTGCCATTGCCGGTCCGGCCTTGATGGCGCCGATGCTGCAACAGTTGATGGGTTACGATACCGTGGGAGCAGGTCTGCTCATGATGCCGAGAGGTGTTGGAGCTTTGCTCGCCATGCCGGTGGCCAACGGCCTGAGTAAAAGACTCGACTCGCGGATTTTGATAGCTGCTGGTCTGGTGCTTGTGGCCAGCTCTCTGTGGTTATTGACGGGACTTGATCTGCAGGTGGGAAGGGCACCATTCATCTATTCCGCGTTTCTGCAAGGAGTGGGAATCGGTTTTGCGTTCCTGCCACTTGCCGTTCTTGCGTTTTCCTCGTTGCCAGTTGAACTGAGAACGGAAGGCGCCGCCTTCTACAACCTGGTTCGCAACTTGGGCGGGTCGATCAGCCTTTCCATTTTGGGAGCTCTCCTGGCCCGCAATTTGCAGGTGAATCATTCCGACCTAGCGGCGAGAATCACAGCTGGACGCGTACCGGTGGACAGTGGGTATCTGGAACAGCTCGGCTTTCGGGGCACCACAATCACAGCTGCCATTGACACCGAGGTCAACCGGCAGGCAGGCATGATCGCGTACATCAATGATTTCTGGCTGATGATGTGGATGGCACTTCTCATGCTGCCATTGGTATTCTTGCTGCGTACGCCGAAGATCCAGCCAACCGAGCCATCAATCCTGATGGAGTAGAATGGGTTTCCGTTTGTGCGCGCGAACATCCATCAACATAAAGCCGACCCAGACTTTGGGCTAGAATTGATTCGCACCTCTTTCCCCATTTTCGGACTGGAAAAACCTATGTTTGAGCCGAAAAACATAGGGCTCGCGACCTATTACGCCGATCGTGAAGCCCAACACATGGCTTAAAGGCCAAAAAGCCCGACTCGGGCGGCGATATGGGTTGGGTATCTTGGATGATCAAGGATGAGGTCTCGGAATCGGGATGCCTACCGCCTCTGCTCGCCTCGTTTGTTCTGCGATGTTCTTCAGGACCGTTTATAATGGCAAGTATAATGGTTGCTGAATTCTTCGATTGGGTTTCTCGACGTCGGCCAAATCCTTGACAAAAAAAGAGGAATCTGGTGCCGAGTGTCGGACTCGAACCGACGACCTACCGCTTACAAGGCGGTTGCTCTACCAGCTGAGCTAACTCGGCGCGCGGGATCCTTTGCTTCAAACCACGCCGAAAGTCCAACCTTCGGTGCAGGCTATTTCGGCAGTGAGCGCGGGAGGCGCCCAGAGCTCCGGCCGTCGGGCATTGGCGCGCAGCCAGGCGGCGGTCAGGATCGCGTCGGTTGCGTGATCGGTATAGCGGGCGAGCGGCGCATGCGGCTGCGATCCGAACCTCGCGAGCGCGACGTCAAGCGCCGCGGCGTCGCGGATCTTGCTCAGCCCCTTGCGCAGGCCGGCGCTGCGGGCCGCGATCTGGGCATAGATTTCGACCACGACTGGTCCGCGCTCAGGTACATCGTCGAACGGCCAGATCGCGATCCCCGCCGCGCGCAGGCGGCTGAGCAGTCGCATCCCGGCAAAGCTGGCCTTGGCCACCTGCGCCGCGCCAATCGCATCATAGACGGTCGAGGGCTTGCCGCCGCCGGCGGCATTATATTGCGCCTCGCAGGCGCGCAGATGCATGAAATCGGCTTTCCGCCCGTCCGCCACGCCGAGATAGAAATGGCGGCGGTGATGGTGCTCGAGCAAGGAGGCCGCACCAAGATCGGGATCGTCGCACAGCGCGTCGACATAGGCATGAAAGGCTGCCGCCTCCGACGCGGTCTGATCGCCCGGAAGATAGGCACCGCGCGCGATGAAGGGCGGCGCGAAGCTGAAATCGAAGCCGATCAGCAGGTCGTCGGTTCGCGCCGCGAGCCAGTGCAGCACGGCCTCGCGCGACCAGTGCGTGCCCGGTGGCGGCACAAGCTCAGGCGCGGCATCGCCGCTGCTGCACTCGGCAATGGCGATGCCGGGATGGCGGCTGCCCTTGGCGCCCGACCAGTCTGCAACGGCGAAGCGAGTGAAGCGCTCAGCAGCGATCGGCGTCACACTCATCGCTTAATCTTCTTGCCTATTCGCGAAAGGGCTACCGCTTCCATCCATTAATCAGA
>JGI24736J21556_1000017_pt1 | contig 28475 bp, 33 predicted proteins | sample KBSCornC2_FD_21556 | JGI IMG/M metagenome (IMG submission 21556) | reverse complement strand
TTCGAAGTCATCCCCCTGCCGCCGTTGCGTGCGCGGGAAGGGGACGTGGCCGTACTTGCCGATTATTTCGGGCGGCGAATGGCGGCGGAGCTCGAATGGCTCGAATGGCCGGGGTTCAGCACGGATGCTCTGGAGGTACTGGAGGGCTACGACTGGCCTGGCAATGTCCGCGAGCTGCGCAACGTCGTCGAACGGGCCGTCTATCGTTGGGGCAATCCGCAGCGTGCAGTAGCGGCGATCGATTTCGATCCATTCGCTTCGCCATGGCGCCCTGCTGCCCCATCAAAGGATACCGGGCATCTCAGTCGTAAGGAAGATCTACAGGTGCCTGCACCGGATCGGGTCGAGATGCGTGAAGTTGCGTTCGATCTCGGCTTCCGTGCGGCGTGCCTGGCTTACGAAAAACATCTGCTGGAAAATGCGCTGGATCGCTGTCGTCATAATCAGCGGCGGACCGCCGCGATGCTCAAGCTGAGCTATGATCAGCTGCGCCATGCCCTGCGCCGCCACGATCTGCTCGAACGGGCGGCGCAGGAACAATAGCTAGCGAAAGGCTACCATGCAAAGCAGCATGGGGATCGAAAGCAGCGTGTTGGTGCGCGAAAAAATCATCGCGCGCTTGGCCGCTGCAGCCTTCGTCGCGTCGTCGGCTTCGACCAACCCGAGCACACGCTTTTGCGCCGGCCAGATGATGAACCAGACGTTGAACGCCATGATCAATCCAAGCCACATGCCGATNCCGATCAGCCGNGCNTCCGGNGCAAGGGTCAAAGCCTGGGTCAGCTCGTTATANAGATNNGCGAGGATNAGCCCGGTCAACACAGTGAAGGCAGCGCCCCAGCGGAAAAAGAAGAGCGCCTGTGGCGCGATATATTTGGAGACGCCGGGTTTCAATTCCGCCGGAATTTTCGGCATGGTCGGTATCTGCACGAAGTTGAAATAATAGAGATGCCCGATCCACACGACCGCGAAGAACACGTGAAGCCACTGGAAGACGCCGAGCGCTGCGCTCGCCGGCGCGTAATAGGGCGCGAACATGAGGCCGACGGCGAGCACGAGGCCTACAATCAGCACCAGATGAAGATTTCCGAAGAACTTATCCATTCGATATTTCTCCCCCGTCTATCCGCCCCAAGCGGGCGTTGCGTGCGAAAGTGAGCTTAACCGGCACTTTTCCTTTTGTCACACATTAAGAACACTTTGCCGCAATGCAGCAAAATTGGCCTCCGGCTTGGCGCGGTCGCGGACCTACATCGCCGCCGGGCCGTTTCGTGTCCATCCTATCTCTTTAGCTTCAGGAGCTTATCATGGCGTTTGCTTTACCCGAACTTCCCTTTGCCAAGGACGCGTTGCAGCCGCACATGTCGGCTGAAACCTTGGAGTTTCACCACGGCAAGCACCACAAAGCCTATGTCGACAAGGTCAACGGATGGATCGATGAGAAGGGCCTCTCCGGCAGATCGCTGGTCGAGGTGATCAAGCTCGCGAAGGATAAGGGCGACAAGGGCCTGTTCAACAACGCCGCCCAAGTTTGGAACCATAGTTTCTTCTGGAATTGCCTTGCGGCGCCCGGTCAAAAGCCGTCGGGCCAGCTTGCTTCGAAGATCGATGAGGCGTTCGGCTCGACCGACGCGCTGCTCAAGAAGCTGGGCGAAGAAGCCGTCGGGCATTTTGCGAGCGGCTGGGCCTGGCTCGTGCTGGAAGGCGGAAAACTCAAGGTCACGTCCTATCATGATGCCGATACCCCGGTCGTCTATGATGGCGTGAAGCCGCTGCTCACCCTCGATGTGTGGGAGCATGCTTATTATATCGACTATCGCAACGCGCGACCCAAGTTCGCCGAGACCGTCCTCGGCAACATCATCAATTGGGAGTTTGTCGCGCAGAACCTCGATGGCGACGGCGTCGCGCGCGCCGACCAGCAGCAGGAGCTGGTCGCGGCCTAGGCGGTTGATCCTCGATTGAAAAGACGGCTAAAGCTCCCGGCCGTCGGCCGGGAGCAACAGCAATGCCAGAAAAACGTTCGATCGCAGGAGCGCCGGTCAAGCCGATCGGCCTTGGCTGCATGTCGCTTTCCTGGGCTTATGGGCCGCCTTCCTCGGACGCCGAGGCGGAGCGGATCCTGCACCGCGCGCTCGATCTCGGCTATGACCATCTCGATACCGCACGCATTTATGGTAACGGCCACAATGAGGAGATCATCGGCCGATATTTGTCGGGGCGGCGCAACGCCTTCTTCCTGGCCTCCAAGACCGGGATTATCGTCGACGGCGACCAGCGGCGGATTGATTGCCGTCCGGAAACAATCCGCGCCGCACTTGAGAAGAGTCTGAGCCTGCTGCGGACCGACGTTATCGATCTCTACTATCTTCACCGTCCCGATCCCAATGTTCCGATCGAGGATTCAGTGAGCGAGCTCGCAAGGCTGATCCAGGAGGGCAAGATCCGGAGCTATGGGCTTTCGGAGATGTCGGCCGAAACGCTCCGGCGCGCTGCCACGGTTCATCCTGTCGCGGCGATGCAGACCGAATATTCGCCCTGGACGCGCAATCCCGAGATCGCCGTTCTGGAGACCTGCCGCGAGCTTGGTACTTGCTTCGTGGCGTTCTCCCCGGTCGGCCGTGGCGCGCTGGCGGGCGGTGTCCGTGATCCGGCGCAATTGGTTGCCGGTGACATTCGGGCGACGATGCCGCGATTTCAGCCGGACAACTGGCTAGTCAATGCCGCATTGATCGCCCAGTTCGAGGCCATCGCGCGCGAGCACGGCGTGACGCCCGCCCAGCTATCGCTCGCCTGGACCGTGGCGCGCGGGCCGCATGTCGTGGCGATCCCTGGCACGGCCGATATCGCACATCTCGAGGAAAATATCGCGCGCTGGGACTGGCGCATTCCGGAGGAGGTTGCGGCGCGTGTCGATGCGCTGTTCACGCCCGATGCGGTCGCCGGGAACCGCTATGGCGAGCAGATGCGCCACACGGTCACCACCGAGGAGTTTGCTTGAGGCGGGGCTTTAGCCCTGCGGCGGCATATCCACGTCGGTTTTATCGAGATTGAGCCCGTGCCGGTTCAGCATCGGCAGGTTGGCAAGCGCGAACAGGATGGTGGCCGGCAGCGCGCCCCACAGCTTGTAGCCGAGCCAAAACTCCGTCGACATCGTCCGCCAGATCAGTTCGTTGCTCGCCGCCAGCACCAGGAAGAAGATCGCCCAATTGCGCGAGAGCAGCGTCCAGCCACGCTCACTCAAGCCGGGATAGGCATGCCCCAGCACCAGCTTGAGCGTCGGCTTGCGCGTCCACAGCCCGAAGAAAAGAATCCCGGCGACCATCAGATAATAAAGCGTGGGCTTCACCTTGATGAAGCTTTCGTCGTGCAGCCAGATGGTCAGACCGCCAAAGCCGAGCACCATCACGCCCGAGAATAGCAGCATGGCCGAAACCTTGCCCGTCTTCATGACCGAAACGATCATGGCAAAGGCGGTCGCCGCCATGAACATTCCTGTGGCCAGGAACACATTCTTGCCGGTGAAATAGAAGGCCGCGAAGAATATGAGCAGCGGCCCAAGGTCGAGCGCAAGCCGCACGCCGGGGCTGATTTCGCTCTTGATGGTGTCGTTCATCAATTCCGTTCCTTGATCGCCGCCACGCCGGCGATCGCGCGTGCCACTTCGCGCGGATCGAACGGACGAAGGTCGTCGAGCGTTTCACCCACGCCGATCGCATGGATCGGCAGGTCGAATTTTTCTGCAGCCGCCACCAGCACGCCCCCGCGCGCCGTGCCGTCGAGCTTGGTCATGACGAGACCCGTCACGCCCGCGCTCTCCTTGAAAACCTCGATCTGGTTGAGCGCGTTCTGGCCGGTCGTGGCGTCGAGCACCAGCACGACGTCATGCGGCGCGGCCGGGTTGAGGCGGCCGAGCACGCGCCGGATCTTGGCAAGCTCGTCCATCAATCCGGCCTTGTTCTGAAGCCGGCCGGCAGTGTCCACGATCAGCGCGTCGATGCCTTTGGCAGTCCCTTGCTTGACGCCTTCGAACACGAGGCTTGCCGCATCGCCACCTTCGCTGCCCGCAATGATGGGCACGCCGATCCGCTCCGCCCAGACCTTGAGCTGGCCGATGGCGGCGGCACGAAACGTATCGCCCGCCACCAGCATCACGCTATAATCCTGCTCCTGAAGCAGATGAGCGAGCTTGGCGATGGTGGTCGTCTTGCCTGATCCGTTCACGCCAATGACGAGGATCACCTGCGGGCGCGGAAAGGCTTCGATTTCCAGAGGCTTGGCGGCGGGTTCTAGGATTTTTGCGATCTCGTCGGCGACGATTTCCCGTACCGCCGCTTCGCTCAGCCCGCGTTCGTAGCGTTCGCCGGCCAGCCGCTGGCAGATGCGCGCCGCCGTCGAAGGTCCGAGATCGGATGCAATCAGCGCCTCCTCGATCTCGTCGAGGGTTTCTCGATCGAGGGTCGCCTTGGTGAAAAGGCCGGTGAGATTTTCCCCGAGCCGGTCGGACGTCTTGCGGAAGCCGCCGAACAGCTTCTCCTGCCAGCTTGGTTCGTTCATGCCGGCTCTCCGATCAACACGTCGCCATCGGTGGCTATGATGCGGGTGCTCATGATGGCGCCGATCCTGGCGGGAAAACCGTCCACTCCCGCGCGGGCGGAGGGCTCTTCATGAGCCGCCATCCTGTCGCCAAGCTGCACCAGCGCGAAATTGCCGGCATGGCCCCGGCCATTGCGTTCGACGAGCACCTGCTGGACCGTTCCCACCAACGCATTCAGCCATTGCGATCTGCGGCGGTTGGCCGCCTCTCGAAGCAGCCCGGCCCGCTCCTTGACGATCTTGGGGTTTACCTGCGGCATCCGTGCAGCCGGGGTGCCGGCACGGGGGCTGTATGGAAAGATATGGCCATGCACGATGTCGCAATCGTCGATCAGGGCCAGCGTATTTGCGAACATCGCGTCATCTTCGGTTGGGAAGCCTGCGATGATGTCGGCCCCTATCGCAAGCTCGGGCCGTGCCAGCTTCAGCCTCTCGACGATCCGAACGGCGTCCGCGCGTTGATGCCGCCGCTTCATGCGCTTGAGCACCATGTCGTCACCCGCCTGCAGCGACAGATGAAGATGCGGCATGATCCGCGGCTCACCTGTGACAAGCTCGAACAGCCGATCGTCGATCTCGATCGAATCGAGCGATGACAGGCGCAATCGCTTTAGTTCGGGCACATGGCGCAGAATTCGCTCGGTCAGCATAGCCAGCGAGGGGGCGCCGGGCAGGTCCGGGCCATAGCTCGCCAGATCGACGCCGGTCAGCACGACTTCGTGAAAGCCTCGATCGACGACCTGCCTGATCTGTTCGATAACCTGGCCGGCCGGCACCGAGCGACTGTTTCCTCTGCCATAGGGGATGATGCAAAAGGTGCATCGATGATCGCACCCGTTCTGTACCTCGACAAAGGCGCGGGCATGCTCAGAGAAGGCGGCGGCGAGATGCGGCGCGGTCTCCCGCACGGCCATGATGTCGGAAACGTGAACCTTCGATAGGTCCGGCACGATCAATCGGGCCGGATCGAGCTTGTCGCCATTGCCGACCACGGCGGACACTTCCGGCATCGCGGCAAAAGAATCGGGATCGATCTGGGCCGCGCAGCCGGTGACGATCACGCGCGCATCCGGACGGCGCCGGTGCGCCCTGCGGATCGCCTGCCGGGTCTGGCGCACCGCTTCATTGGTGACCGCGCAGCTATTGACGATCACCAGATCGCCGCGATCCTGCGCAAGTGCGCGCATCATCTCGCTTTCGGCGATGTTGAGCCGGCAGCCCAGCGTGATGATCTCCGCGCCCTGCATCAGCCAAAGCGCGCGAGGTCGATCTGGCCGGTAAAAACATAGGTGGCGGGGCCGCTCATCAACAAATGACCGTCGCCATTCTCGGCTAAGCTGAGCGCGCCTCCCGGCAAATCCAGCCGCGCCTGAATCCCAAGCTTTCCAAGCTTGCGCCCCGCCGCGAAGGTCGCACAGGCGCCGGTGCCGCAGGCGAGAGTCAGGCCCGCGCCGCGTTCCCAGGTGCGCATCCGGACATGGCCGGTATCGAGCACAGTCGCGATATTGACGTTGATCCGCTCAGGAAAGAGCGGATCATGCTCGATCGTCGGTCCGAGCTCGGCGAGCGGCACCGCGTCGATATCCGGCACGAAGAACACCAGATGAGGATTTCCCATGTTCACCGCCGCAGGCTGCTCCAGCATGCCCCAGGCGACCGGCATCGCGCTGGTATCCATCGCATAGGCAAGCGGGATATCCTCCCAGCCGAAGCGCGGCTTCCCCATGTCGACGGTGGCGCCATCGCCGGCGAGATTGGCGGTCAATATGCCTGCTGCCGTCTCGACCGAGCAATTGCTGCCTACCAGCACCGGCACGCAGCGCGTGGCATTGCCGCAGGCTTCGACTTCCGACCCATCGGCGTTCCAGATCCGCATGCTGACGTCAGCCTTGTCGCTGGCGCCGATGACGATCAGCTGGTCGCAACCCACGCCGGTCCGGCGATCGGCCAAAGCTTGTGCGCGGGCAGGGCTAATGCGAATGGGTTCTGCGCGTGCGTCAAGCACGACAAAATCATTGCCCAGCCCCTGCATCTTGTGAAACCGCGTCAGCATCGCGCGCGCTCTAGGCATTGGCTGCCGTGAAGTCCACTGTAACCCGCGCGTTTCCGGCGCAAATGAAGATCGGGCGGTCAGCCCTGGTTCAGTTGGAACGTGGCATATCGTCGATAATCGGACCAAGAAGGATGCTGATCATGCGTTCAATCCTCATATCGCTTGCTGCCACGGCGCTGATTGCAACCGGCGCGCACGCTGCTCCTCGACAGACACCGGAGCAGAAACTGGCGAAGGCGCTGGAAGGGCGTGTCGCGGGCAAGCCGGTCGACTGCATCTACCTTCGCGACATCCGCTCCAGCCGCATCTTCGATAGCACCGCGATCCTCTATGAACTCAACAACGGGACATATTATCTGAACCGTTTGGAAGGCGGTGCCCCGTCATTGGACTCGGCCAAGGTGTTGGTTACGGATACGCATACGCCTCAATTGTGCAGCGTCGATATCGTGCGGCTCTACGATACGAACCCTTGGATGCAGAGCGGGTTCGTCAATCTTGGCAAGTTCGTGCCCTACAAGAAGGTAACGGCCAGCGCTCGTTGATGCGGGGCGGAGCCTGCGCGGTCTTGCCATCCTGCGACCGATAGGCTAGGCGCGGCCGCGATCGTTCCGACACGAACGTGATTTGGCAAGCGCTAAGGCGCACGCCGGCCGACGAGGTTTCGTCCGCCGGCGTCTTTTGCGTTTGTGTCGGCGCGCGCTTTGGAGTGACCTTATGTTCGAATCCTTGAGCGAACGGCTTGGCGGCGTCTTTGACAAGCTGCGCGGCCGTGGCGCGCTGTCGGAAAGCGACGTTCGCGCCGCCATGCGCGAGGTGCGCGTGGCGCTGCTCGAGGCGGACGTGGCGCTGCCGGTGGTCCGCAAGTTCGTCGACGAGGTCACCGAGCAGGCGGTCGGATCGCAGGTTCTAAAGTCGGTCACGCCCGGCCAGCAGGTCGTCAAGATCGTTCATGACGCCCTCGTCGCGATGCTGGGCTCCGATGCGTCCGAACTGGAGCTGGATGCAGTTCCCCCGGCGATCGTGATGATGGTCGGTCTCCAGGGCTCGGGCAAGACCACCACAACCGCCAAGATCGCCAAGCGCTTGACCGAGAAGGGGCGCAAGAAGGTGTTGATGGCGTCGCTCGACGTCAATCGCCCCGCCGCGCAGGAGCAGCTTGCCGTGCTTGGCACCCAAGCCTCGGTTGCTACCCTGCCGATCATCGCCGGTCAGCAGCCGGTCGATATCGCCAGGCGGGCGCTGCAGGCGGCGAAGCTGCAAGGCTTCGACGTGCTAATGCTCGATACCGCCGGCCGTCTCCATGTCGATCAGGCGCTGATGGACGAGATGAAGGCGGTTGCCTCGGTTGCGGCGCCCAACGAAATCCTGCTCGTGGTCGATTCTTTGACGGGCCAGGACGCCGTCAACGTCGCCAAGAGCTTTTCCGATCAGGTAGCGCTCACCGGCGTCGTGCTGACCCGCATGGACGGTGACGCCCGTGGCGGCGCCGCGCTCTCGATGCGCGCCGTCACCGGCAAGCCGATCAAGTTCGTCGGCACCGGCGAGAAGCTTGATGGGCTTGAGCAGTTCCAGCCGCAGCGTGTCGCTGGCCGCATCCTGGGAATGGGCGATGTCGTCAGCCTCGTCGAGCGCGCCGCCGAGACCATCCAGGTGGAAGAGGCGGAAGCCTTCGCCCGCAAGATGGCGAAGGGCCAGTTCGACCTCAACGATCTTCGCGCCCAGATGAACCAGATGCGGCGCATGGGCGGCCTGGGCGCGCTCGCCTCGATGCTGCCCGGGGTGAAGCAGGTGAAGCAAGCAATGGCGAGCGGGGCTGCCGACGACAAGGTCCTGATCCGGATGGACGCGATCATTGGCTCAATGACGCCCAAGGAGCGCACCAAGCCCGAACTGCTCAACGCCAAGCGCAAGATCCGCGTCGCCAAGGGCTCGGGCACGACCGTGCAGGACGTGAACAAGGTGCTCAAAATGCATCAGGACATGGCCACCGCGATGAAGCGGCTCAAGAAGATGGGCGGCCTCAAGAGTCTCGCCGGGCTGCTTGGCGGCAANGGCGGGCTCGGCGCCATGATGGGGGGCGGCGCTGGGGATCTGCCAGGGCTCCCCGGTGGCGGAGCGGGCGGTGGCATGGGCCTGCCCGGCCTTCCCGGCGGGGGCGGCAACATGCCATTCAACCTGCCTCCAGGCTTCGACAAGTTTATCAAGAAGTAAGGAACCCAACCAACCCGTCATGCTGAACTTGTTTCAGCATCCACCAAGCCACTTGCCGCAGCGTTCGTAAGGCGGTGGATCCTGAAACAAGTTCAGGATGACGATCTGAAATTGAGTATGAAAGGAAACGTATAAATGTCTCTCTCCATTCGTCTTTCACGCGGCGGCGCCAAGAAGCGGCCTTATTACCGCATCGTCGTCGCCAATTCGCGCAGCCCGCGTGACGGCCGCTTCATCGAGCGCATCGGCAGCTACAATCCGCTGCTCGGCAAGGACGACGCCAATCGCGTCGTGCTGGATGTCGAGCGCGCGAAGCATTGGGTTTCGGTCGGTGCACAGCCGACCGATCGCGTCGCCCGTTTCCTCGATGCCGTCGGCGTGAAGGAACGCGCAGCCCGCAACAACCCGAACAAGGCCGTCCCCGGGGAAAAGGCCAAGGAACGCGCCGAGGAGCGCGCCGCTAAGGCCGCCGCTGCCGAGGAAGCAGCCAACGCGCCGGCTGAGGAAGAGGCCGCCGCTCCCGCCGAGGAAGCCGCCGCACCTGCCGAAGAGACCGTTAGCGGCGAATCCGCGGAAGCTCCCGCCGAGGGCGCGAACGACACGCCCGAGCCCGCTGAAGGCTCGCCGGAAGCCTAAGCCTTGTCTGATCGTCCCGTTACGCTGGCCGTCATCATTGGCGCGCATGGCGTGACGGGCGAAGTCCGGCTCAAGCTCTTTACGGAAGATCTCAACCTCTATCCGGAGCTGAAAGCTGGCGGCCGGGGGTTGACCCTGAAGTCACTGCGCCCCGGCCCCAATGGCGCCGTCGCCCGTTTCGCCGAGATCGCCGACCGCAACGCGGCCGAAGCCTTGCGCGGTACCGAACTCACCGTTCCGCGCTCATCGCTCCCGCCGTTGCAGGAGGGCGAATATTACCACGCCGACCTAATCGGCCTTCCCTGCATCTCAACCACGGGCGAGGCGTTGGGCAAGATCGTTCTGATCGAGAATTTCGGTGCAAGCGATGTGATCGAAATCGAACGCCCGGACGGCGCGCGCTTTATGGTCCCCATGCGCCCGGAGGCCGTACCTGAGTGGAATGCCGAACGCCTGTTGATTGACGACGCCTTTGTGGTTTAGTATATACATCGAGTATATACGGAGACGCCGGTGACCGAATATCGTGCTAAGGTGTTCAAGTCAGGAAATTCGGTTGCTTTGCGGCTCCCGAAGGCGCTTGGCATCAAGGAAGGCACTGAAATGCTCGTCCGCGAGGAGCGCAGCAAATTCACGATCGAACCAGTGGAGCCGCCCAAGAAGAAGCTGGATATCAGCGGCTTCGCGGGGAAAGCGCCGTGGCTGAAACTCTCGCCTCGCGAGGATTTCGAGGAGCGCCCCAGCACAATTGCCCGCCGCGCTGCCGAGCAAACTGCTAAGAGCAATGGGGGCGCGTGATCCGCTATCTGATCGACGCGGATTGCGCTGTCTACGCAATGGCGGAACGTCATTCGGCGCTCACTGCGCGTATGGAGGAGTGCGCGCCGGGTGACATCGGGATCTCGGCGATCAGCTTCGCCGAAATTGCCCTTGGCACTGAGATCGGTAAGCCGCCGCCAGCCGATATTCTGGACGCTTTCCTATCAGTGATCCCGCTGCTTCCATTCGACGAAGCGGCGGCGCGGGTATATGCCAAACTGCCGTTCAAACGCGCGCGCTTCGATCGCCTGCTCGCGGCGCATGCACTAAGCCTCGATGTAGCGATTATCACCAATAATGGGGTCGATTTTGCCGATGTTCCGGAGCTCAAGGTCGAGAATTGGACTCTTTGATGCCGCTTTGCGCGATCCGTTGATAACCCCATACTGTCAATATTCTCGGCTTCCCCATTAGCTCCCGGCCCATTTAACAAATGACCTTCGCCACCCAGATTCTCACGCTCTATCCCGAGATGTTCCCGGGTCCGCTTGGTATTTCCCTTGCTGGACGCGCGCTGGCTGCAGGCAAATGGTCCTGCACGCCCATTCAAATCCGGGATTTCGCGACCGACAAGCATCGTTCCGTGGATGACACGCCGGCCGGCGGCGGCGCAGGGATGGTGATGCGTGCGGATGTGCTCGCTTCGGCTATCGATCATGCGCGGGAGCAGCTTCCTGATGTGCCGGTGATCGCGCTGACGCCGCGCGGTGCGCCGCTCAGCCAGGCGCGCGTGCGTCAGCTCGCTGCTGGCTCGGGCGTTTGCATAATTTGCGGCCGGTTCGAGGGGATCGACCAGCGGCTGTTCGAGGGGCGCGAGATCGAGGAAATTTCGATCGGCGATTATGTGCTTTCGGGTGGCGAAATCGCCGCGCTGGCGCTGCTCGATGCTTGCATTCGGCTGCTTCCTGGCGTAATGGGCGCGCCTTCCAGCGGGGACGAGGAAAGCTTCGAAGCGGGCCTCCTCGAATATCCGCATTACACCCGACCACAAATGTGGGAAGGACGCACGATCCCCGAAGTGCTGCGATCGGGGGATCATGCGGCGGTCGCGGCTTGGCGCAAGTCCATGGCCGAGGCTGATACACGGCTAAGGAGGCCGGATCTTTGGGAGCGCCATGAGGGCGCTCGGGTCCAGCCTCCCTCTGGCGCGCAGACGAAGACGAAGAAGGATTGATGAGCATGAATCTCATCCAGACGCTCGAGGCCGAAGCGATTGAAGCGCTGACCGCCAGCAAGAAGATCCCGGAGTTCCGCGCAGGCGATACGCTCAAGGTCGGCGTGAGGGTGGTCGAAGGGGACCGTACCCGCATTCAGAATTACGAAGGCGTGTGCATCGCGCGCTCGAACAAGGGCATGGGCTCGTCTTTCACGGTCCGCAAGATCTCGTTCGGCGAGGGCGTTGAGCGCGTGTTCCCGCTCTATTCTCCCAACATCGATTCGATCGAGGTGGTTCGCAAGGGCATCGTGCGCCGCGCGAAGCTCTATTATCTGCGTGGCCGCCGCGGCAAATCGGCACGTATTGCGGAGCGCCGCGATCAGCGCGAAGCCTGAAAACGCATCACTAAGTGGGGAGGCGTCGGCAGCATGGAGCGGACGCCTTCCCGTTTGTGGCCTTCATACGCCACGCCGCCGATCGTGATCGACCGCGCATAAGCTCCGTTATTGCAGGAATTCCCGCACGAAATCGCTCGCCGGCGCGGCGCTGATGTCGTCCGGCGCGCCATATTGCTCGATGCGGCCGTTGTTCAGGATGGCGATGCGGTCAGCGAGGCCGAAAGCCTCTTCGCGATCGTGCGTTACGAAGATCGAGGTAAGGCCGAGCTGGTCGTGGATCGTGCGTAAAGCCCCCCGCAGCTCGTTGCGCACCTTGGCGTCGAGCGCACCGAAGGGTTCGTCGAGCAGCAGGAAACGCGGCTTCCGTGCCAGAGCACGGGCGAGCGCCACGCGCTGGCGCTGCCCGCCCGACAGTTGCGCCGGATAGCGCGCGCCCAGCCCGTCCAGGCGGACAAGATCGAGCAACTCCTCGACACGGGCGGTGCGATCGGCTTTGCTCGGCCGCTGTCGGCGCTTCATCACGTCAAGCCCGAAGGCGATGTTTTCAGCGACGCTCATATGGCGGAACAGCGCGTAATTTTGGAAGACGAAGCCGATGTTGCGCTGCTGCACCGGCACCGCCGTCACGTCGTCACCATCGAACAGGATATGGCCGCTGTCGGCGTAGGCGAGCCCGGCGATGATGCGCAGCAGCGTCGTCTTGCCGGAGCCCGAAGGCCCGAGCAGGGCCACGAACGTGCCGTCCGGAATGTCCAGGCTTAATCCCTTGAGCGCGGAGTGTCCGTCGAAGTCCTTTGAAACAGCATCCACCGTGATCGTCATCGTCTCAATGCCCCCGCGCGACGAGCCCGTCGCCATGTCGCCATTCCAGGATCGTTTTCAACACCAGTGTGACGAGCGCCAGCCCGGCCAATAGCGAGGCTACGGCGAACGCCGCCGAGAGATTATAGTCGTTGTAGAGCAATTCGATATGAAGCGGCATCGTGTTGGTTTCGCCGCGGATGTGACCCGAAACCACCGAAACCGCGCCGAATTCACCCATGGCGCGCGCGTTGGTCAGCAATACGCCATAGAGCAGGCCCCAGCGGATGTTGGGCAGCGTCACCTTGCGAAAGGTCTGCCAGCCGGTCGCGCCGAGGCTCAGTGCGGCTTCTTCCTCATCGCGGCCCTGCGACTGCATCACCGGAATCAGCTCGCGCGCTACGAAGGGAAAGGTCACGAACATCGTCGCCAGCACTAGTCCGGGGAGCGCGAAGATGATCTGGATATCATGCTCCTCAAGCCACGGTCCGAGCCATCCGCCAGCGCCAAACAGGAGAACATAGACGAGACCGGAAACCACCGGCGACACCGAGAAGGGCAGGTCGATCAGCGAGATAAGCAGCGCCTTGCCGGAAAAATCATGCTTGGCGATCGCCCAGGAGGCGATGATGCCGAACACCGTGTTGAGCGGCACCGCGATCGCCGCAACCAGCAGCGTGAGCTTGATCGCCGCTTGGGCGTCGGGCTCAGTAACTGCGGCCATCCAGCTCGAAAAACCGGAGGCGAAGGCTTCGGTGAACACTGCACCCAGCGGCAGCAGGACCACGATGGCGATATAGGTAACGACCAATGCGATCAGCGACAGCTTGATCCAGGGCGGCGCATCGAGCGGGCTGCGTCTGGTCATAGTCCGCGCCTCACCCGTTCGCGATGCTGGATGCCGTTGATCACGAGCAATACCGCCAGCGAGGCCAAGAGCATGACGATCGCAATCCCCGTCGCGCCGGCATAATCATATTCCTCGAGGCTCGTCACGATGAGCAAGGGCGCGATCTCCGAGTGGAACGGCATATTTCCGGCGATGAATATCACCGACCCATATTCACCGACGCCGCGGGCAAAGGCGAGCGCGAAGCCGGTCAGCAGCGCAGGCATGATCTCGGGCAACACCACTGAGCGGAAGGTGCGCCAGCGGCCAGCGCCAAGCGTTGCCGCAGCCTCTTCGGCATCGGCGCCAAGATCGGCCAGCACCGGCTCGACGGTGCGGACGATGAACGGCAGGCCGATGAAGACCAGCGCGATGACGATGCCTTGCGGCTGATAGGCGAGCTTGATGCCGTAAGGCGCAACCAGGCTGCCGACCCAGCCGGTATCGGCATAGATCGCCGTCAGCGCGATGCCGGCGACGGCAGTCGGAAGCGCGAAGGGCAGATCGACCAGCGCCGAGAGAAGCTGACGCCCCGGAAAGCGATACCGCACCAGCACGAACGCCACGATCACACCGAAGATCGCGTTGATGAGCGCCGCGATGAACGCCGTACCGAAACTCACCTTATAGGCGGCGACGGCGCGCTCTGAAAAAGCGGCATCGATGAAATGCGCCCATCCGCCCGTGGCGGCACGGAGGACGAGCGCGGTCAGCGGGATCAGGACGATCAGGCTGAGATAGAACAGCGTAACGCCGATCGTCAGCCCAAAACCGGGGATTGCGGAGCGGCGTTTGAACGTCATCTTCGTCCCCGTGCGTATGCGAACCGGTTTTTTCGGATTCGTAACGGCGGGGTATTGGACAGATCGCGCGGGGCGATCAATCGATTTCTCCGGGTCGTGCCGCGACCGGTCCAGGGCGAGTTCCATGCTCATATGTCAATAAAGGGGCGCCGGTTGCATCGGTGCCCCTCTTTCCTCATCATTGTTAAAGTCAGAAGTCGAATTGAAGACGGGTCTGATAAGCGTCGCCCTTGGCGGTGCGGGATCCGGTTCCCGCAGCCGGCGTCGGCAGCACGTAGAGCGGTGAATTTTCCCCGCTGAAGCGGATATAGTTGAAGATCAGGCGGGTGTTGGGGTTGAGATACCAGTTGATCCCGCCCGTCCAACTTTTCGCCTTGCGCGCCAGCGGCGAAAGGCCCGTATCGGTAAGATCGAGCTGGTCGTAACGGACGGCAAGCTCGACCGCACCCAGGCCGCCCGAACCCGGATTGAAATCCTTGAACGGCTTCAGCCGGTCCACCACGCCATTTTTGAAGGTGCGGGATTCGCCGGTGATGAACCAGCTGCCGAACACATAGAAGCCGTCGAAATTGAGGTTGGGAAGCGAACCGAAGCGATCGACCGAGAGATGGTTATATTCACCCTGGACCGAGAATGGACCGCGCACCAGCGCCGCTTCGCCGCCCAAATAGGTTGCCGCCTTGGCGCCCGTTTCGGGGCCGGTGGCCGACTTGGTGCCGGTGATGCTGATCTGTTCGATCTGCCCGCCGTCGACGCGCGTGCCGGGCCGGTCGCCGATGGTTAGGGAGTTGGCCGCGAAGTTGGTCGCGTAATATGCAGACGCGCCGACGTGGATCAGCTTGTCCGTGTCGTTGACCGGCTCCCAGACGAAGCGGCCATTGACGCCATAGCCCTCGTCGGGCGTGGTTGCATTTCGGCCAACAGTCTCGCCTTGCCCGAACAGGCCGACCTGGAAATTGAGCGTGTCGGTTGCGTAGGTGAGGCTTGCCCCGACCCGCCGTTCGGCGCCGACCGCCCCGAAGGCGTTGTTGGCCATGCCGCGTTCCAGGAAGGTGTTGAGCGCGTCGGTCGTATTGGCCTCAAGGCCATAGGGCGCCTTGTGCTGGCCGACCGTGAGCGTCAGCTTGTTGCTGATCGGATATTGCACAAAGGCGTCGAGCAGGTTGACGGTGCCTTTGACGAACTCCGCTTCGAGCCGCCATTTGAACTTCGTGAAGGCGGTGCCTTCGAAGCCGAAGCGGGCGCGGCGAATATCGGTGCCGTTGTTGAAGTCATATCCGCCACGGCGGCTGTTATAGCCGGCATAGTCAAGCTGGAGGGTGCCGCGCGGCTTGAAGGTGAAATTGCCGTTGACGTCGGCAAAGGTCGGCGCCGGCCCGGGCTGCACGGCGGTTGCTGCGCGGACCTCCACATTCTGGACGCGGGTTTCGACTTCGCTGTTGTGGGCCTCGAGCTCGGCGTTGCGGGCTTCGAGCTGCTTCACCCGCGCTTCGAGCTGGTTGAGCCGATCGAGTACCGGATCGCCGGTCGGTGCGGCCGCTTGCGCCTGCTCGGCGGGTTTGTCGTCGACCGGCGTGTCGAGGCCGGAATTTTCGGGGTAGGCCGGCGGCGTATCATTCTGCGCCAGGGCCGGTGTTGCGAGCGCGAGCAGAGCCACTCCGCTCAAAAGCAGATAATTTTTCATCTCATTGTCCCTGTTGGTCGGAAAAGAATGGTCCGGCCCTCGGGGGGCTCAGGCCGGACCAGTTTCAGCGCGGGAGCTACTCAGCGCTTTGCAGCCTCGAAGATCTGATCGAACAGACCGCCATTGTTGAAATGCACCTTCTGCGCGTTGGCCCAGCCGCCGAAATTCTTGTCGATCGAAAACAGCGGCAGCTTGGGGAATTTCGCGGCATATTTGGCGGCGACGTCCGGATTGCGCGGGCGATAATAGTTGCGGGCGATGATGTCCTGCGCTTCCGGCGCGTAGAGGAAGTTCAGATAGGCCTGCGCGACCTTGCGGGTGCCCTTCTTGTCGACATTCTTGTCGACCAGCGCGACCGGCGGCTCGGCAAGGATCGACACGGAGGGAGTGACGATCTCGAACTGGCCCTTGCCGAGCTGTTCCACGGCGAGATGCGCCTCATTTTCCCAGGAGATGAGCACGTCGCCCTGGCCGCGCTGCACGAATGTGGTGGTGGCGCCACGCGCGCCGCTATCGAGCACCGGAACGTTGCGGAAAAGCTTGATCAGATAATCGCGTGCCGCTTGATCGGTACCATATTTCCGCTTGGCGAAGCCATAAGCCGCCAGATAATTCCAGCGGGCGCCGCCGGACGTCTTCGGGTTCGGGGTGATCACCTTCACGCCCGGCTTTACGAGATCGTCCCAATCCTTGATGCCCTTGGGGTTGCCCTTGCGAACCAGCAGGACGATCGTTGAGTAATAAGGCGTGCTGTTGTTCGGCAGCCGGCTTTGCCAATCAGCGGGAAGCAGCTTCGCCCTCTGGGCGATCGCGTCGATATCATAAGCCAGCGCCAATGTGACGACATCGGCAGGCAGGCCGTCGATCACCGAGCGCGACTGCTTGCCCGATCCGCCATGGCTCTGGCGGATGGTGACGGCGCCGTTGCCGCCCTGAGCCCATTTCCTGGCGAAGGCGGTGTTGATCTGCTCGTAAAGCTCACGCGTAGGGTCGTAGGAAACGTTCAAGATCTGCTGGGCGGGCGCGGCCTGGGCAACGCTAAGCGGGCCCGCCAGCGAGAGCATAATTCCGGCGGCAGTAGCCCAAAATCGGGTTCGCATAGTTTCTCCCTTGATTCGACGAAAAGGTGAACTCTACTCTTTTAGTTGAGAAGAAACTTTATCTATGAGCGCTGCGAGTCAATCTTCAGCTTCCGCTGAGTGGTCTCCGAACTCTTTCAGCAAATTGGTTTTTATCCCGCCTTCGTCGAGGGGCGATAGGGGTGATGGAAGGCGAATGGACCAAGAAGCGCGACAGGCGGATGCCTCGCGTTCTGCTCATCGAAGGGTCAAAAGGACCGGAAAGACGGAAATGTTACTGCAAAGGCTAAAGCGCTCGCTCATCAGGAGAGCCGCTTGGCAGTCGCGGCCAATGCGAACTTTGATGTGCGGTCGATCGCCACATAAAGATAGAGCCTATCCTCGGCAGCCCGGACTTCGGCAAGGTCGATGTGGAAAGAATAATCCACCATCACAAGCCGGGACTAAACACGTAAACGATCGCGCAGCTCGTGCAGCGTCAACACCACCGCTGCGGTCATAAAAATTGCGCCGACAGGCGCCCCCGCCGGAAGCCCGATCACGAATGCGAGACCTGACAAGAATGAGCCTGCCTGCATGAGCGCCGCGATGCGCGTGCGGCGAGCCGACGGGAACAGGATGGCCCGCGCGAAGCTGAGGACATCTCCTAGAAAGAAGTATCGATTGTGCATCTTGGGAAGGACGAATGGCAGGATGATTGCGCCGGCGGCGGCAATCAGCAGAAGCGTTTCGGGATCAAGTTTCCTCTCGCGCCAGCCGAGATAGCCGAGCCACGCCGTAGCTCCGACGCCAAGTCCAAGCCCGATCGGCACACCCGTCGAATAGGCAACCAGATGGACGCCCTCGAGATAGGTCCAGAAATTGGGCGCGTTTTTGGCGAGTTGCTGAAAGGTATCGGCCTGCCCTCCATAAATGCCGATGAGGTCATGAACCGGCCGGCCAGCCAGCCAAGACGGGATCATCATCGCCGCATATATGATCGGCGGGATTGCCAAATAGGCCCAGGGAACACGTCGAGTGAGCAGCAAGGCCAGCAACAGCGGGGCTATGAACACCGCCTGCATCTTGAACGATAACGCCAGCCCAACGGCCATCATGGCGGTCAGCGGCCTTCGGCGGAGCACCTCTCCGATCGCGAACAACAATGGGCCAGCATAAAAGGCGTCGGTCTGGCCCCACCAGGGGCCGTTGAGGAAGACAGTGGGCAACAGCATCAGCCAGAGAACCGGCAATCGCCTAGCCCCCTGATAATCCAGCGCGGTGATCAGCCAGAAAAACCCGAACGCGAGCCCGATCGTGCCGGCGATCGCGATCAGCTTGATGATCAGAAACGAAGGAAGCAGCCCGTTTGCGAGACTGCCTATCGATAGCAAATAGAGATAGGGCGGCGTGTAGCTGGCGAAATTGTCGGCGAGCGCCGCGAACCGCCCATGAGCAACGATATAGTCGTACCAAGGCAGATACCCCTTCGATATGTCAGTGTTGGTGAAGGGGATCACCAGCGCGTAAAGAATGCAGATCAGCACCAGGCAGTTTGGAGCGGAATCGAGACGGCGGCGCAGCTCAACCAGCACAGACTGAGATTTGCTCACTTCGCCGTTCGTCCATCGAGCATGAAGGTCAGCCATTGACGTTATGCGGTGATGGAGTCCACAGCGTCGATTGCGCTGGTCGTACGGAAATCGCCGTTGACCCTCAGTGAATCCCGCACTATAGCGCCGCCCTGCCTGCGGGCTGGTGGTGGGATTGCATCCCAGACGCTGCCTTCAAGCAGGCGTAATAGCGCTTGAACATTGCTGATGCGTGTTGGGCTCGGGCAGGCCGTTAGGCCGCCGGGGCTTTTGTGTTTTCGGGCATAGCTCGGAAATGCCGGCGTTCATCAGCAAAGTAACTCTAGAGGTGAAGGGCTTCATGCCAACGATCAACCAGCTGATCCGTAAGGGTCGCGAACCGCAGAAGGCACGTTCCAAGGTGCCGGCGATGGAGGCAAATCCGCAGAAGCGCGGCGTTTGCACCCGCGTTTATACGACGACCCCAAAAAAGCCGAACTCGGCGTTGCGCAAGGTGGCCAAGGTCCGCCTGACCAATCAGCGCGAGGTGATCAGCTATATCCCAGGCGAGGGCCACAACCTTCAGGAGCACAGCGTGGTGCTCATCCGCGGCGGCCGCGTGCGCGACCTTCCGGGTGTGCGCTATCACGTTCTCCGCGGCGTGCTCGACACGCAAGGTGTGAAGGATCGCAAGCAGAGCCGTTCGAAATACGGCGCCAAGCGGCCTAAGTAAGGATCAACAGATATGGCTCGTCGTCGCCGTCCCGATAAGCGCGAAATCCTTCCCGATCCGAAGTTCGGGGATATCGTGCTCTCCAAGTTCATGAACAGTGTCATGCTCGACGGCAAGAAGTCCGTCGCCGAAGGCATCGTCTATACCGCGCTCGACACGGTCGAGACCCGCGCGAAGAAGGATCCGCTTCAGATATTCCATGATGCACTCAACAACATCAAGCCGGGCATCGAGGTCCGTAGCCGCCGCGTCGGCGGTGCGACCTATCAGGTTCCGGTCGAGGTGCGTCCCGATCGTGCTCAGGCGCTTGCGATCCGCTGGCTGATCTCGGCCGCGCGCGCGCGTTCCGAGCACACCATGTCGGGGCGTCTTTCGGGCGAGTTGCTGGATGCTTCCAACAACCGCGGCAACGCCGTCAAGAAGCGCGAGGACACGCATCGCATGGCCGAGGCCAACCGCGCCTTCTCGCACTACCGCTGGTAACAGCGGAGGCTATGTAACTTTCGCTGCTAATCACTATATTGTCGGGAGTGGCTTCGGCCCTTCCGACATCGGAGTATAAGATCATGGCCCGCAGCCATCCGCTCGATCGCTATCGTAACATTGGCATCATGGCGCATATCGACGCCGGCAAGACCACGACGACGGAGCGTATCCTCTATTACACCGGCAAGTCCTATAAGATCGGCGAAGTGCATGAAGGCACCGCGACGATGGATTGGATGGAGCAGGAGCAGGAGCGGGGCATCACGATCACGTCGGCCGCGACGACCTGCTTCTGGAAAGCCGAAGAGGGTAATGGCCCCGAGCATCGCATCAACATCATCGATACTCCCGGCCACGTGGATTTCACCATCGAGGTCGAGCGCTCGCTGCGCGTGCTCGATGGTGCGGTCGCCTGTTTCGATGGCGTGGCCGGCGTGGAGCCGCAGTCCGAGACGGTGTGGCGGCAGGCCGAGAAGTACAAGGTGCCGCGGATGTGCTTCGTCAACAAGCTCGACCGCACCGGCGCCAACTTCAACATGTGCGTCGAGATGATTAAGGACCGGCTGGGCGCGCGCCCGCTGGTGCTTTACCTCCCGATCGGCATCGAGAGCTCGTTCAAGGGCCTGGTCGATCTGGTCAACAACCGGGCGATCATCTGGCTCGAGGAGTCGCTGGGCGCCAAGTTCGAATATCAGGACATTCCCGCCGACATGAAGGACGACGCCGAAATGGCGCGCCTCGCTCTCATCGAAGCTGCCGTCGAGCAGGACGATGACGTGATGGAGAAGTTCTTCGAGGGCGAGGAGCCGGATGCTGCCACTCTCAAGCGGCTGATCCGCAAGGGTACGCTCAACTTCTCGTTCGTGCCGGTGCTGTGCGGCTCGGCTTTCAAGAACAAGGGCGTGCAGCCGCTGCTCGACGCGGTGGTCGATTATCTGCCGAGCCCGCTCGACATTCCGCCGGTCGAAGGCGTCAAGCTCGACGGTGAGACCAGGGACTCCCGTCCGGCCGATGACGCCGCGCCGATGTCGGCGCTGGCCTTCAAGATCATGAACGATCCCTTTGTGGGCTCGCTCACCTTCGCGCGTATCTATTCGGGTAAGCTCGAGACCGCGTCGCAGGTGATGAACTCGGTCAAGGACAAGAAGGAAAAAGTCGGCCGCATGCTGCTGATGCATGCGAACAGCCGGGAGGACATCCAGGAGGCCTATGCGGGTGACATCGTCGCGCTTGCGGGCCTCAAGGATACTACGACGGGTGACACGCTGTGCGCTGCGAACGCGCCGATCATCCTCGAGCGCATGGAATTTCCGGACCCGGTCATCGAGCTTTCGGTCGAGCCCAAGACCAAGGCCGACCAAGAGAAGATGGGCGTGGCGCTCAATCGTCTCGCCAAGGAGGATCCTTCGTTCCGCGTGACCTCCGATGCCGAGAGTGGCCAGACCATTATCAAGGGCATGGGCGAGCTCCATCTCGAAATCCTGGTCGATCGCATGAAGCGTGAGTTCAAGGTCGAGGCCAATGTCGGTGCGCCGCAGGTTGCCTATCGTGAATATCTCGCGAAACCGGTCGAGCTGACCTATACCCATAAGAAGCAGTCGGGCGGCTCGGGCCAGTTCGGCGAGGTTAAGGTCAAGGTCGCCCCCGGCGAGCGCGGCTCCGGCTTCCAGTTCTTCGACGAAATCAAGGGCGGCAATATTCCTAAGGAATATATCCCCTCGGTCGAGAAAGGCATGCGCGAGACGGCGGAAGGCGGCGCGCTGATCGGCTTCCCGATCGTCGACTTTGAGGTGCACCTGATCGATGGCAAGTATCACGACGTCGACTCGTCGGCGCTGGCATTCGAAATCTGTGCCCGCGGCGCGATGCGTGAAGCGGCGCAGAAGGCAGGCATCAAGATCCTCGAACCGATCATGAAGGTCGAGGTCGTGACGCCGGAAGATTATCTTGGCGACGTGATCGGCGATTTGAATTCGCGGCGCGGCCAGATCCAGGGCACCGACACGCGCGGTAATGCCCAGGCGGTTGAGGCGATCGTGCCGCTTGCCAACATGTTCGGCTATGTGAACCAGCTCCGCTCGTTCACCCAGGGCCGTGCGCAGTACACGATGCAATTCTCGCATTATGACGAGGTGCCTGCGAATGTTGCCGAGGAAGTGAAGGCAAAGCTGGCGTAACACGAAATTTATGGTTATGGGCGCCTCCGCATCGGGGCGGATCGCCCGGCAACGGACGTAAAAAGAAGGTAGGAAAGCAATGGCGAAAGCTAAGTTTGAGCGGACGAAGCCGCACTGCAATATCGGCACCATTGGCCACGTCGACCATGGCAAGACGTCGCTCACGGCTGCCATCACCAAGGTTCTGGCCGAGACCGGCGGCGCGACCTTCGTCGACTATGCGAATATCGACAAGGCTCCGGAAGAGCGCGAACGCGGCATCACCATCTCGACTGCGCACGTCGAGTATGAGACCGAGAAGCGCCACTATGCGCACGTCGATTGCCCGGGTCACGCCGACTATGTGAAGAACATGATCACCGGCGCCGCCCAGATGGACGGCGGCATCCTCGTGGTGTCGGCCACCGATGGCCCGATGCCGCAGACCCGCGAGCACATCCTGCTCGCCCGTCAGGTCGGCGTGCCGGCGCTGGTCGTGTTCATGAACAAGGTCGACCTCGTCGACGATGCCGAGATTCTCGAACTCGTCGAGCTTGAGATCCGCGAACTGCTCTCGTCCTACGATTTCCCGGGTGACGATATTCCGATCATCCAGGGTTCGGCGGTGAAGGCGCTCGATGGCACCAATGACGAAATCGGCAAGCAGGCCGTGCTCAAGCTGATGGCCGCGGTCGACGAATATATCCCGCAGCCAGAGCGTCCGCTCGACAAGCCGTTCCTGATGCCGATCGAAGACGTGTTCTCGATCTCGGGCCGCGGCACCGTCGTGACCGGCCGCGTCGAGACCGGCGTCGTCAAGGTTGGCGAGGAAGTCGAAATCGTCGGACTTCACGACACCAAGAAGACGACCGTCACCGGCGTCGAAATGTTCCGCAAGCTGCTCGATCAGGGCCAGGCTGGCGACAACATCGGTGCTCTGCTCCGCGGCGTCGGCCGTGAAGAAGTCGAGCGCGGCCAGGTTCTGGCCAAGCCCGGCTCGATCACGCCGCACACCGAGTTCAAGTCGGAAGTCTATGTGCTGTCGAAGGAAGAGGGTGGCCGTCACACGCCGTTCTTCGCGAACTATCGTCCGCAATTCTACTTCCGCACGACCGACGTCACCGGCGAGGTGCAGCTCCCCGAGGGCACCGAGATGGTGATGCCGGGCGATAATGTCGCTCTCGGCGTCAAGCTGATCGCTCCGATCGCGATGGAAGAGGGGCTTCGCTTCTCGATCCGTGAAGGCGGCCGTACGGTCGGCGCAGGGGTTGTCAGCGCGATCACGAAGTAATATAGGCACACGCAGCCGCCCGGTTCGGAGCTTCGAATCGGGCGGCTTGCTTTTAGAATTCAAGGGGGTAGCCGGCGAACTTACCCCGTCATGTTGAGAATGGTCAGCGTGGCGCGGCAGGTTTGAAGGATACGCTACGGCTCTTTCGCATCGGTAGTTGGACATGGAAACGCAGAATATCCGCATTCGCCTCAAGGCTTTCGACCATCGCGTGCTCGATCAGGCCACGGGTGATATCGCAGACACGGCGCGCCGCACGGGTGCCCTCATTCGCGGTCCTATTCCACTGCCGACGCGCATCGAAAAATTCACCGTGAACCGCGGCCCGCATATCGACAAGAAGTCGCGCGAGCAGTTCGAGGTGAGGACGTACAAGCGGTTGCTCGATATCGTGCAGCCGACCCCGCAGACGGTCGATGCCTTGATGAAGCTCGATCTCGCTGCGGGTGTAGACGTGGAGATCAAGCTGGCCTAAGGGCTCAGCGCGATAGGGATACCGCGCAGCGTCGCTGCGGACCGAGTCCCCACCGCTGCCTCCTCGCGGAGCGCGGCATCCGGCCCGGGTGGGGGCGTTTCGGATATTTGGGCTGGGCCTCGAGTAATCGGGGCTTTTTTCATTGGTCACGCTCTCCGGTTCTGCCGGCGAGCCTCTGAAAGAAGGGACTGGATCATGCGCACTGGCGTGATCGCGAAGAAAATGGGGATGACCCGCCTGTTCCAGGAAGATGGCCGGCATGTGCCCGTCACCGTTCTGGTGCTGGATAATGTCCAGGTGGTGGCGCGGCGTGAGCAGGAGCGGGATGGCTATGTCGCCGTTCAACTCGGTGCCGGTGCCGCCAAGGCCAAGAATGTCGCCAAGCCGCAGCGCGGCCATTTCGGCAAGGCCGAAGTTGAGCCCAAGGCGCAGGTTGCCGAGTTCCGCGTCGCCGAGGATGCGCTCCTCGATGTCGGCGCAACGCTTTCGGCCGATCATTTCGTCGCGGGCCAGCTCGTCGACGTTTCGGGCCATACCCAGGGCAAGGGCTTCGCGGGCGCGATGAAGCGCTGGGGCTTCGGCGGTCTCCGCGCGACCCACGGTGTCTCGGTCTCGCACCGTTCGCACGGTTCGACCGGCAACCGCCAGGATCCGGGCCGCGTGTTCAAGAACAAGAAGATGGCGGGTCACATGGGTGATCGCCAGCGGACCCAGCAGAATCTCGAGGTCGTGCGGACTGATGCGACGCGCGGCCTTATCTTTGTCCGTGGATCGGTTCCGGGCTCGAAGGGAACCTGGCTGCTGGTCAAGGATGCGGTGAAGGTGCCGCGCCCTGACAACGCGCCTTACCCCGCCGGTCTTCGCGAGAATGAGAAGGAGCTGGAAGCGGCGCATGAGGAAGCGACCCCCGGCCTGGTCGAAGCCGCTGCCGTCCATGAAATCCCAGCCCTTCCCGGTGATGAGGAAGTGAAGGCGGGCGTCGAGGCGGCCGATGAGGCCATCGCGGCGGACAACGCCGCCGAGGTCGAGGCCGCGATCGAACAGACGGCACCGGAGAGCCCGGCCTCCGATGACGAGAACAAGGAGGGCTGATAGATGAAGGTCAAGGTTCAGACCCTCGACGCGACTGCGTCCGGCGACATCGAGCTCAACGACACCGTGTTCGGTGTTGAGCCCCGTGCTGACGTGCTCCACCGCGTCATCACCTGGCAGCTCGAGAAGCGTCGCGGCACCGCCCGCAAGGCACGCGAGCGTAGCGAAGTCGCCCGCACGGGCAAGAAGTTCGGTCGTCAGAAGGGCGGCGGTACCGCCCGTCACGGTGATCGCCGGGCTCCGGTGTTCGTCGGCGGCGGCAAGGCGCACGGCCCGCGTGTTCGTGATTTCAATCCGTCGCTGAACAAGAAGATCCGTTCGCTCGGTCTCAGGATGGCGCTGTCATCCAAGGCTAAGGATGGCACGCTGATCGTTGTCGATACGCTCGAGCTGAAGGATGCCAAGACCAAGGCGGTTGCCGCGCAGTTCGGCAAGCTCGGCTTCGGCAAGACCGCGCTGGTGATCGACGGCGATGCGGTGGCGGAGGGCTTCGCTCGCGCTACCTCAAACCTGATCGGCGTGAACGTGCTGCCGGCGGTTGGCGCCAATGTGTACGACATTTTGAAGCATGAGACGCTGGTGCTGACGCGCGCCGCCGTCGAGAAGCTGGAGGCCCGGTTCAATGGCTAAGAAGAAGGGCCAGGCGGTCGATCTCAACCATTATGATGTGGTGCTCGCGCCGCACATCACCGAGAAGGCGACCCTGCTGAGCGAGCATAATGCGGTTGTGTTCAAGGTTGCGCAGGACGCTACCAAGCCGTCGATCAAGGCGGCTGTCGAAGCGCTGTGGGACGTGAAGGTGACCGGCGTGAACATCCAGGTCGTCAAGGGCAAGACCAAGCGGTGGAAGGGCCAGCCCTATCGCCGTTCCGACGAGAAGAAGGCGATCGTGACTCTGGCCCAGGGCCAGACCATCGACATTACGGAAGGGGTGCGCTGAGATGGCGCTCAAGCATTATAACCCGACCAGCCCGGCGCGGCGCGGCCTTATTCTGGTCGACAAGTCGAGCCTGTGGAAGGGCAAGCCGGTCAAGGCGCTCACCGAAGGCAAGCGCAAGTCCGGCGGCCGCAACAATATGGGCCACGCCACCGCGCGCGGCATCGCCGGCGGCCACAAGCAGAAATANCGCATCATCGATTTCAAGCGCCGGAAATGGGATCAGCCCGCCACGGTCGAGCGCCTGGAATATGACCCCAACCGCTCGGCCTTCATCGCCCTGGTGAAGTATGAGGATGGCGAGCAGGCCTATATCATCGCGCCGCAGCGGCTCGCGATCGGCGACCAGGTGATCGCCGGCCGCAAGACCGACGTGAAGCCCGGCAACGCGATGGAGATCGGCCAGATGCCGGTCGGCACCATCGTTCACAATGTCGAGATGAAGCCGGGCAAGGGCGGTCAGATCGCCCGCGCGGCGGGTACCTATGTACAGGTCGTGGGCCGTGATCGCGGCATGGTGATCACTCGCCTCAATTCGGGCGAGCAGCGTTACATCCGCTCCGATTGCATGGCGACTGTCGGTGCAGTGTCCAATCCGGACAATGCCAACCAGAACCTTGCCAAGGCCGGCCGTAACCGCTGGCTTGGCAAGCGCCCGCTCACCCGCGGCGTCGCCAAGAACCCGGTCGACCACCCGCATGGCGGTGGTGAGGGCCGGACCTCGGGCGGCCGCCATCCGGTGACCCCATGGGGCAAGCCGACCAAGGGTGCCCGCACCCGTCACAACAAGGCGACGGACAAGATGATCATCCGTTCGCGTCACGCGAAGAAGAAGAGGTAAGCGATGGCCCGTTCCACCTGGAAAGGTCCCTTTGTCGACCTGCATCTGTTGAGGAAGGCGGAAGCCGCCCAGGAATCGGGTGCGCGTGCGCCGATCAAGACCTGGTCGCGCCGCTCGACGATCCTCCCGCAGTTCGTTGGCCTGACCTTCAATCTCTATAATGGCCGTAAGTTCGTGCCGGTTTCGGTCAACGAGGACATGGTCGGGCATAAGCTCGGCGAGTTCGCGCCGACGCGTTACTTTCCCGGCCACGCCGCAGACAAGAAGGGCAAGCGCTGATGTCGAAGCCAGCAGCTCCCCGCAAGGTCGGTGAGAAGGAAGCGCTCGCGGTGGCGACCACCGTGCGCGGCTCCCCCTACAAGCTCAATCTGGTCGCGGGCCTGATCCGCGGCAAGAAGGTGGGCGATGCGCTCAACATCCTGACCTTCTCGAAGAAAGCGATGGCGGTTGACGTGCGCAAGGTGCTCGCCAGCGCGATCGCCAACGCCGAAAACAACCATAATCTCGATGTCGACGCGCTCGTCGTGAAGGAAGCGTCGGTCGGCAAGGCGATCACGATGAAGCGGTTCGCAACGCGCGGCCGCGGCAAGTCCACTCGTATCTTGAAGCCGTTCGCGCGCATCCGCGTGGTCGTGCGCGAGCAGGAAGAGGCGTAATATGGGTCAGAAATCCAACCCGATCGGCATGCGGTTGCAGATCAACCGCACCTGGGACAGCCGCTGGTATGCGGATGGCCAGGACTATGGCCGCCTGCTGCTCGAGGATCTCAAGATCCGGAAGTTCATCATGAAGTCGTTGCCCCAGGCTGCGGTTTCGAAGGTGGTGATCGAGCGTCCGGCCAAGCTTTGCCGCATCTCGATCTATGCCGCTCGTCCAGGCGTCATCATCGGCAAGAAGGGCGCGGACATCGAGAAGCTGCGCAAGACGCTGGGCAAGATGACCTCTTCGGACGTCTCGCTCAACATTGTCGAGATCCGCAAGCCGGAGATCGATTCGCAGCTCGTCGCCCAGGGTGTCGCCGATCAGCTTGAGCGCCGCGTGGCATTCCGCCGGGCGATGAAGCGCGCCGTTCAGTCCGCGCTGCGGCTTGGCGCGGAGGGCATCAGGATCACCTGCGCCGGCCGTCTCGGCGGCGCGGAAATCGCGCGGACCGAATGGTATCGCGAAGGCCGCGTGCCGCTCCATACGCTGCGCGCCAATGTCGACTATGCCGAAGCCGAGGCGCACACCGCTTATGGCGTCTGCGGGATCAAGGTCTGGATCTTCAAGGGTGAGATCCTGGGCCACGATCCGCTGTCGCAGGACCGGCTGATGATGGAAGCGCAAACCTCCGGCGTGCGTCCGGCCCGCTAAGTTCAGGAATTAGACGATGCTGCAACCGAAGCGCACCAAGTTCAGAAAGGCCCATAAGGGCCGCATCCACGGCGACGCCAAGGGCGGGACCGCGCTCAATTTTGGCTCGTTCGGCCTCAAGGCGCTTGAGCCGGAGCGGATCACAGCCCGCCAGATCGANGCGGCGCGCCGCGCGATCACGCGCCACATCAAGCGTCAGGGCCGTTTGTGGATCCGCGTCTTTCCGGACGTCCCGGTATCGTCGAAGCCGGCCGAAGTTCGCATGGGCTCGGGTAAGGGCGCCCCGGAATATTGGGTTGCGCGGGTCAAGCCCGGCCGCATCCTGTTCGAGCTGGACGGCGTCCCCGGCCCGCTCGCCCGCGTCGCCTTCGAGCGCGCGATGGAAAAGCTTCCGATCAAGACCAAGGTGGTGGCCCGCCTTGGCGAATCGATC
>JGI24736J21556_1000013_pt1 | contig 30657 bp, 27 predicted proteins | sample KBSCornC2_FD_21556 | JGI IMG/M metagenome (IMG submission 21556) | reverse complement strand
TCGGGCTTGCGGATTCACCCCGCCTCGCCCGCGCCACGGACGCCACGCTGTTCATCGTTCAGGCCAATGGCACCAGCCGTGGCAATGCGCGTGCCGCGCTCAAGCGGCTGCACGACGCGCGCGTCAATCTTGTCGGGGCGGTCTTGACCAAGTTCGATGCGAAGAAGGTCGGCTATGGCACGGACTATGCCTATGGCTACAGCTATGAATATGGTTCGGAGAAGAAGCCTCGCGGCGCCTGATCAGCTCGCGAGCATTATGACCTGATCGCGACCAGGTCCGCCGGTGCTGGGGCTTACCAATTCACCGCGTCTCGCACACGCGACCGACGCCACGCTATTCGTCGTTCAGGCCAGCGCGCGCCACGCTCAAGCGGCTGCACGACGCGCGCGTCAACCTGGTCGGGGCGGTCCTGACTAAGTTCGATGCGAAGAAGGTCGGCTATGGCACCGACTATGCCTATGGCTACAGCTACGAATATGGATCGGAGAAGAAGCCTCGCGGCGCCTGATCAGCTTGCGAGCACCCGGCGATTGATCAGCCGGGTCCGCGCTTCCGCTACCGACGCGCTGACGAGCCAGACAGGCCCGAACAGAAGAACCAGCATCAGCACCGATCCATAGGCAGCGAGCGAAGCGAACTGCGTCACCATCAGGCCTGACGGCGAATAGCTGGCAACGGCCATCGCGGGAATGGCGGCAACGATCGCCACGACCGAACCCTGAACATGGCCTGCCATGATCGCCCTGAGGCTGAGGCCGAACTCGCGGATCACGAAGCGCAACGACAAGCTATAGAAGAGCAGCCGCGCCACGGCGACGCCGCCAGCGATCCAGACGATGCCGCCTGGGCTCGCCACCGTCGCCCCGATCAGCATCGCGAAGGTGAANGCAAGCTGCCGCCCGGTTGCGCCCCATGCCTTGCCGACGGANATNGCNGCCATCTCGGANGGGATNTANCCGAGCCGGGCGAAGGTGACGAGAAANAGGAGCTGCGCGACGGGGATCGCCTCAAGCCATTGTCCGCCCAAGATGATCCGGATCAGCAGCGGCGAAGCCAAAGTGAGGCCGATGCCAGCGGGGATCAGCAGCACCGCCTGAAACGCGATGGTGCGCTCGAGGAAAAAGGCGATGCGGTGCTTCTCGTCCTGCAGCCGCGAAAACATCGAAAGGAACACGCTCTCGATCGGCAGGCCAAGCAATTTGGTCGGGAGAAACACAAGGCTGGTCGCCCGATTGTAAAGGCCGAGGCTGGCGCCGCCGATCAGGCTCGCGATGGCGACCTTGTCGAAATTCTCGCCGGCAAACACGATCAGGCGATTGGTAAGCGTCGCGCTGCCGACATGAATCATATCGCGAAGCTGGCCGAGCGCGCGGGTGGTTTGCGGCCGGACCCCGGCGAGCCGATAGGCCAGGCCATATTCGATCATCACGCTGACCGCGTAGCCGATGATCAGCGACCAGACGCCCCAGCCCATCAGTGCCGTGGGAATGGTGACGGCCAGACCGGCGACGATCGTCGGCAGCGTCTGCACATTCTGATAAGCCTTGAGCTTGACTTCGCGCTGCAGCCAGAACCCGTAAAAGCCGGCGGCGAGCTTTGCCGGGATCGCGATCGCGACCGCAATCAGGACGAGCCGGAGCCCCGGCATCTCCAGCGTGCTCTCCAAGAGGCCGGANGTCGCGATCAACAGCGCCGCGAAGGCAAGGCCNGTCAGCAGGAANGCCGTGAAGCAGGCATCCACCTCCGATTTCCGCAGCTCCTGCTGTTGAACCAGCGCGATGCCGAAGCCCGAATGGGCGATTGCGAAGCTGAAATCGATGAAGAGGTAGGCAATTGCATAAAGCCCGAATTCCGCGGGCGTGAGCAGACGGCTCAGCACCATCAGCACCAGCAGGTTGGACAGGATCAGACCCGCCTTGCCGCCAACGCCCCAGATCAGACCCTGGATGGCGCTCCCGGTCAGGCTCTTCGTGCCATGTTCCTCACTCATTGGACCGACGGTACGTCCACCTGCGCGCTGATCAGGATTTCGCGCGTCACGTCGTTCCAGTCCCGGCTGGGCAGCGCGATCGGCGGCTGGCCGGGGGCGAGCGCGCGGGCGACCGCCGAAACGACCGAATTGCGGTCGCCGGGCTCGTAGCCGAAGCGACCCGGGTAATCGCCGACCGCGAAATGCGGGCAGATCGCCGGCACGCCCAGATAGCCATATTGGCCGAGCTTCATGCTCGAATCCGCGAGATAGTGCGAACTCGCGCCATGCCGATAGGGTGCGACGCCGGCATTGGCATATTTGAGATAGGGCAGCGTCTCGTCGAACGGCGTTTCGGGATATTGGCGCACATTGCTGGCGAACTCATACTGCTTCTTCGCGCCGATGACATGGAAGGTCACGTCCGGAAAGGCCGGTGCGGCAAGCTGAAAGAAGCTCGGATCGAACAGCATCGATCCAACCGAAACGATATGCTGGCCAGCCGCATAGGGATTGCGCATCTCGCGTTCGAACAGCGCGCAATCGATCGCGTGCGGGATGAAGGCGACGCGGTCGCCCGCCTTGGCGAAGGCCGGGATCATCGCGCGCGCCGGAACCTGAATGAGGTCGAAGATATCCAGCTCCGCATCCAACTCGGTCTGGACATAGGGNTGGACGCGGATGGTCGAGAGCAGGTCCGACGCGATGTAGATGAAGCGGGCATTGGGCGCGAGCGCGCGNAGCCGCTTGATGAAGATCGGCGACAGGCCCGATTCCATCATGATCACGGACGCGGTACGCGCACGCTCGTCAAGCTCCGGGCAATCCCACCGCGCATAATCGCGGTAGAAATGCGCCACCATTTTGGACGTGACGGCGCCCTTGAGGTTGATCGGATGCAGCGGCGTCTTCCACAGATAGCAATCGACCCCGCCTTCCCGCTCCCATCGGTTCGCGCGGTGCAGAAGGCTTTTGCGCGGATCGTTCTTGACGAGCGAGAGCACACTAAAACCCATCGAAAAGAACGAGACCCGATCGGCCACCTTCGCCGCCGCCTCCGCAATGAAGTGCACNTTCACGCGCCGGGGCGAACGATAATCATGGGTGGAAAGGATCAGGATTTCAGTCATGCGGCGCCTCGCAACGTGCTTGGGTCATTCGGTTTCGAGCTTTGGCGCGCAATGCTATCCTCATGCTGAAAAGCCTTCGTGAAGCCGCCATTAGCCACGACGGAATAATGGTGCGTTAAGCCTCCTGATGATCCTGCGGCCCGAGGGCTGGCACGCGTAGATCAATGTGGCGGCCAAGGCGGCGAGACCGGTGATGAAGCGGGGATCGCCCCAATAAATGAGCTGGGTAAGAATCGCGAGGCCCACGAAGAACAGCGGGTATCCCAGCAGACCAATCGGCTGACATTGCCGGTATCTGCCGTAGAACCATCCGATGATCGCACCGGCGGCGAGATAATAGATCATCCCGCCCACCATCCCGAAATCGATCACCGCCGCCATGACGCCGCCGGGATTATTATATTCCACGTTGCCATAGGCCGCCATAAAGCGATCCATCACGCCGACATCGTCGCCCGTTCCGAAACCCAGACGGTCGAACCAGGTCGCGGTGAGATAGGGATGACCGACGGGATCGAACTTATCGAACACGCCCGCCGCGGTGTTGCTCGCGACCGAAATATAGCCGAGCAGCCGCAGCGACGCGAATTGAAGGAAATTGTCGTAGCGATCGATATAATAGGGCCAGGAGCGGGTATATTCGCCGATCGAGAACAGCGTGAACACGGCACCAATGCCGAAGACCGGGAAAAAGCCGACGAGCCTGAAGCGTCGCGGCCCATATGAAAACATCGGAAGACAATAAGCGATCGCCGCTTCGACGATCGCCAGCCGCTCCATCGCGATGAAACCACGCATCAGCACGCAACAGCAGAGCGCCCAGAAGAGCCATCTGTACCGCAACGGCATCGGCGCACCCCGCACGATCCGGCGATGGGAGGCCATAACCAGCGCGAGCGGCGTGACGTTCACGAGCGAGGTGACGCCGACCAGCTTGACCACCTGTTCCTTCACATCGAAAATCGCGCCCGCCTGCCCCTTCAAGGCAGCGATCATGGCGGCTGGATTGGCAAGCACATTGCCGAGCAGCAGCATGTGCGCCACGATCGCCACGATCGATAGCGTAACGAGCGCCTGATCGAACCGGCGTGGATCGAACTCCGTGCGGCGTGATTGCACCCGATCGGCAAAGTTTTGTCCGGCCAGGCAACCCAGCGCCATCATGACGATGCAGGCGCTGCCGATCAGGATGGTTCGCGTCGTGAGGAAGTTAGCGGAACCGAACTCGGACATCATTTCGCCGCCGAGAAAACCGCTGACGGCGTAGATCGGCAGGATCAGAAACAGCAGGCAGCGGCTGGGATCGATCCACCAGACGTCGCGCGCAACGGTGCCGGGAGTTGCACGCCCGCCATCGGGTTTGCTCGCGCGGATCAAGCCTTGGTCGAACATCGAGCGAGGATCTAGCGCGACGGCGTTAACAATTTGGTTATCGGAAGCACCATAACCTTACGCATCCGCGAGGCGCACCTGCCTGCGCGGCCTCGCTTATCTGAGGAGTGCCATGGCTGCCCTGCATATCAATGCCCGGTTCTTGACGCAGCGTGCCTCTGGAACCCAGCGTTACGCAGAGGAGATCCTGAACGCGCTCGATCAGCAGGCGGATGGCTGGCCGCAGGCGCAGCACATGATCGCCTGGGTGCCGCCCGGTGAGTACCGGCAGCCGGCGTGGAAGAATATCGAGCTCAGGACCGGGGGCAAAGGTCATGGCCATGTGTGGGAGCAGGCTTCGCTTCCGCTGCTCAGCCATGACGGCTGGCTGCTCAACCTGGTCAGCTCCGGACCGCTGGTTCATCCGCGCCAGATCATCACGCTCCACGACGCGGCGATTTTTTCGCAGCCGCAAAATTTCTCGCGTGCCTACGGGGCCTTTCACCGGACCTTGCGTCCGAGGCTCGCGGCGCGCGCCCGCCAGATCTGTACGGTCTCGGAATTCTCGAAAAATGCTTTGGCAAAAGCCATGAACATCGATGCTGCGAAGTTCGCAGTGGTCCCGAACGGTTCGGACCATCTGCTGCGCATCGCCCCTGCCCCCCAGGCGCTGGCGCAACGCGGGTTGGAGGCAGGCAAATATATCCTGTTCGTCGGCAACCGCGCGCCCCACAAAAATTTCAGGACAGCGATGGAAGCTTTCGCAGCGTTGGCGCGGCCCGAACTTTTGCTCGTCACCGTGGGAATCGGCCGGGCGGATATTTTCGGCGCCGACATTTGCGATGATGGACCTGCCGTGCGGCATCTCGCAGATGTCAGCGATGCCGAGCTCCGCAGCCTTTATGAGCATGCGGCCTTGCTGCTTTTCCCCAGCCGTTACGAAGGCTTCGGCATTCCGCCGCTCGAGGCCATGAGCCTTGGTTGCCCGGTCGTGGCGAGCAGCGCGGCGGCAATCCCCGAAGTCGTCGGCGACGCCGCACTCATCGTTCATCCGGATGACGCGCAGGCAATGAAGCTGGCGATCGAGAGCATATTGGATGATCCGGGGGTTCGGGCGAGCCTCGTGCGCAAAGGCCATGACCGCGCTCTGCAATTCAGCTGGGCCGAGGCGGGCCGAAAGCTTCGGCGGACGCTCGATCGCGCCATGGAACCTACGTCGCCTCTGAAAGTCGCAGCATGACCCGGCCGATCCGCATTTGCTTCATGTGCACGCACAGCTTCACGCTGGCGACGCTCTACAAAGGGCTGTTCCCTTATCTTGCCGATCATGGCTATGAGATCGAAGCGATCGTCGGCGATCACGAATATCAGAGCTTCGATCCGAAACATTTCGGCGAATTCAAGTTGAACGTCGTGCCGATGCGCCGGATGCCGCACCCGTTGAAAGATGTTGTCGCGCTCGTGCGGTTGTTCCGACTGTTCCGCGCGGGCAAATTCGACATCATCCATGTCTCGACACCGAAGGCAGCGCTGCTCGGTTCCATTGCCGGGCGGCTTTCCGGCGCGCCCGTCGTGTTCGTCTATCGCCGCTGCGTCTATGAGATGATGACGGGCTTCAAGCGCTGGTTCTATCTCCAGAACGATCGGATCACCTCGGCCTTCTCGAACATCGTCATTCCAATTTCGCGGCAAATCCAATCCTTCCTCCGTCAGGAAAAAATCGTCGGCCAGCGCAAGCTGCGACTGATCGGCAGCGGATCGAGCAACGGCATCGACATCAAGCGCTTCCGCCCGGACAAGATCTCCGCCGAGGAAACCGCAAGTCTGCGCGCCTCGCTCGAGATCCCAGAGGGCGCGCCCATATTGCTGTTCCTTGGGAGGGTTTGCAGCGAGAAAGGCGTAAACCTGCTTCCCGCCGTGCTGGAGCGGGTGCGCGAACAGCATCCGCAGGCGGTCCTGATCGTCGCGGGCCCAGACGATGCGCGCGATCCTGCCTCCGATGAAGCGCTGGCGGCTTTCTCCGGTCATCCGAATTTTCGTAGGATCGGGTTCGTGGCTGATCCTTCGCCGCTTTACGCCTTGTGCGACCTGTTCCTGTTCCCCTCCTTCTTCGAAGGGTTTGGCAATGTGCTGCTGGAAGCGGCCGCGCACGAACGTCCGGCGATCGGCTTCGATGTCCCGGGCGTCCAGGAAGCCATAGCGCAGCAGGAATCAGGTGTGCTCGTCGCGAAGAACGACGTTGACGCCATGGCCGATGCCGCCGCAGCCTTGCTGTCGGATGCCGAACGCCGCCGCGCAATGGGCGTTGCAGCGCGCGTGCGCGTGGAACGCGAGTTCGCGAACGAGGTCATCTGGACCGAACTTGACCGCATCTTCCGCAGCTTGTCATCTCGCACCGCCAACGCGACAGCAAGTGTTGCGCAGAGCCGGCTGATCGTCGCCGGCGAGCCCTGAGGGCAGCCGCCAAATTCAAGAAATGCTGTGCTGCAGCGGGCTGCCATCAAGGCAGGCCCGGCGCGAATCACATCAGCATTTTTAACCGTCTCAAAGCTGTGATTCGCTCGGTAATCTGCGGAAAAATCCGTTTACCATCCAAGTCTTAACGGGCCACCAAGGATAAGAGGCGGCGGCTTAGCTGGCCTCAGCAACCATGGCTGTTCGGTTGCCGCGCAACATGAGCGCCATTAGGACTTTGTTAAGCCCCCACGGACATCTTCGGCATGCTCGCAAGTATGAGTGGCGTAACCGGGAGGACTTCATGACCATCAATTTCCGATATGCGCGAATAGGGCTGCTCGCAGGCTTGGCCTGCCTAGGCTCAGTCGCGCTTGCCAAACAGCCGGTTCTGCCGAAGGATTCTGCGCTTCCCGCAAAATCTTCGTCACTCGGCAAGAAGGATGACGACGATCACGGCAAGCCCGTTTCCGATTCCAAGGACGGGAAGAAGGGCACCCAGCTCGCCGACCTCGAGAAGAAGAAGAGTGATCGGGATAGCGATCGGAATGATCGCGACCATGACAAAGGCCGCGATAGCGATCACGACCGCGACTATGCCGACAACCATGGCCATGATCATGACGGCGATGATCGCGACCATGACAAAGGACATGGCCACGATCATGACCACGATGGCCATGGGCACGACCATGATCACGATCACGATCATGACCATGGGCACGGCCATCCGCGCAGCCCGTGCTGATCGGACGGCATTGAACGGGAGCGCCCTTTTCTCCTGAAGGAGAAGGGGGCGCCCACGCAGCGGAAGACCCTCGGTCGATGCCGCTGCAAATATAATGGTTGGCGGCCTGGGCATAGGGGTTATGTCGAGAAGCGCGACGCCAGCCAACGCTAGTCTGAGCGGGGCAAAATAGTGGCATCCATCGCGAGATTGCATCTCGAACCTGCGGAGCGACGCAGGGCCGAACGTTTCGACGTCAACCAACTGGGCACGCTGAGCGCGTTTGGCGCTCCCAAGGATGTGCTGATCGAAAATATATCGGGCACGGGATGCCTCACCCAATGCGATCTCGTGCTGCCCATCGGCACGATCGCTTCGCTGACCCTGCCGGGCCTGCCGCCACGCCCCGCCACGCTTGTGCGGCAGGACGGCAACCACCTTGGCTGGCAATTCCTCAAGCCCCTCAAGACGGGCGAAATCGATATCGCTCGTTCCGCTGAACCTCGCCTTCGGCGAAAGGCAGGACGCGAGGAAGAGATCGCGTACAGCGAGGCGCTGATCAACGGCGTGCGGCCGAAGGCAACGCTTCGGATGAAGCTCTATGTCGGCTTAGCGCTGCTTGACACCGCAGCCCTGACCGCCGCCTTCGCGCAGGGTGGTCTGTTCGATTGGTTTGGCGTATCCAGCGATTCCGCCTTCGCGGCGCTGGCCATATTATTGCCGATGTACTTTCTGCTCGGCGTAAACGGCGGCGCATTTTCGCTCGAGGCACTGAAGAAGCCAGGGGTTGGCGTAAAATCGGCCCTGACCGCGCTCGGCCTCGCCGCGATCATGTTCTCCTTCCTTCTTTTCTACCTTCACAGCGGCGCCGACTATTCGCGCATGGTACTGGCGATCGGTATCGGAACTTCGGCGCTGACGATGGCGGCGGCGCGGCTGGCATTTGGGAATATCATCGGCCGCAAGCTTTGCTGGCGGTTCACCAACGATCTGCTGCTGCTCGACGGGACCGTCGTCTTTCCGACTGACGGCGAACTCATCGTATTTGCCGACAAGGCTGGGCTCAGCCCATCGATGAGCGATCCAGCGCTGTTCGATCGTCTCGGCAAGATGCTGCGCTATTGCGACCGCGTCATTCTCGCTTGCCCGGCGGAGCGGCGTGCAGCCTGGTCCGCCATGATGAAGGGTGCAGGCATCAAGGTCGAGATGTTGAGCCCCGAGCTCGAGGAGCTGCAGGCGCTCGGCGTTGGTCAGGTGGGCGGCCGTACCACCGTCGTGACAACCGTAGGACCGCTCCGCTTCCGCGATCATCTGGTCAAGCGGCTGTTCGACATGGCCGCCTCGGGGTTGGCGCTGCTGTTGCTGCTACCGGTGATGATCGCGGCGGCCATCGCCATCAAGCTCGACTCGCCCGGACCGATCTTCTTCAAGCAGCCGCGCATCGGCTTCGGCAACCGCATGTTCAACATGCTCAAGTTCCGCAGCATGTACACTGCAAACCTCGACAAGAATGCGAGCAAGCTAACCCAGATCGGTGATGCGCGGGTCACGCGCGTGGGCAACTTCCTGCGCAGGACCAGCATCGATGAGCTGCCGCAGCTGGTCAACGTGCTGATGGGCCAGATGAGCATTGTCGGCCCCCGGCCGCATGCGACGGGCGCGCTGGCAGGAGAAGCACTTTATTGGGAGGTCGATCAACGCTACTGGGAGCGCCACGCGGTCGTTCCCGGCATGACCGGCTTGGCCCAGGTCCGCGGCCATCGTGGCACGACCTTCGAGCATGCTGACCTGATCAATCGTCTCCAAGCCGACCTGGAATATCTCAAGGACTGGTCGCTGAAGAAGGATATCGACATCATCTTCCGCACTGTGCGCGTGCTGCTCCATCCCAACGCTTTCTGAGGCGTCTGACCCTCGGGATTTTTCTTCGTTCAAGATGACCGTCAGGGATCGCAGCTTCGGCCTGCTCCGCAGTGGCACGCCGCGTGCAGTTTCGTTTTTAAAAAGCCCCTTGAATTCCTGTACAGCTAAGATAGCATCCTCTCTGCTGGGTCTATAATTATAACCGGCCGGAGATGATGACATGGAGTGGCACGAGCCGTCGCTTTGTCAGATGAGGTTTGGCCTGCTCTGCGGGATGAGCGGGGCATGCTGCGTGATCGCAGGAATGGTCATCTTGCTGCTCGGTTAAGGCAGGAAAACATTATCGCTGGCGCTCCAGCGCATCCAATCTCGCGCTCAGCTTTTCTAGAAGTTCTGCCAGTTTCTGCTGCTCGTCGGCTGCGAGTGCAGTGAACACGTCATCCATATATTGTCTCATGGCGGGTTCCGAACGGGCAAGCAGAGCCGTCCCTTCCGACGTGATGCTGACCAGCTTGGCGCGACGGTCGGCAGGATCCTGCTCTCGCAGGACGAGTCCATCTCGTTCAAGCGCATCGATGGCTTCGGTCGTCGTACGCGGCGAGTAATCGAACGCCTCGCTAATCTCCCCGGAGCGGAGCGGCCCATTCTTTAATATCCAAAGGAGGAGCTTGGTGCGCACCACCGAGCTGCCCGACGATGCGAGCAGACGATCCATCGCCCGGCGCAAGCGCCAGTAGAAGTCGCGTATAGCGGCCTCCAAAGCAGGCGCGTCACCCCCCATGAGTTACTGCGGGTACCATAATATATGGTATTGCCATGGAGAAGAAACATTGGCAAGTGCATGCGGCCGCATCAATACCGTAGGATGAAGTAATGGGGGATTCAGCCGAAGGTTCCCTGTCCAGCACTAGCCAGGAGACAGATGCCGATCAGCGCGTGCCGCCATTGAGAAGGCCCGGCGTGCGGCGCAGCCTGCTGATCGCGGCGCTGATCCTGATCGTCATTCTCATGATTCTCTTCATCCGTTACGAAACGCACGGGAAATATATAGAAAGCACGAACGACGCCTATGTGCGTGCCGACGCAGTGACGATTAGCCCCAAAGTCTCGGGCTATGTCGAACGGGTGTTTGTGTCTGACAATCAGGACGTCAAGGCTGGCGCTCCCCTCGTGCGCATCGATCCGCGCGATTACCGGGCTCAGCTTTTGCAGTCGCGCGCTCAGGTCGGCGTCGCCGCCGCTGCTTCCGAAAATGCGCGCGCGATGATTCACGAGCAGGAGGGCGCCGTTGATCAGGCAGCCGCGCAGCTTGCTGCCGCGGAAAGCGATGCCCAGTTCGCTGCTGCGGAGGTTGCCCGCTATACGCCGCTTGCGGCCAGCGGGGCGGAGACACGCGAAAAGCTTGCTTCGTTGCGCAATCAAGCGATGCAAGCCGAGAAGAACGCAGCAGCCCAGCGCGCCGCCCTGCTTGTCGCGGAACGCAGGGTCGCTTCGCTCCGGGCGCAGGAACGTCAGGCGGCTGCGCAGCGGGAAGCAGCGCAGGCGCAGTTGACCGCCGCCGGCATCAATCTGGGATCGACGATCGTCCAATCGAGCGTGGATGGCAGGATCGGCGACAAGAGTGTGCGTGTGGGGCAATATGTTCAGTCCGGCACGCGGCTGATGTCGGTCGTGCCACTGGCGCAAATCTACATCACGGCCAATTTCAAGGAGACACAGATCGGGCGCATGCGACCCGGCCAGCCCGCCAGGATCCGTGTCGATGCGCTCGACGGCATCGAACTACGGGGGCATGTGCAGAGCGTCTCGCCGGGGACAGGTGCCGAGTTCTCGCTGCTGCCGCCTCAGAATGCCACCGGCAATTTCACCAAGATCGTGCAGCGTGTTCCGGTGAGAATTGCGCTCGACGCCGGGCCCGAGGCGCGAAAAGTGCTCTTGCCCGGGCTTTCGGTTACCGTGAATGTGGACACGATCTCCGCCAAGGGTGCGGAGAGCCGCATCGAAAAGCAGGAGGAAGCGCGCCAAGAGGCTGGCAAATGAGCGCGCCCCCAGGTGGCGCTGCCGCATCTCACCCGGAGCGTGCAGATGCCGCGGCGTGGCTTGCCGTGGCAGCCGGAACCCTTGGCGCGTTGATGGCGACGCTGGATATTTCCATCGTCAACTCCTCCTTGCCCACTATCCAGGGAGAAATCGGGGCGAGCGGGACAGAGGGAACCTGGATCGCCACTGCCTATCTCGTGGCCGAAATCGTGATCATTCCACTTTCGGGTTGGCTCGAACGTCTGTTCGGGCTCAGGACCTTCCTCCTGATCGCGGGTGCGCTCTTCACCTTCTTCTCGATGGTGTGCGGCTTTTCGACCAGCCTGCCGATGATGATCGCGGGACGGATCGGGCAAGGCTTCACGGGCGGAGCACTGATCCCAACGGCGATGACGATCATTGCCACCCGTCTGCCAAGAAGCCAGCAGCCGATCGGCAATGCCATGTTCGGCGCCACGGCCATATTAGGGCCCGTGGTTGGACCCGTACTGGGAGGCTGGCTCACCGAAAATATGAGCTGGCATTACGCGTTCTTCATCAATCTGCCCGTCGGAATTTCGCTGGTGCTATTGCTGTTGCTGGCGATGCCGCATCAGAAAGCTCAGCTGCATCTCATTCGCGAGGCCGACTGGTTCGGTGTAGTCGGTTTGGCGCTGGGTCTGGGCGCCCTGACCGTAGTGCTTGAGGAGGGCGAACGCGAACAATGGTTCTCCTCGCCCACCATCATCTGGCTCAGCATCATATGTGTGATAGGCTTCACACTCTTGTTCATCGGGCAGATGGTTTCGCGTCGACCGGTCATCCACCTGGCGCTGCTTCGCGATCGCCAATTCGGCGCGGTGGTCGTTATGGCGACAGCCATTGGCATGGCCATCTACGGAACGGCTTACACCATCCCGCAGTTCTTGTCGGCGATTGCAAATTACAATTCGCTTCAATCGGGAAGAATCGTGCTGCTTTCCGGCGTGCCGATCATGCTGATGATGCCGTTCACGCCGTTCCTCATCCAAAAGCTTGATATCCGGATCGCGGTCACGTTCGGCATGTGCATGCTTGCCCTCAGCGCGTGGCTGGAGACCGATCTGACGGTATTCACGACCGGCGGCGGGTTTGTTGATTCCCAGTTGCTCCGAGGCGTCGGCTCAGTTTTTTCGATGATGTTCCTCAATCAGGCGGCAATCCAGTCAGTCCCCCGCGATCAAGCAAGTGACGCTGCCGGTCTGTTCAACTCGGCCCGTAATTTGGGGGGGTCGCTGGCGCTGGCGGGCATAGCCGTGATCCAGGATCAGCGGATGTGGCTCCACAACCGCCGTATCGAGGAAAGCCTATCCGCCAATTCCGTCGATGTTCAGGCTTATATTCAAGCCCAGGCGCGGCTCTTCGGCAGTGATGATGCCGCTATCCGCATGTTGGGAGGGGCCATTCAAAGGCAGGCATTGACCCTCACCTATATCGATCTTTTCTTCATCCTCGCGATCGGCATCGCTTTGGTGACGCCGTTGGTGCTGTTTCTCCGGCCGCTGCCCAAGGGCGCGCCGATCGCGCAGGCCCACTGATGAAGCAGCATCTTTTCCTCGCTTCGCTGCTGATGTTGGCAGGCTGTATGTCAGGGCCCGATTATAACGGGCCGCCGCAGACCGCCGCGCAAGCGGGAGCGCCGCCGGCGTTTCAACGCACCGGCGACATTCCGACCGACGCGGAAGCCGGCGTCGCGCGCTGGTGGGAGGCGCTTGGCGATCCGAGCCTCAACGATCTGATCGCGCGTGCGCTGGCGAACAACCCCAATGTCGCGGTGGCGCAGGCCCGATTGCGGCAAGCCCGCGCCAATTTCCGGCTGGAGCGGGCCAACCTCCTTCCCAATGTGAGCGGCACCACGATGTATGCGCATGCGCACCTGCCGGGCGTGAATTTCAATCAGTCGGACAGCAATTCCAACCAGTCAAACACCACCGATCTCAATCTCTACAATCTCGGATTCGACGCGCGGTGGGAAATCGATCTGTTCGGAGGCCAGCGGCGAACCGCCGAAGCGGCCGAAGCGCAGGCCGGCGCAGCGGAGGCCAACCTCGCCGATGTCAAGGTCAGCCTGTCTGCCGAGATCGCGCAGGCCTATGTCAACTTGCGCGATCGCCAGCAGCGGCTTCAGCTCAATGGACAATCGGTTGCGTTGGAGGAGCAGGTGCTGGCGCTGACCCGGCAGCGTTTCGCCAGCGGCACGGCATCCGCCGCCGACGTTGCTGATGTCGAGAGCGAATTGGAAAGCACGCGCGCCGATCTCGTGCCGCTTAATGCCGAGCTCGATGCCTATCTCAATGAGCTCGCGACGCTTACGGGGCAGGCGCCGGGCGCACTTGACGCGGCGCTGCGCCCGCTGGCGCCGCTCCCCCTGCCTCCGGCGCAGATACCGGTTGGCGATCCGGCATCGTTGCTGCAGCGCCGGCCCGACATCCGTGCCGCCGAACGCAATCTCGCCGCTGCAACCGCCAAGGTCGGCGCGGCCGAGGCAGCACGTTTTCCCCGTTTGAGCTTCATGGGTATCATCGGCATCGGCGGCACCAAATTATCGGATCTCGGGCATCTCGACGATTTCGCAGCCCTCGTCGCGCCGCAACTGAGCTGGAGCTTCCTCGATTTCGGCCGCAACCGCGCCCGAGTGACGCAGGCTGAAGCTGCGCGTGACGAAGCGGAGGCGCAATATCGGGCGGCGGTTCTCGTCGCGCTCCGCGATGCCGAGGATTCGTTGTCCCGCTTCCGCAACCGGCGCGCAGCGGTGGCAACGCTCGCGCGATCCGAAGCCGCGGCTTCGCAATCCGTCCAGCTCAATGCGCAGCGCTATCAGGCGGGCACGATAACGCTTGTGAACTATCTGGATGTGCAGCGCCGGCATCTGGCAGCCCAGCAGCAGCTCTCCACCGCCAAGGCGAACCTGACCAACGATTTCGTGGCGATTCAAAAGGCGATGGGATTCGGATGGGAGCAGCCCGCAAACCCTTGATACCGGTCGCGCAACTTAGGGCAGCCCGCCTTCCGGAGCCTCCAGCTTCGCGATGTTTGCATGGCAGCTCAAAGCGTCTCACCAATGTGCATTTGTGAACAAAACGAATATTTCCAGTAATTTAGGGGCATTTAGGCACACGATTGATTAACCTATCCCCGTTATCGCGCATTTGGGGACAACGAAAATAAGGCTGGATATGCGCGAACGCCCCATCGACGCTCCTCTTGCAATGCTCGCAGTCAGAAGCGCTCCGGCGCTCTTGGCGGCCTTCCTGCTCGGCCTCGGGGTCGCGTCCATCGCCTCCGCATCCATTCTTCATGTCACCATGCTGTGCGGTGCCGTCGCCTTCGGATGCGCCGCGGGATTGGCGATCCGAAGCAGGGCTGCCGCCGCGAACAGGGCAATCGTGAAGGCGGATGTCGCGCAGGGAACGGGCCATCCCCGTTCCACGAACATTCATCCGGTGACGCAGCTTGCGACGCGAGAAACTCTTTTCGACGCGATTGCCGATACAGCCGCTCCATCGGGCACGTTGGCCGTCCTACGGTTTGCCGATTATGATCGGCTTGCAGCCTTTGACGAAGATAAGGCGCGGCAGGCGCTGATCACGATTTCGAAGCGACTCGGGGCGGCGATCCAGCCCGGCCGAGTATTGGCGCAAATAGACCGTGACAGTTTTGGCCTCTGGTTCGCGGATGCGGCTGACTGCGACCATGGCCATGCGGAGATTCGCGCGCTTACTTATGTCGCGCGGCAGGAACTCGCCGATATCGACCAGATGGTGCCTTCGATCGAGATCGGCATCGCCTGCAGACCGCAGGATGGCCACAATGGCGACGAATTGCTGAAGCGCGCCAACGGCATGAGATCGGCGCCCGAAATTGGGTCGACCGGCGAGATCAAGCTACCGTCGCGCCTGCCTGCCAATGTCGAGCGCGAGATTTTCGCAATCGAAAAGGCATTACCCCTCGCCATTGAAGGCCAGCAGCTCAGCCTCGCGTTCCAGCCGCTCATCGATCTCAGTGCCCGCAAGCTGGTTGGAGCGGAGGCGCTGCTGCGCTGGTCTCACCCCGAGCTCGGCAATATCTCCCCTGGCCGGTTCATCCCCATCATGGAACAGATCGGCCTCAGCGACACGATCGGGATGTGGGTGCTGAACGCCGCGTGCCGGGAAGTGCGCCACTGGCAAGCCGTCGGTCTCGGCGACCTGCGTGTCGCGGTCAATCTTTCGGCAAGACAGATATTGGACCCGACGCTGTTGTCCAAAATGGCGCGCACGTTGAACCGCCATGGTATCGAGGGCAGCGCGATCGAGCTTGAGCTGACCGAGACTGCCGCGATGGCGGACATCAACTATAGCCGCCAGATTTTCGCCGGCCTGCGGGAGATGGGCGTCCGCCTCTCGATCGACGATTTCGGCAGCGGCTATTCAAGCATGAGCTATCTGCAGAACCTACCGTTCGACAAGCTCAAGATCGACCGGGCGTTCGTCACCGATGTTCATCTTCGGTCCGAAAGCCGTGCCATCTGTGCGGCGATCATGGCCTTGGGGCGAGGTCTCGAACTCGAAATATTGAGCGAAGGGGTCGAAACGCACGAAGAACTGGCTGTGCTGCACCAGCTCGGTTGTCGCCTTTTCCAAGGTTATTATTTCGCCAAACCCATGACGGCCGAGGCATTTTGCAGCTTTGCCAAGGCTCCGCTGGGATTGCCGATGCAGCGATCTCCCGTCGATGCTCAATTGGAGCAACTCAGCAAAAGGTTATCGGCATGAGCCGCGTTCGCATCATTCTCGGCTTCGCACCGACCGCAACGCTGCTGGCAAGCAGCCTCATGCTGGCCGCCTGCGGCGGCGACATGGGCGCCGCGCGTCCGCAACCGCCATCCGCCGCCGGATGGGCTGGGCAGGAGCAGGTCAAACAAGCGATCGCCTTGCTCAATCAGGGTAAAGCTCCCGAAGCGCGGGACATTCTGATCAAGCTGCTCAAAAAGGAGCCCGGCGATGCGGTGGCGCGCAAGCTTATCAAGCAGATCGATACGCCGCCCGAGCAGTTGCTTGGCTCCGAATCTTACACGCGAACCGCCGTTGAAGGTGACAGCTTTTCGAGTCTCGCAGAACATTATCTCGGCGATCCGCTGATGGCCTATGCGCTTGCCCGCTACAGCGGCGTCGACGTGCCGGAAGCATTGAGGCCGGGGCAGACGCTTCGTATTCCGGGCAAGGAGCCGGTCGTCCGAACGGCCAAGCCTGCAGAAAAACCGCAGGCCGCCATATCGTCCAGCGCCCCTGCGCCCGCCAAGCCGCGCCCGACCGCGCCAAAGATCGCGACCAACCCGGCCAAAGCGTCACAGNTTCGCGCGCGCGGACTCGAGCAACTCAACCGCGGCGTGATCAACTCCGCTGTGATGCTGCTCTCCCAGGCCAGTCAGCTCGATCCCCAGAACCCATTGATCGCACGCGATCTTTCCCGCGCGCGTCGCATTCAAAAAACGCTGAAACAGCCTTGATCGAAGGGCGAATGACGATGAACCATGTCGGCAGATATCATCTTCATGAGCGCATCGGCGAAGGCGCCATGGCCGAAGTGTGGCGGGCGCATGATCCGACCATCGATCGGGTGCTGGCTATCAAGTTGCTGCGTCCCGAATTTCGCAGCAGCGCCGAATATTCATCGCGCTTCCTGCGCGAGGCGAAGGCAGCCGGAGTGCTTTCCCATTCTGCGATCGTCACCATCTACGACGTCGGCGAGGCGGATGGCGTCGCTTATATCGCGATGGAGCTTCTGGAAGGCGAACCGCTCGACGTAGTCATTGCACGACAGGAACAGCTTCCGCTCGAAACCATCCTCACCATCGGGGCGCAGCTCGCCGGCGCGCTCAGCTATGCTCATCGCGCCGGCGTCATCCATCGCGACATCAAGCCATCGAACGTCATGCTGCTATCGGATCGGCGTTCTATCAAGATCCTCGACTTCGGGATTGCACGGATCGCCGACAGCGCGCCGGGGAATGATAACGCCGATGCGCGAACCCAGATCGGGCAGGTCGTCGGCACGCCGCGCTATATGAGCCCCGAACAGGCGCTCGGGCGAGATATTGACGGCCGTTCCGACCTCTTCTCGGTTGGCGTATTGCTTTATGAGCTCGTCACCCGGCAGCCGGCGTTCAGCGGCCCCTCGCCCGCGGCACTCGCGCTCAGGATCACGCAACAGAATCCTGCACCGATCGCCGAGCTGGCGCCGCATTGCCCCGGCGGTGTCCGGTTCATCGTCGACAAGCTGCTCGCGAAGCGTCCCGAGCGCCGCTTCGCGACCGGTGACGAACTGGCTAAAGCGATCGAACGCGAAACGAAGGCCTATGCTGCCGTGCAGGCGGATCAGGTTGCGCGAGGCCGTTTCGTTCCCGTCCAAGTGCGCGTCACCATCGCCACGGTGGCCTTCATGGCGATTGCGCTGTTCTTTGGCATCAACACGGTGCTGAAACGCCAATATGAAGCCATGGAGCAGATGGCGTTGGCTTCCGGCTCGTCCATCGCCGCGTTCGTCGCGAGCAACGCCGCCCTGCCCTCTGTGGAGAACGCCTCCGCGCCGCCTCAAGAACGCGACTGGCTTCCGATCCAGGCCTTCATCACGGCAGCAGCGAACGACGCCTCGGTGCGATGGATGACGATGGTCGATGCGCAAGGGGTGATCCGTGGGTCGAGCGATCCCAAGCTGCTTGGAACACGCTACCAAGTCCCGCGCGGGGAGGCGGTCGTCTATCGCACGGGCAATGTGACCGTCACCGGCATCCAGTTGAAGGACGGCAGGGCCGGATATCGATTCGTGCACCCCATTCTTTATGCCGGCAAGAAGTTCGGGATCATAGAAGTGAGCATCAGCAAGGCTGGCCTGGAAACCGCGGCTGCGCGATCGCGCGGGCTGCTTATCGGCCTAGGCGCGCTGATCGTGGCGGTGGTCGGCGGTCTCAGCTTCGCAATCGCGAAATATCTCGCGCGGCCGCTGGGGCGCGTCAAAAACGCGATGCTGGACGCGACAATGGGCAATCTGGATTTCCGGATATCGCATCACCGCAAGGATGAGTTCGGCCAGCTGTTCGACAGCTTCAACCTGCTCGTGGATGCGATGCAGGAGAGGCTGGATGCAGCGGAGCGCGGCTTCGGTGGCGCGCACGCAATCGAAGCGACGACCATTGGCTCGCCTTTCGAGGCGGAGCCCCTCGCCCCCTCCACCGCGCCGCGGCTGGCCAGGGCCTGATCAATGTATATTTTTCGTGTGTTCCATCGGGACCGTCCGTTCGAACAGATCGACGCGCGGATTCTCGCGGATGGCGAGCTTTCGATCGGACGCGATCCGCAAGCGGACTGGCAGATCGCCAGCGCCGACGGCACGCTCTCCCGCGTGCACGGTTACATGTCGGTTGAAGACGGTCGCCTTGTCTATCGCGACGCCAGCTCCAATGGATCATTCGCGGCGGATGGCGAGAGGCTCCCCAAAGGCGAGCCCATCCCGCTTCAGCCGCAGGAAAGCCTCTACCTTGGACAACTGATGCTGCTGGTCGACGAGATCGCGGGCGCGGCAACCGCCGATTTCGCGGACAAGACGAGCATCACTTTGGCGGCGGCAACCGTGCCGCGTGCGATTCCGTCCAATTGGGCGGATTCCGAAAGCGTAGCGAGACTACAGAAGGCTCCGCACCGGGATATCTCGCTGGTCGAAGCCTTCTGCGAAGGTGCAGACTTGGATTCGTCCGCCTTATCGGCGGACGATCCGGAGCAACTCATGCGCCGGCTGGGGGCGATCTATCGGCAGACGCTGCTGGGGCTTGCCACGCTCATGGCGGCACGCGCGGATACGAAGCGTTCTTACGACATGGACCGCACCACCATCAGCGCGTCTGACAACAACCCGTTCAAGTGGGCAGCTACGCGGCGCCTGGCCCTCGAGCTGCTGTTCGACCGCTCGGATGGGTTCCTCTCGGGAAGCGCGGCGGTACGCGCCTCGTTCGAAGATCTCGCTGCCCACCTCATCGGCATGAATGCGGGCGCCCAGGCCGCCGTTACCGCCGCGCTGGAAGCGGTCGGCCCGGACATGATCGAGCGAGAGGCCGCAAGCCTTGGCTTCTCGATCAGAGGCCGATCGGCCAAATGCTGGAATATCGCGCGCCGCAAACATGGCGAGCGCGAAGCCCTGCAGCAAATCGTCAACGCGGCGTTCGGAGACGCCTATAGCGCATCCGGAAAATCCGATGATTAATGCTCAGGCAGCGTGGACGCCGACCATCCGATCGGCCAGCCGAACGCATTGCGGCAAAGTGCGCGCGATCAACGAAGATCGCGTCCTGGACAGGCCGGACATCGGCCTCTGGGCGGTAGCGGACGGAATGGGCGGGCATCTGGCTGGGGATCATGCAGCGCAGATGCTGGTCGATGGCATCAGCCGGGTCGAACCGCATCGCTCCGCGTTCAGATATCTCAGCGCGACGCTGGATGCGATCAAACAGGTCAATGCAGCGCTGTTCGCGGAAGCGGCAGGCGATCCGCAACGCAGGGGCATGGGAACCACGCTGGTCGCTCTTCTCGTGTACGATGCGCATCTCGCCTGCCTCTGGGCCGGCGATAGCCGCGCCTATCGCATGCGTAGCGGCCAGTTGGAACAGCTCTCGACCGACCACAGCGTCGTTCAGAACCTCATCGACCGAGGTGATCTCGCCGAACAGGATCGCCACCGGCACCCGCAATCGCACGTCATCACCCGAGCGGTCGGGGTATCTCCCGAGATCGAGCTGGAGAAAACCTTCAGCATCATTCTGCCGGGGGACAAATTCCTGATCTGCTCGGACGGTCTGAGCAACTGCCTCCCCGATGACGCGCTGGCCGACGAGCTGATCAGCCCGCTGGACTCGTCGCAGCAGGCCGATCATCTGTTAGAACGCGCGCTTGGGACGGCAGCGACGGATAATTTGAGCTTCGTTCTGCTTCATGCATAACATTTCGCGCGCTCAAGCCCGGTTTTCCACGATCGCTTCCCGGATCACCGAGATCCCTTGATTGACGACGTCGCGATGCCCGGCTCAGGGACGGCGTTCGATCGAATTGACGAGCGTGCCGATCCCGTCGATCTCGACTTCCACAATGTCACCCTCCTTCATGAAGACCGGAGGATCGCGCCTGGCGCCAACGCCTCCAGGCGTGCCCGATACGATCACGTCGCCTGGATTTAGTGGCGTAAAGGTCGAAATATATTCGATCAGCCTCGGCACGGGGAAGATCATGTCGGAAAGATAGGCATCTTGCATGACCTCGCCGTTGAGCCGGGTCTGCAGACGCTGCGGCCCCAACGGCCCAAACTCATCCGGCGTCACCAGCCACGGGCCGAAGGCGCCAGTTTCGGGCCAGTTCTTGCCGGGACTAAACTGGATCGTGTGCGCCTGCCAATCCCGCACCGAGCCGTCATTATAGCAGGAATAGCCGGCGACATGGTCCAACGCTTTGTCTGCCGGAATGCGGCGGCCGCCTTGCCCGATAACCACCGCCAATTCGCCTTCATAATCGAGCTTGTTGCTTTCCAAAGGCAAGACGATCGGCCGGTTATGGCCCGTCTGTGAATCCGCGAACCGAGTGAAGATCGTCGGATTGGCCACCACCTCCCGTCCGGTTTCCTTCCGATGATTTTCATAGTTCAGACCCACGCAGAGAATCTTTCGCGGCGCTGAGATGACGGGGCGCCATCGCACCTCGCCAAGCGCCACCCGCTGCGCATTCACCGCCGGCTTCACCGCCGCCAGCGGCCCACTCGCAATGGCATCTGCAAGCGTGGGCCATTGATCGATCAGGACGATATCGTCCCCGTCGATCATTCCCCATTGTTCGGAGCCATTCAACTCGATTGTCGCGAAACGCATATGAGCCACTATTTCCAGCTATTGGGAATGGTGATCTATATCTCCATGTTTCCTATTGGCAACGTTCACCACTTGCTGTCCTCATCCACGCTGCACTGGACAGGTCAGGACGGGAGGGCGCGCCGGACGCCTAGCAAGATGCACAGGTGCAAATCACCGGATGGATTGCGAAAGTCCGGCCAGAAAGTGGAGGATGTCGTGGATCTGGGACTTAAGGGTAGCAAGGTCATTCTGACCGGGGGAAGCCGCGGTATTGGACGCGCAGCGCTTGAGATTTTCGCCCGGGAGGGCGCCGATGTCGCGTTCTTTTCGCGAAACAAGGATCAGGTCGACGAGACGGTGGCCGCGCTTTCAAAACATGGCGGCAAGGTGTTCGGCGAGACCTTCGACCTCAATGATGAGGGCTATGCCGAATGGCTTCAGAGGGCCGCCGACGCCCTCGGCGGATGCGACATCTTCGTGCCCGGCGCCAGCGCCTCCGGATCACAGGCGACAGGCGATTGGGATGTTTCTTTCAACTTCGACGTCATGGCGACCGTGCGCGGCTGCGAAACTCTGGAGCCGTATCTTGAGGCCTCGGGACGCGGATCAATCATCATCATGTCCAGCACCGCCGCCGTGGAAACCTTCATAGTCCCGCAGGCTTTCAACGCGATGAAAGCGGCGCTGATAACCTATGCCAAGCAGCTGTCGCAGGCCCTGGCCGCCAAAAAAATCCGGGTGAACACCGTTTCCCCGGGGCCAGTCTCCTTTCCCGGCGGAAACTGGGAGACGATCAAATCGGCGGTGCCGGAACTCTATAGCAAGACCTTGAGCGAAATCGCGCTCGGACGTTTCCCGGAGCCGGAGGAAGTGGCCCGGACCATCGTCTTTCTGGCAAGCCCTGCATCCTCCGCCACCACCGGAACAAATGTCATCATCGACGGCGGGTACACCAAACGCGTCCAATTCTAGGGGCGCCGCAGCAAAGCTGACTTGCCGGAGCGGCTGCGCTTGGCGTGTCGCGCACGATGCTCCGGTCCCGATATCCCGGATCTTCACGGCACACCCACGGTCGACGATGGGATTCGGCCAGTCGTTGCCGCCTGGCCTATCGATCCTCAATCCTCCGCAGCCTTGTCCGCAAGCAGCATCGCGGCGTGTGGACCCGGCCCGATGCTGGCAAACTCAACGACCATCAACCCTTCCAGAGGCCCCTTGCTCATCTGGCAGCCGCCAGTTCAAGGAATCCCGCCAGCCGGTGCCTGATAATTCCCTCGGCCTCCTCGACTATCCGTTCGAGCAGGTCCTTGCAGGTTGGAATGTCATGAATTAGGCCTTGGACCTGTCCTGCCCAAACCAGGCCTGCGTCAATATCACCCGATTCAAGGGCAACGCGTCCCTTGGCGCCCGAAACGAGAGGCCGAATATCCTCGAACACAGCATCGTCGCGCTTGCTGATTTCGATGACCTCGTCAGATACGCTGTTCTTCGCGACCCGGCCCGTGTTGTGGAATTTGCGAAAGATCAGATTGGTGGCTCGCTCGTCATTATCGACGATGAATTGTTTGATCCGCGGATGGATTGGCGCCTCGACCGTGGCGCAAAAACGCGTTCCCATGTTGATCCCCTCTGCGCCCAGCGCCAGGGCGGCGACAAGGCCGCGTCCGTCGCCGAAACCACCGCTTGCGATCACCGGAATCTTGACCTTGTCGGCGGCGGCAGGGACCAGGATGAGGCCCGGAATGTCGTCTTCGCCCGGATGGCCGGCACATTCGAACCCGTCGATCGAGATCACGTCCGCTCCCATTCGTTCCGCCGACAATGCGTGACGGACGGCGGTGCATTTATGGATGACCTTGATCCCGTTCGCCTTGAAATCGTCGACATGCTCCTGGGGCTTGTATCCTGCCGTTTCGACGATCTTCACGCCCCTGTCGATGATCGCCCTGCGATATTCGGCATAAGGAGGGGGGGACACGGACGGGAGGATGGTCAGGTTCACGCCGAAGGGCTTGTCGGTCATGGCCTGGCACCGATCGATTTCGCGGCGCAGATCGTCCGGCGTGGGCTGGGTAAGCGCAGTGAGCATGCCCAACCCGCCGGCATTCGACACCGCCGAGGCAAGCTCGGCCCGCCCAACCCACATCATGCCGCCCTGCACGATCGGATATTGGACACCGATCAAGTCCGTGAAACGTGTACGCATTCTATTCTCCCTACCCCCTTGCCGCTCAGCGGCCTCGCCATTTGCCCAAACGCTTTTCGGCGAACGCCTGCATGCCTTCAAACCCGTCCTCAGTCGCCGTCAGAATCTGGAAAAGGCGCCGCTCGGTAATCGGCGCCTGGGACAGGGTCGTCTCGAACGCCAGATTGACCAATCGGCCAGAACTTGGCTGTTAACGGCGTTCAGCGAATCGGGCGGGTTCAACGTCAGCAGCGTCACGGCTTCGCGTCGTTCGGCCAGATGCTCCCATAGATCCGCGGCATGATCACAACGCCTCCACGATCGTGACATTGGACATGCCGCCGCCTTCGCACATGGCCTGAAGCCCCCAGCGCTTGCCCTGCTGGCGCAAGGCGTGGATCATCGTCGTCATGAGCTTGGTTCCGCTGGCCCCGAGGGGATGCCCCAGCGCAATCGCTCCGCCCCTGGCATTGACCTTCGCCGGATCGGCGTCGAGCGCCTTGAGCCAGGCCATGGGAATGGAAGCGAATGCCTCGTTCACTTCAAAGAGATCGATATCCTCCAGCTTCATGCCGGCCCTGGCCAGCGCCTTGCGCGTTGCCGGGACGGGTTCCTCCAGCATGAGGACCGGGTCGCCAGCAGTGACCGTCAGGGAATGAACGCGCGCAATTGGGGTAAGCCCNTGCTCCTTCACCGCGCGCGCGCTCGCCACCAGCACGCCTGATGCGCCGTCGGTCATCTGGCTCGCGTTGGCGGCCGTGATGGCGCCGCCCTCGATGATTGGCTTCACTCCCGCCATGCCTTCCGGCGAGGCATCGAAGCGTACGCCTTCATCCGTGTCGAAAATCGTTCCATCGACATGAACCGGCACGATCTCATCGCGAAACAGGCCGGCCTTGATCGCGCCTGCCGCCCGCTTGTGGCTCTCCAGCGCGTAGCGATCCATATCGTCCCGGCTGAAGCCATATTTGTCGGCTATCGCCTGCGCGCCATGAAACTGACTAAATTCGGATACGCCGTAACGGTCCAGGATCCGGCGGCTCCACGGCCCCTGCCCTATTCCGGCCTGCGCATGCAGCGTATAGTTTGATCCCATGGGCACGCGGGTCATGCTCTCGACACCAGCGGCGACGAGCAGGTCCTGCGTGCCTGACATCACGGCCTGCGCGGCGAAATGCANGGCCTGCTGGGAGGANCCGCATTGCCGGTCGATCGTGACGGCAGGCACGCTGTCCGGCAGGCGCGACGCCAGCACCATGTTGCGGCCGAGGGCGAAAGACTGCTCGCCGGCCTGGCTGACGCATCCGGCGATCACATCCTCGATCGCGGCGGGATCAATGCCGGATCGCTCCACCAGCGCGTCCAGCACCAAACCACCCAAATCAGCGGGGTGCACGCCCGCCAATGCGCCCTTTCGGCGTCCTCCAGCGGTTCGCGCCGCTGCGACAATGAAGGCATCGGTCATTTATTGTTCTCCTGATGGAAATTCGGCGGACGCCTTTCGACGAATGCGGCAATTCCCTCGCGCCCCTCGAACGTCCGGGCGCGGGCGGCGATCGCGCGGCTTTCCAGTTCCATCTGGGTCTCCAAAGGCCGCGTGAAAGAATCGAGCAGAAGCGCGCGCGTAGCGCCAATCGCGCCCGTCGCGGCATTGCTCAGTTCGCGCGCGACAGCATCGGCCTCGGTCGCCAGGGTTCCTTCCGCAACAACGCGCGTGATCAGGTTCATGTTCGCAGCGTCCTGCGCTGATATCCTGGGATTGAGCAGCATCATCTCCTGCGCCTTTCGGTAGCCGACCAATCGAGGAAGAAGCCAGGTCGTGCCCCCGTCGGGCACCATGCCGATCGCGGTGTAGGCCAAGGTGATATGCGCTGCGGGTTCCGCCAGAACGATGTCACCCAGAAGCGCAAGGCCGACGCCCGCGCCCGCCGCGGGACCATTGATGGCGGTCACGACCGGCTTGTCCATGCGTGCAAGCCGGGCGATGCCCGAATGCAGATAGGCGGTAATTTCCTTCAGGAATGATGGAAGCGCGTCGCCCGCCCCATGAAATGCCGCCACATCTCCGCCGCCGCAGAACAGCCGGCCCGCGCCGCTGATCAGCACGCATCGCACGCCGTCATCCTCATCACACAGGATGGCCGCATCCCTGAAGGCGCGCGCCATCGGGATATCGATGGCGTTGCCGACCGCCGGCCGGTCGAGCGTGAGCCGCATGACCGCGCCATCCCGCTCGACCCGCAGGCCATGGTGAGCCTCGGTCATCGCGGGGCCATACGGATGGCGCCGTCCAGCCGGATGACTTCGCCATTGAGCATCGGATTGCGGATAATGCTTTCGACAAGCTGCGCATATTCGGAAGGTTTGCCGAGCCGACTGGGATGGGGCACCTGCGCGCCCAGAGCATCCTGGACATTCTGCGGAAAGGATTCCAGCATCGGCGTCAGGAAGATGCCGGGGGCAATCGTCATCACGCGGATCTTGAGCTGGGCGAGATCGCGCGCCACCGGAAGGGTCATGCCAACGACGCCGCCCTTGGACGACGAATAAGCGGCTTGCCCGATCTGCCCGTCATAGGCCGCAACCGACGCCGTGTTGACAATCACGCCCCGCTCGCCCTCGATTTCTTCCGCGGCGGCAAGCTGCGCGGCAAATTTCGAGATCATGTTGAAGGTGCCGATCAGGTTCACTTCGATCGTCCGGCGGTAGATATCCAGCGCGTGCGGCACATTTTCCTTGCCGACGGTCTTCACCGCGGGCGCGATGCCCGCGCAATTGACCAGGATGCGCGCCGTGCCNTGCCTCTCGGCAGCCCGGCTCANCCCTTCGGCGACGCTTGCGTCTTCGGCCACGTTGACCTTGAAGAAGGCGCCGCCCAATTCCTGCGCCGCCTTCTGACCGACCTCGTCGTTCAGGTCAAAAATAGCGACCTTCGCGCCTGCGGCTGCAAGCATGCGCGCCGTCGCATTGCCCAGACCCGAAGCACCGCCGGTGACAATCGCCGGCATATTCTTTATATCCATACGCTATTCCCTCAATCTGCCTCAACATTGACTTTCGCCGCCCCCACTGACTTGGACAGTCCAACGCCAGGCGCCGCTTGGCGGGGCGGAGCCTGCCCAAAGCCGGCAGGGAGGACGCATCCCATATAGGTCCGATCGATCATGGAGGACTCCATGCCGGATCGCTCGACCGCCGCCCTGATCGTGACAGCACCCGGTTCAGCACCCGATTCAGTGGCCTTCATCCGGACAACGCACCCTGGAAACTGCCCATGGCCGTGGGTCCATAGCGAAGGATCACGACCGGGCGTCGTACATGATTTTTGCACCTCCTATAGCGAACGGGCGATAACCATCCGCTGAATGTCGGACGTTCCCTCGTAAATCTGGCACACGCGGACATCCCGATAGATTTTTGCGACACCGAATTCCTCGAGATAGCCGTAACCGCCCAGGGTCTGCAACGCGCCTGAAACGACGACTTCGGCGGTTTCCGATGCCACCAGTTTCGCCATCGAAGCTTCGGCAAGGCATGGCAGATGCGCATCCTTCATCGACGCGGCGTGGAGTACCAACTGCCTCGCGGCCTCCAGCTTTGCGGCCAGATCGGCCAGCCTGAATCCGACGGCCTGATGATCGATGATTGGCTTGCCGAAACTTTTTCGTTCCTTGGCATAGGCGATCGCGATGTCGAGCGCGGCTTGCGCCATGCCGACGCACTGCGCGGCGATCCCNATCCTCCCGGCCTCCAGATTGGCCAGCGCGATGCCATAGCCCGCGCCTTCCGCGCCCAGCCGCAGATCGTCAGGCACGAAAAGATCCTCGAAGCGGATGGCGCATGTATCGGACGCGGCCTGACCCAATTTATGTTCGACCTTGTCGACCTCATATCCTTTGCTGTCCGTGGGCACGATGAAGCCAGTGATGCCGCGCTTGCCCGCCGCCGGATCGGTCACGGCATAGACCATGGCGATGCCGGCGATGCGTCCGGACGTGATGAACTGTTTCCCGCCGTTGAGGACATAGCCGCCCTCGACCTTCACGGCCCTCGTCCGGATCGCTGACGCATCGGAACCCGCGTCGGATTCGGTTAGGGCAAACGCGCCGATCAATCGGCCGGCGATCAGGTCAGGAAGAAAACGCGCCTGCTGCGTCGGCGTCCCATCTTTCAGCAGCCCGGTGACGATGAGACTGTTCTGAATGCTGACAATGGTCGAAAGAGCGCCATCGGCCGCCGCAATTTCCATCAGCGCCAGTGCATAGGATACATAGTCCGCTTCAGCTCCGCCAACGGCTTCAGGGGCAGTCATCCCCATCAGGCCCAGGGTCGCCATTTGTTCAAAAAGGCTCTCCGGATAGGCCTTTGCCGCCTCGAATGCGAATGTGTGGGGCTTGATCTGGTCTTGCGCGAACGCCCGCACCGCGTCCCTGATCGCACTTTGAGTTTCGTTCAATACCATATACGTTCCATCGAATTGCGATGCAAAAGGGGCAGAGGATGTGATCGGACTACCTTATCCTCACGAGGAAGCAAGAAACCGCGCTGCATCCAGTTACATCAGTTCGTCGGGAGTTTCCGGAAGGCCTATTGCAGGAAGATCGCGCCGACGGTTCGTCCGTTTGAACGTGTGCATCACCTAGCGTTGTGGCAATGGTCTCTGGCTTACGGGCATTTATCGGGAGGATGAATTGTTGCCGCGCATTACCATCGTCACCGGGGCATTCGGCATATTGGGCGACGCGGTCTGCACCGCTCTTCTCGCCAATGGCGACCGCGTTGCACGCGTCGATTACGCGCAGCCGCGATCCGCTCTGGAGGGGTGTGTGGATTTTGGCGGCGTCGATCTGACCGACGCCGATTGCGCCATCCGGACCATGGAGGCGATCGTCGACAGGATGGGACCGCCCGACATCCTCGTGAACGTGGCCGGCGGTTTCACATGGGAGATGCTCGCCGACAGCACAGTGGAAAGCTGGTTTCGCATGTTCTCCATGAACGCCATGACCTGCCTCAACATGACCAAGGCGGCGCTGCCCCTATTGCGCACCCGGCCAAATGCCCGGATCATCAACATCGGATCGATGTCCGCGACATCGGCTGGGGCTGGCATGGCAACCTACGCCGCGTCCAAGACGGCCGTACACAAGATCACCGAAGCGCTGGCGGCCGAGCTTGCCGACACGTCCTGCACCGTCAACGCCGTGTTACCGACCATCATCGACACCCCGACCAATCGCGCCGACATGCCCGATGCCGATTTTTCAAAGTTCGTCCAACCGGCAGCGATCGCCGACCTGATCCTCTTCCTGGCGTCCCCCGCATCGCGCGGCATTTCGGGAGCGCTCATTCCGGTGTCACGCGGCAGAACGGAATAACCGGCCGCCCGGCGCACGAACGGCTCAGTCAGCCGATGCGGAAGCGCTGTCACATGGTTGGCGCTCGATGCGGGAACATCCTCGGGAAAGGCCGAGCGCTCGGTAGGACAAATCATCGGCCGACCTCTCCCCTGGCAGAAAGCTATCGCGATCGACAAAGCTTTCACCAAGAGGCACCGTGATCGCCCATTCCTGGATGCAGCAACGATCCTTAGCTCATCGATGACATCTTACACCGCCTCTCCACCGTCGGCGGTGATGGTTTGGCCGGTGATGAAGCCAGCCCGGCGAGAGCAAAGGAAAATCGCGGTCTGGCCGATTTCTTCTGGCAACCCCAGACGACCGAGCGGAATCGACCTGCGCTTGCTCTCCGCGAGGCCGGGCATCGCCGCGAGAAGCTGATCATTGGTCTTGCTGCAAATCCAGCCGCAGCGCAGGCTGTTCGCCCGGACGCCATATCGGCCTTCCTCCTTGGCCATAACGGCGATCATGCGATCGAGCGCCGCCTTCGATATCGCTGAGGTTCCGCCGCGCACCTCAATCATGTCACCCTGATAGCTGCTCAGCGTGAGGAAAGCGCCGTGGCTGCGCCGCAAATGAACGATCGCTTCCTGCGCCAAATGGATCGCCGCCAGGATGTCGCCTTCCAGCCATGCGTGCCACATATCGTCTGAGGTCCGGCCGAAGAATTCGGGTGAAAAAGGCGGGCCGGCCGCGTATATGACGCTGTGAAGCCCCCCGAAAGCCTCTGCGGCGTTGTTCAGCGCGTCGGCGACAACGGCTCGGTCCCGGGCATCCACGGCATAGCTCCTTGCCTGTACGCCATAGCTTTCGACCGTGTCCGCAACCCGTCGCGCAGCGGCTTCATCGCTGCGATAACTCAACGCCACCTGTACGCCAACTTGCGCGAACGCCTCGCAGATCGCCGAGCCCAGTCCGCCGCTGCCACCCAGCACGAAAGCACCGCCGGCGGGGAACAGATCCGGTGACGGTCTTGCCGGTGTTCCGCTCATACGCCGTACCAGCCAGCGTCTCGGTCAAGCGGAAGATAGGAAGGATCTCGCCGTTCGCGAAACGCAGCCAGCGCTTCCTTGGAATCGGGATGACCGCTCATCCTCTCGGTCGCCGCTTGTTCGAAGGCATAGCCCTCTCGAATGTCCATCCACTCGATGCGATCGAGAACGCGCTTGCTGACCCGGACCGCCGTGGGGCTATATCCTGCGATCCGCCTAGCCAGACGTTCCGCTTCGGCCAGGACGTCCTCCCCCTTGCAGACTTTGATCGCGCCGCCTGCCGCCGCGAAGTCCCACGCCGGCATCGCTTCGCCCGTAAAATACATGCGGCGGACCAGAGGCTGTGGAGCAAGACGGGCAAGGTGACGCGCCCCGCCCATCACGCCAACCGTCAGTTCGGGCAATCCGAAGAGCGCGTCCTCGCCCGCCAGCACGAAGTCGCAAGATGCCGCGATCGCCAGACCCGTGCCCAGCGCAGCCCCCCTTACCACGCCTATCACGGGCACCGCGCACTCCATGATCGCGAAAAAGGCTTCGCGCACCCGCCACATGCGCTCACGCGCGTTCGCGGGCGTCATCGATGCGAATTCGTCCAGGTCATTACCACCGCAGAAATGCCGGCCAGCGCCACTCAATATGAT